>JAESGS010000675.1_pt1 | contig 18760 bp, 18 predicted proteins | sample 9269761 | NCBI WGS metagenome assembly JAESGS01 (sample SAMN15741799, study PRJNA653493) | algae metagenome | isolation source: Cyanosarcina radialis HA8281-LM2 and co-occurring heterotrophs from damp... | place: USA: Makauwahi cave, Hawaii | collected 2011-01-06 | reverse complement strand
AACCTCCGGGGTGAATGTCTGCGCGCGGGATCGACTCCCGAAGTCGAAGCCGGACTTCGGAAGTCGGGTGAAACGAAAAACGCCACCCGAATCGGGTGGCGTTCGTCGTGAATCGCGTGGCCGTTACTTGATCTCGACCTTCGGGCTTTCGATGTGCTTCTTCTTGTCCTTCTCGACGACCTTCCCTTCGACGACCGCGTCCTTGTCTTCCTTGCAGACCTTGCCGTGGTACTTTTCCTTCCCGCCTTGGTCGTCCAGGTAGTAAATCACTTCCTTGTCGCCTTCCTTCACCTTCAGGGCGTGGCCGCACTTGTCCGTCTCTTGCAGGGCGCACTTCGTGCAGGTCAGCTTGCCTTCGAGCTTCTTCGTTTCCTTCTTGTCTTCCGCGATGGCGCTGAAGCCGGACGCCAGGGCCGTGAGGCCGATCGCCAGAGCGAGCAGAGAACGCATGTGAAACTCCTGAGATGGTGTCCCAGCAACCGCCATGGCTGGTGGGGATTTCGGGCTAATGCTCTTATATCCCCCACGGAACGCAAGAGCAACAACAGAATCTGACGGCCGAAAAAGTCTTCCGCCCGGTCCGTTGACGAACGAACGGTTTCGACTATACGATTTCCTTTTCGGTAGAAACCCTCGTTAGACGTTGCGGCATGACCGGCCCTTCCCTCCTGCTGACCGCGACCGCCCGCGCCCGGGCGATGCGGGGCCGCGTCCTCGTGGTGAAGCTCGGCGGCAGCGCGATGGAAGACCCGGCCGCGACGGCGGCCACGCTCGAGAGCGTCGTCGCCCTCCAGACGCTCGGCGTCCGGGTCGTGCTCGTCCACGGCGGCGGCAAGCCGATCGACCGGGCGATGGCCGCCGCCGGGTTGACCCCGAAGAAGGTCGCCGGCCGCCGGTACACCGACGAGCAAACGCTCGACATCGTGGTGCGCGTCCTCGGCGAACTGAACGCCGGAATCGTCTCACGGCTCGAAGCCCTCGGCGGGCAGGCCCAGGGAGTGGCGGACGCGGCCGCCTTCCCGATTTCGGGCGAGAAGCTCGTCCTCGTCGGCGACGACCTGATGCCGGTCGATCTCGGCCGCGTCGGCAAGCCGACGACGGTGGACGCGGCCTACCTCGGCGACTTCCTCGACTCCGGCATCGTGCCCGTGCTACCCTCGCTGTGCCTCGACGACGAGGGCAACTGGCTGAACGTGAACGCCGACACCGCGGCCAGTGCCGTGGCCGGCGGGTTCGACGACGCGGCCGTCATCTTCCTGACCGACACGCCCGGCGTCCTCCGCGATAAAAATGACCCGAACTCGCGGATCGAATCCGTGTCCGTGGGGGATGCCAAAAAACTGATCGCCGACGGCGTCATCGACGGCGGGATGGTCCCGAAGGTCGAGGCGTGCTTCGAGAGCCTCGACGCCGGGGCGACGCAGGCGGTCGTCCTCGACGGCCGCGTCCCGCACGCGCTGCTGGCCGAGTTCGTCGGCGAGAAGGTCGTCGGCACGCAGATAGTTCCTTAAATCCGTTTTCACCGCGGAGAACGCAAAGGACGCAGAGAAGAGACAAGAAAGAGTTCTGAAATTCATTTTTTTGAACTCTCTTTGGTTTTCCCCTCTGCGCCCTCCGCGGCCTCTGCGGTGAATCTTCTTCTGGATTCCCATGTCCGAGACAGCCACCCTCAGTTCGCACGACATCATCGCCCGCGCCAAGAAGTACGTGATCGGGAACTACACCCGTTACCCGGTCGCCCTGGTGCGGGGCGAGGGGTCGTGTGTGTGGGACGCGGAAGGGAACCGCTACCTCGACTTCTTCCCCGGCTGGGGCTGCGGCATCCTCGGCCACTGCCCGCCGAAGGTCGTCGCGGCCGTGCAGGAACAGGTCGCGACGCTCATCCACGTCCCGAACACGTGGTACACGGAGCCGCAGACGCTCCTCGCGGAGGCCCTCAGCGAGCGGACCGGGTGGGGCGGCCAGTGCTTCTTCTGCAACAGCGGCACGGAGGCAAACGAAGCCGCCATCAAGCTCGCCCGGCTCAACGGCAAGCCGAAGGGGAAGTACAAGGTCGTCACGATGACGAACAGCTTCCACGGCCGCACCTACGGGGCGCTGTCCGCGACGGCCCAGCCGAAGTACCACGCCGGCGTCGAGCCGATGCTGCCGGGGTTCCTGTACGCCCCGCACGGCGACCTCGACGCCGTCACGAAACTGATCGACAACGAGACGGCCGCGATCCTCCTCGAACCGATCCAGGGCGAGGGCGGCATCAACCTCCCGCCGGCCGGCTACCTCGAAGGGCTGCGCGAGCTGTGCGACAAGCACGGCATGTTGCTGATGTTCGACGAAGTCCAGACCGGCATGGGCCGGACGGGGACGTGGTTCGCGCACCGGCACTGGAACGTCGTGCCGGACGTGGTGACGCTCGCGAAGGCCATTGCCGGCGGGATCGCACTCGGCGGGCTGATCGCGAAGCCGGAGGTCGCGGAGAAGCTCAAGCCCGGCACGCACGCGGCGACGTTCGGCGGCAACCCGGTCGCGGCGCGGGCCGCCCTCGCCACCGTCGAGACGATCGAGGAAGAAAACCTGCTCGACCGCGCCACGCAGGTCGGCGAGCGGTTCCGGGCGCACTTCACGGCCCTCAAGAACGAGTGCCCACTGATTCAGGACATCCGCATCAAGGGCACGATGATCGGCCTCCAACTCAGCGTGGACGGCGCGCCGGTCGTCGAGGAGTGCCTGAAGCGGAACCTGCTCATCAACTGCACGCACAAGACGGTGATCCGCCTCCTACCGGCGGTGAACATCGAGTCCCAGCAGATCGACGACGGGTGCGCCACCCTCCGCGAGGTGTTGTTGGCCCACCGTGTGTAACCGAGATTCGGCTTTCCCACCCGAAGCCCGCGGATTCACGTCCGCGGGCTTTCCCTCTTGAAGGTGTCGCGAATGCGTCACTTCCTCAACCTGATCGACATCACGACCGACGAGCTGAAGCACCTGCTTTCGGAGGCCGCCAGGCTGAAGGCGGCGCACAAGCGGCGCATCCCGACGCCGTCGCTGGCGGGCCGGGTCGTGGCCCTCATCTTCGAGAAGCCGTCGATGCGGACGCGGGTGAGTTTCGAGGCCGGCATCGCGCAACTCGGCGGCACGGCCCTGTTCCTGCCGGGCAACGAGATCGGCCTCGGCTGGCGGGAGACGTTCGCCGACTTCAGCCGGACGATGAGCCGGTTCGTGGACGCGATGGTGTTTCGCGTGTTCAAGCACGCCACGCTCGACGCCATCGCCGCGCACGCCACCGTGCCGGTCGTCAACGGCCTGTCCGACTGGTCGCACCCGTGCCAGGCGCTGGCGGACGTGCTGACGATCCAGGAGCACCTCGGCGGCGTGGACGGGAAAACGGTCGCGTTCGTCGGCGACGGGAACAACGTGGCCCGGTCGCTGGCCGTGGCCGTCGGCCGGCTCGGCGGCCGGTTCGTGCTCGCCTGCCCGAAGGGGTACGGCTTCGACGACAAGTTCCGCCAGGACTACCGGGCGAAGGTCTCGACCGTCTTTCCGCAGGAAGTCACCGACCCGCTCGCGGCCGTGGCGTCGGCGGACGTGATCTACACGGACGTGTGGACGAGCATGGGCCAGGAAGCCGAGCGGGACGAGCGGCTGCGGAAGTTCGACGGCTTCCAGGTGAACGCGAAGCTGCTCGCCGCCGCGCCGAAGCATTGCAAGGTGCTGCACTGCCTCCCGGCACACCGCGGCGAGGAGATCACGGACGAGGTCGTTGACGGCCCCCAGAGCGTCGTCTTCGACGAGGCCGAGAACCGGCTGCACGTTCAGAAGGCGCTCTTGGAGTGGCTGCTGAAGTAACGGGCCGACGGCCGGTCACGGGATGGTGACGTTGTCGATCAGCCGCGTCGTGCCCATGAACACGGCGACGGCCGCGAGGGCCGGGCAGTCGATCCTGATCAGCGGCTGGAGCGTCGCGTCATCGACGATGCTCGCGTAATCGACCCTCGCACCGGGGATGGCGGCCAGCCGCTCCCGCAATTCGACCTCCAGCCTCCGCACGTCGGGTTCGGCCTTCGCCCGTTCCCTCGTCGCGAGAAGGCTCTCGTAAATCTTCGGCGCGACGGCTCGTTCCGCCTGCGAGAGGTAGCGGTTCCGCGAACTCATCGCCAGGCCGTCCGGCTCGCGGACCGTCGGCGCGATGCGGACCGTCACCGGCACGTTCAGGTCCCGCACCATCCGCATGATGATCCGGGCCTGCTGCGCGTCCTTCGCGCCGAACACGGCCACGTCCGGCAGCACGATGTTGAACAGCTTCAACACGACCGTGCAGACGCCGCGGAAGTGCCCCGGCCGCGAGGGGCCGCACAGGTGGTCCCCGAGCTTTTGGATGTCCACGTAGGTAAACGCCTCCGGGTACATCTCCTCGACGGCCGGGGCGAAGACGAGGTCGCACCCGACCGCGTCGAGCAGCTGCACGTCCGCGGCGAGGGTGCGGGGGTACTTCCCGAAGTCCTCCTTCGGCCCGAACTGCGTCGGGTTCACGAAGATCGTCGTCACGACGAAGTCCGTCTCGCGCTTCGCCCCGGCCACCAGTTCGATGTGCCCGGCGTGGAGCGCCCCCATCGTCGGCACGCACCCGACCCGCTTCCCGGCCCGCCGCGCGTCCGCGACGGCAGCCCGGACCTCGGCGATTGTCGTCACCACCCGCGGCGTCATGCCTCGATCCCCCTCGCTTCCAGCACCATCCGCAGGTACGCCCGCGGCTCCGGCGTCGTCAGCCCCAGTTCCGCGGCCACGGCCAGCACGGTTCGCTCCGCCTCGGCCAGCCGCGCTTCCTCCGCGACGATCTCGACTTCGAGAAACCGGCCGACGCCGTCCAGGTCGTCGAAGCAGAGGTGCAGTTCGAAGCCGTCGCGGGCCAGGGCGTACACCTCCCGCTGCTTCTTCACCACCGCCGTCGGCCGGAAGCCGAGGCATTGAACGAGCCGGTCCGCGTCGGCGACGTGGGCCGCACCGACGGCCAGCGGGACCTCGATCTCCGGCCGCGTCTTCACGGCCCCGCCGCGCTTCGGCCCCTTGTACGTCAGCACCGCCGCCTCGTCCACGCACCGCAGACGGAACACCTCGTCGGTCGTGCGGAAGTCGCGGTCCGGGGCGTTGAAGTAGTGGTCCACCTCGGACCGGACCGCGAGGAGCCGACCGCCCCATTCGAGGATCCGCTGCCGGACGGCGACCGGGTCGGGCAACTGAAACTTCAACTCGATTTCCAGCATGAAGCCGCCCCGCGGGTGTATCGTTAGAGTAAGTTTACGCGATCCGTCGAACACACGAGAAGGGGAACCCGTCGTGCCGGAGCTGTTGACCGTCTGCAAGGTGGGGGAAATCCCGGAGGGGGAATCGACCGTCGTGACGATGAACAACAAGGACGTGGCCGTCTTCTACCACGAGGGCAAATACTTCGCCATCGACGACATGTGCCCGCACGCCGGGTCGTCGCTGTCGGCCGGGCACGTCGAGGACGGGGTCGTCACCTGCCCGTGGCACGGGTGGCGGTTCCGGCTGTGCGACGGGGCGTGGGCGGACAACCCGAAGGTGAAGACCGGGTGCTACGCCGTCCAGGTCAACGACGGGCTGGTTCAACTCGAAGTGCCGAAGAAAGCGGGGTGACGCCGTGAGCCGCCGGACCCGGTTGGGAGCGTTCCTGTTGCTGGCGGGGTTCTGCCTGTTCGTGCCGGTGGCGGACTCGCAGGCCCCGAAGGCCACGCCACCGAAGCTGGAACCGGTCGCGGAGACGAAGTTGCTCATGGACGGGCTGGCGAAGGCGAACTTCGACGGGCTGAACCGGCTTCTGAAGGAGAAGCCCGCCGACGCGCCGACGTGGGGGTTCGCCCGCGGGCAGGCGCTGTTGATCGCGGAAACGGGCAACCTGCTCCTGATGCGGCCGCCGAAGAACCGGGCGGCGCAAGACGCCTGGATGGCGAAGGCCACCGACCTCCGGGACGCGGCGGTGAAGTTGGCGAAGGCGGCCGGGGAGAAGGACTACGCCGGGTCGCGGGCCGGGGTCGCGGCGGTGGCGAATGCTTGCAACCGCTGCCACGAGGGGTTCCGCGTCGCGACCCGGATCGTCCCGTTCGAGGACTGAGGGGACGGGGATCGCATTTGGAACTGGCCATCGGTGCGGCGTGTGGTTAGCCTGTCTTTCGAGTTTCGGTGAAATCCCGAACCCCGTGCCGCCGAATAACTTGCCAGGTTCCGATCCCCAACACCCAGGTCCCCTTCCCCATGTCCACGCCGACACCACAGACGCCCGCCGTCATCGAAACCGGGGCGAGCGTCCTCCCCGACCAGGGGCCGCGGGAGATCAAGCTCATCAGCCACTCGCCGCTGTTCTACTGGTGGCCGGTCTGGGCGTTCGGGTTTTTCATGGCCGCGTGGACGGCCGTCGAGGACCACCGGTTCACCGTCCTCCCGCCGGACGCCCGGATCAAGACGGACAAGACGCTGCCGGGCGGCGAGAAGACGTACACGCTCTCGACGAAGAAGCCGCTCCCCAAGCCGCTGGAGGACTCGATCGCGTTGGCCGACCAGAACGCGGTCGATACGTCCGTGTTCCCGGTCCACGTGTCGGCGCGGGCGTGGCTGGGCAGCCTGTTCATCGTCATCCTCGTCATCACCATCATCATCACCAACGTCCCGCTCCGCGGGTTGTGGTCGTTCATGGTGATCCTCGGCATCGTCGTCATCTCGTTGCTCATCTCCGTCTTCAACGGGTGGGACGAGTTGTACGAGCGGGTGGCCGCCCTGCGGGTGTTCATGAACATGGCCGCGTACCTGACGCTGGCGACGGCCGTGTTCATCATCTGGGCGCTGGCGACGTTCGTGTTCGACCGGCGGACGTTCATCATCTTCAGCCCCGGCCAGATCAAGGTGTGCGAGCACATCGGGGCGGCCGTCCGGACCTACGACGCGGCCGGGCTGACGTTCGAGAAGCAGCGGGACGACCTGTTCCGGCACTACATCCTGGGGTTCGGGTCCGGCGACCTGGTCGTGCGGACGGCCGGGGCCGAGCGGCACGAGATTCGGCTCAACAACGTGCTGGGCATCGGGTGGAAACTGAAGCCGATCGAGGACCTGCTCCGCGAGAAGTCCACGGTCGCGGTGCAATAGTCTTAGCCGTGGAGCGGCGGCAGATGTTAGCCAGGGGCGCAAGCCCCTGGAACCCGCCATCCGATGGAACAAGCCCCGGAGGGGCGGCAGAACCTGCCGCCCCTCCGGGGCTTGTGCGTCTCGCGAATCCACCAGGGGCTGACGCCCCTGGCTAACGACCGCCGCCGCTCCGCGGCTGAAACCCGGCGGTCACTTCTCGGCCTTCTCCGCCTTCATCTCCTCCTTGACGAGCTGCAGGTAGCACGTCCCCTTCTTCTCCTCCTGCTTCTTCGCGAGCAGCTCCTCGGCCTCACCCTTGTCCTTGAAGTCGAACGTGCCGAGCCGCTTGTTCGAGTTGTCGAACACGACCCACACGGCCTTCATGGTGACGATCTTCGCCGCCCGCGTCCGCTTCGCCTTCGGCTTCGCGGGTTCCTTCTTCGGCTTCGCCTTCGGCTTCGCCTTGGCCTTCTTCTTTTTCGGCGCGTCCTCGTCGTCGTCCCCGCCCTCGTCGTCCGAGTCCGCGTCCGACGCCTCCTCTTCCTCGTCGGCCTCCTCGTCCTCGTCCTCGTCGGCCTCTTCTTCCTCGACGACTTCTTCCTCGTCCCGCGCCTCGGCCGCGTCCGACTGTCGGCGTAGGTCCATTCGGCTCGGTCCGCTCTTACGTCCCTTGGCCATGCGGGGTGTCCTCCGGTACGGTTGATGCCCGGTCGCGGGCGTGGCTCGCTAGTCTGCTCAACTTACCGGCGGCGCGCGGCGTGACAAGGGCGGGCGACTCCTTACAATCTCCCCCATCCCCGTTCCCGCACACTCGTTAGGAGCCTCCCCATGCCGACGAACGCGCCGCTGAACCGCAAACTCCGGATGGGCCTCGTCGGCGGCGGCCAGGGGGCATTCATCGGCCGCGTCCACGCCACCGCCGGGGTGCTCGACAACCGGGCCGCCCTCGTCGCCGGGGCGCTGTCGTCCGACCCTGTAAAGGCCAAGGCGTCGGCCGCCGACTACGACATCCCCGCGGACCGCGCCTACGGCAGCGTGAAGGAGATGGTCGAGGCCGAGGAGAAGCGGCCGGACAAGATCGACTTCGCGTCCGTCGCCACGCCGAACCACACGCACTTCGAGATCGCGAAGGCGCTGGCCGAGGGCGGGTTCAACGTGATCTGCGACAAGCCGCTGACGTTCGACCTCGCACAGGCGGAGGAGCTGCTGAAGGTGGTGGAGAAGACGGGCGTGGTGTTCGCGGTGACGCACAACTACACCGGCTACCCGCTCGTGCGGCAGGCCCGCGAGATGATCCTCAACGGCGAGCTGGGGGAGATCAACGCGACCCGCAGCAACTACATCCAGGGCTGGCTCCGCACGCGGCTGGAGAGCGACAACCAGAAGCAGGCGGCGTGGCGGACCGACCCGTCGAAGTCCGGCATCGCCGGGTGCTTCGGCGATATCGGCACGCACGCCTACAACCTCGGCCGGTACATGACCGGGCTTCTGCCGAAGGAAATCTCCGGGCATCTGAAGATCTTCGCCGAAGGGCGGGCGCTCGACGACTACGGCACGGCGCTGGTGCGGTACGAGAACGGGGCGCTCGGCACGGTGACGGCCAGCCAGATCAGCCACGGCCGGGAGAACGACCTGTTCATCGAGATCGACGGCACGAAGGCGGCGCTCCAGTGGCGGCAGGAGAATCCGAACGAGCTGATCGTCCGCAAGAACGGGGAGCCGCACAAGGTCTACACCCGCGCCGGCGGGCCGTACCTCGGCGCGGCGGCGGGGGCGAGCAGCCGCTTGCCGAGCGGCCACCCGGAGGCGTTCTTCGAGGCGTTCGCGAACGTCTACACGGCCGCCTACGACGGGATGGTGAAAAAGGCGGCCGGCGAGAAGGTCGAGGCGGTGAACACCGTCTACCCGAACGTGTACGACGGCGTCGAGGGGATGCTGTTCATCACGCAGGCGGTCGCGAGCAGCAAGCAGAACGGGGCGTGGCTACCGTTCCGCCACCCGAAGAGCCGGAAGTAAGTTCGTAGAATGTCAGCGTGCCCGCGGACGTTCGTCCGCGGGCTTCTCTGTTTGGTGGGATGGGACCATGCACCCGCACAAGCCGCACTACGACCGCCACGCCGGGTCCGCCGAGAACAAGGAGTTCCTGCGGAAGATCAGCCGCCACCGGATCGACCCGCCGAAGGTCGCGGCTAACGTGTCGGCCGCCGATTTGATGGACACCGCGTTCCTCAGCTACAACGCCGGCCGGCTGCGGGAGGCGTGCCAACTGTTCGTGAAGCGCTACCTCGCGGCGGACACGACCGTCGGTCTGGCGCTCTCCGGCGCGCTCACTCCCGCGGGCCTGGGCATGTCGTGCCTCGTGCCGCTCGTGGAAGCGGGCTTCATCGACTGGATCATCAGCACCGGGGCGAACCTGTACCACGACACGCACTACGCCCTCGGCATGGACCTGTATCAGGCCGGGCCGAGCCTGCCGGACCTGGAGCTGCGGGAGAACCAGGTCATCCGCATCTACGACATTGTGTTCGACTACGAGAACCTCCTCGGCACGGACAAGTTCTACCGACAACTACTGCGGGCCGAGGCGTTCCAGAAGACGTATAGCACGGCCGAGTTCCACAACCTCGTCGGCAAGTACCTCAACGAGCGGGAGCAGCAGACCGGGCACACGGGCAAGAGCCTGCTCGCCGCCGCGTACCGGTGCGGCGTGCCGATCTACACCAGCTCCCCCGGCGACAGCAGCATCGGCATGAACGTCGCCGCGCTGCAACTGGAAGGGTACAAGGTGAACATCAACCCGTTCCTGGACGTGAACCAGACGGCCGCGATCGTGTGGGACGCGAAGGCCGGCGGCGGGGCGAGCGGCGTGTTCATCCTCGGCGGCGGGTCGCCGAAGAACTTCATGCTGCAAACCGAGCCGCAGATTCAGGAAGTCCTCGGCCTGCTCGAAGCGGGGCACGACTACTTCCTGCAATGCACGGACGCGCGGCCGGACACCGGCGGCCTCTCCGGGGCGACGCCGAGCGAGGCGATGACGTGGGGCAAGGTCGATCCGGACAAGCTGCCGGACACGGTGACGTGTTACCTAGACAGCACGGTGGCGCTGCCGCTCATCACGGCCTACGCGATGAGCCGCAAGGCCCCGCGGCCGCACAAGCGGCTGATCGACAAGCTGCCGGGGCTGATGCAGAAGCTGGAGGCGAAGTACGCCGAGGTGATGAAGGAACGGGAAGAGTAACATGCCGCTCCGCCGCCAGAAGGATGACACTGCCCCCCTCCCGCCGCTGTACGCCATGCACCACGAGGGGCTGGAGGCGGTCGTCGCGGACGAGGTCACCCGCGACCTCGGCGGCGAGGTCAAGAAGACCAAGCGGGGAACCGTCGTCTTCCGCCTCGACGCCATCGACGAGGACGTGCTTGCCCTCCGCACCACCGAGGACGTGTACCTCCTCGCGTGGGGGTCCGACACGCTCACGTTCAAGGCCGCCGACCTCAAGTCCATCGAGCAGTGGACCGCCAAACAGCCCGACTGGAACCGGCTGTTCAAAATTCATCACGCCGTCCGCCCGATGCCGAAGGGGAAGCCGACGTTCCACCTCGTCTGCCAGATGCAGGGCGAGCACGGCTACCGCCGGGTAGACGCCCTCGACGCGATGGCCGACGGGCTGAAGGGCAAGGTCCCCGGCTCGTGGGTTCCCGCCGATGAAAATGCCTGGCTCGAAATCTGGCTCACCATCGTCGGCCGGACGGCCGTGTGCGGGTTGCGGCTGTCCGACCGCACGATGCGGCACCGCACCTACAAACGGGAGCACGTCGCCGCGTCGCTGCGGCCGACGATCGCAGCGGCCATGGTCCGGCTGGCCGGGGCCGGGCCGGGGATGACCGTCCTCGACCCGTTCTGCGGGGCCGGCACGATCCTCGCCGAGCAGATCGAACTCAGCCGTCGGCGAAGGGCCGGCCACATCCGCGTCGTCGGCGGCGACCTCGACGCCACGGCCGTGATGAATGCGGGCGCGAACGTCGAGCGGCTCGGCCCGGCCGACCTGTGCCGGTGGGACGCGACCGCGCTGCCGCTCGCCGCCGAGTCGGTGGACCGGATCGTCACGAACCCGCCGTTCGGCAAACAGCTCTCGTCGCCGGAGCAAATCCCCGGCCTCTACCGGGCGGCGGCGCGGGAGTGGAACCGCGTGTTGCGGCCGGGCGGCCGGGCCGTGTTCTTGGTCGCCGAGTCGATCACGCTGCGGGACGCGGTCAAGTTCCACGGCTGGCAGCAGCAGCGGGAGTTCCGCGTCCGCGTCCTCGGCCAGCTCGCCACGCTCAGCGTCTGGCAGAAGCCGTGACCCTCGGATAGGATGCGAGTGGGTCGCCTTTTCCCGTCATCGTTCTCGCCGACCCGTCACCGTGGAGTGGCCCATGTTCGTGTTCAAGTGCCCGGAGTGCGACGCAGAACTCAAGTCGAACAACCGGCCGCCGGAGGGGAAGAAGATCCGGTGCAAGCAGTGCCAGTCCACGTTCGTCCCGAAGGTGAAGGAAGTGAAGGACGACCCGGCCCCGGCGGCCGCGCCGGCGGCCGCGGCGAAGGGCGGGGACGACGAGGACGGCCCGGTCAACCCCTACGGCGTCGTCCAGGAGGAGGACACGGAGGCCCAGAAGGAGGCGAAGAAGAAGGTCCGGTTCGACGGCGTGGACGACAAGAAGAAGCGGAGCGCCCGCGGCCCGGCCATGTCGCTACTCGTCATGCCGGCGAACCTGCTCATCGCCGAGGGCGGGCTGACGTTCTTCATCGGCCTCGCGACGACGATCTTCGGCGTCTGGCCGCTCATCTTCACAGACATCTCGCCGAGCGACGACGACTACGCGGACCAAATCCCGGTCATGCTGTTCGGCGTCATCATTGGCGTGTGGGGGGCGATGATCTGCCTCGGCGCGAGCCGGATGCAGAACCTCGAATCGTACACGTGGGCGATGACCGGCGCGGTCCTCGGCATCCTGCCTCTGCTCGTCGGCGTGTTCGCGCTCATCATGCTCCGCAACCCGAAGGTGATCGCCGGGTTCCAGGAAGTCGAAGGGGCGATGGACGCCGACGACACGAAGGAAGATGACGACGGCGAGGACGAGGACGAGGATGACGAAGAGGAGGAGGATGAAGACGATGACGATTAGACGAAAACCGCGGCCACACGGCCGCGGTTCTCTTTTCTACTTCGACTCCCCGATCAGGTACTTCTTCACGAACTCCTCGTTCAGCGTCACGCCGAGGCCGGGGCGGTCGGGCACGTCGATCCAGCCGGCCGCGGATTGAACCTTCTCGTGCGTCAGCTCGTGCCGCAGCGGGGAGTCCTCCACGCAGTCCTCGAAGATGAACGCATCGCGGCAGGTGCTCAGCCAGTGCAGGCTCGCGGCCACCGTCAGCGGGCTGGTGTAGCAGTGGTTGCACAGCCGTGCGCCGATCTCTTCCACCCGGTTGCGGATGTACGCAGCGTCCGTGAACCCGCATCGGGACAGGTCCACCTGGTAAACGTCCAGCGCTTGCTTGTCGAGGAACGGGCGGAACGACTCGCGGCCGCACTCCCCTTCCCCGGCCGCGATCGGGATCGGTGAGCGGTCGCGGAGCCAGCGGTAGCCGTCCACGTCGTCCTCGCGGAGCGGCTCCTCGAACCATTCGGGCGAGAATTCCTTGAACGCCTCGGCCCGCCGCAGGGCCGTCCGCGCGTCGTACACGCACCCGGCGTCGATGAGTAGCGTCGCCTTCCCCAGCCCCTCACGCGCGCCGCGGATCAGGTCGATGTCCACGGCCTCGGACGTGCCCATCGGCTCCCACCCGAACTTCACGGCCGTGTACCCGGCGGCCACCCACTTGCGGGCGATGTCGGCCGTCGCCTTCCCGTCGCGGCCGAACAGGATCGAGGCGTACCCGCGGATGCGGGCGTGGTGCCTCCCGCCGAGCAGGACGTGGATCGGCTGGCCGAATGCCTTGCCCTTCAGGTCCCACAGGGCCATGTCCACGGCCGCCATCGCGGTGATGCCGACGGCCTTGCGGCCGAAGTACATTGTGCGGCGGTACATCTTCTGCCAGAGCCGGTCGTGTTCGAGCGGGTTCTCGCCGACGAGCAACTGCCGGAGGCCGCACGCGATGTTGTGGCTGAACGGCGCGTCGATGATCGCCTTCACGACTTCGGGCGACGAGTCGGCTTCGCCGACGCCTTCGAGGCCGGCGTCCGTCCGGACGCGGACGAGGACGGAGTCCTGGCTGCTCGCCGTCTTCGCGACGACGTTCGGGATGCGGATGATCTGGCAAACGACTTCGGTGATCTTCATGAGGGGGCTTCTGGTTAAGGGAGCTTCCGCGGATCGACCTCGTGGGCGATGCACGCGACGCAGTCGCCCTGGCCGACGAGCGACGGGGCGCGGGTCGCGATCAGGATGCCGTCGCTGAGCGCCGTCACGTCCAGCGGCTCGCGGTCCGGGCGTTCGAGGAAGTGAACGCGGCCAACCGTCTGCCCGGCCGCCACCGGCTCGCCGAGCGGCACGACGTTCTCGTACACGCCGGACTCCGGGGCGAACCGGTAGTCGTCCGCGCTCAGCGCCTGCACCCACCGCGTCGGCGGCAGGCCGAGCGACTCGCGGGTGACGGCTCCGCCCTTGAGAATCTTGAAGTGCGTCAGCACGTTCCGCAGGCCGGACTGCGTCAGCCGATGCACCCCGGCCGTCACGTTCTCGCTGCCGCCCATCTCGGTCGTGATGACAACTTTCCCCTGGTTCTCGGCTTCCACGGGCAGCAGCCCGGTCCCCGCGATGTCCGCATACAGGAAGCAGAAGTCCGAGTTCCACGCCTCCGTGCCGGCGAGCATCGCCCGCCGCTGCGGGCCGTCCGGGACGAGGTGCATGTGGGCGCACGGGTAGAAGTCCACGCTCCGGCCGCCGGTGTGGATGTCGATCACGACGTCCGCGAGCGGGAACAGCACCGTCGTCAGGTAATGGGCCAAAATCTCGCTCACGCTGCCGGTCGGGTTGCCGGGGAAGCTGCGGTTGAAGTTCCGGCCGTCGAGCGGCGACAGCCGCGTCCCGGCCTTCGCCGCCGGCATCGTCAGCGTCGGGATGAGGATGAGCCGGCCGGTCACGTCGTCCGGCGACACTTCGCGGAGCAGCTTCATCACCGCGATTTGGCCGGGGTACTCGTCGCCGTGGTTGCCGGCCATCACGAGCGCCGTCGGCCCGGTCCCGCGCGAAATCACGCACGCCGGGACCATGAGGTTGGCCCAGCCGCCGAGGTTGTGGGAGTACGGGATGAACAGGTGGCCGAGTTGCTTGCCCGGCTTCGCGAAGTCGAGGTCGGAGCGGATCGGGGACGCGGGCACGGGCGGTTCTCCGGCGGTGGGGAGGTTGTACGCCGCCGCCGCGGTTCGGGAAGCGACTCGCCGCGTGGTTCGGCAAGTCATAACAATGTCAAGAGAAAATTTCCCATCCCCGGAGACCCGAACCCGATGTCCACGCTCCACTCCGTCACCCGGTTGCTCGGCCTCGGCCTCACCCCCGGCAAGCTCCGCGGGCTGCAACGGATCAGCAACCCGAACGGCACGCTCACGATGGTCGCCACCGACCAGAACAGCAGCATGATCTCGATGATGAAGAAGGCCACCGGCAAGGAGCCGACCTACGCCGAGATCGGGGACGCGAAGGTGATGCTGTCGCGGGCGCTCGCCCCGCACTGCTCCGGCCTGCTCGTGGACGGGTACTACGGGTACTGGAGCACCATCGCCGCCCACGCCGTCCCGGCCAGCACCGGCACGCTCATCCGCGTCGAGAAGTCCGGGGCCGCCAAGAACAAGGCCGGCGCGCCGTGCGGCGAGGTCGAGCAAGGCTGGGGCGTCCACAAGATCAAGAAGTGCGGGGCGGACGCGGTGAAGCTGCTCGCCCAGTTCGAGCCGGAGGAGTTCGACTCGGCCGAACACAACTTCGAGTTCACGCGGAAGATCTGGGAGGAGTGCATCGCGCACGACATCCTGTTCCTGCTGGAGCCGATCCACTTCGCGTACAACGGCGAGGACGACAAGTCGAAGTCGAAGATCGACCGCAAGGCGACGACGGTGATCGAGTCGGCCCGCATCCTGAGCCGGTACTGCGACATCTACAAGTCCGAGTTCCCCGGCACGCCGGGCGTCGAGAGCGACGCGCAACTGACGGACAACCTGAAGAAGCTGAACGACGCCTGCACGAAGCCGTGGGTGCTGCTGAGCGCGGGCGTGGACTACGACCAGTACAAGAAGCAGGTGGAGATGGCGATGAAGGCCGGGGCGAGCGGTGTCCTCGGCGGCCGGGCGTTCTGGAAGGAGTTCTTCACCTACGCGAACGCGGCCGAGCGGCAGAAGTTCGCCGAGACGGAGTGCGTGAAGCGGGTGAAGGAGATCGACGCGATCGTGAAGCAGGGGACGCCGTGGTTCAAGAAGTACGGCTACTCGATGGAAGATTTGCACAGCCTGCGGTCGGCGGAAGGCTGGCACGCCCGGTACGCCGGCGGCAACGCCGCGTCGAGCGGCCCGGCGAAGGCCGACCCGAACGCGGTGTATTGAGCGAACGCGAAACGCCCGGCTGCGAGGCCGGGCGTCATATAGCGGTGGGCTTGCCCACCGTGCGGTTTCGAGTTTTCGAGAAACCGCGAAGGCGTCCCTCCCACGGGGACGCCCCTCCCGCCACAACCAAGTTCCTGTGGGAGGGTCGGCCTTCCTCCCGCGGGAAAGTTCTTCCCATCGCAGACAGTTCCCCGCGGGAGGCAGCGCAGGCGGCCGTCGAAGACTCCGGCCGCACGGTGGGCAAGCCCACCGCTATATGTCATTCTTCGGCGTCGCCGTCGTCGAACGTTTCCAGCAGGTGGCCGAGTTTTTCCCGCTTCGTTTGCAGGTAGTTCTTGTTGAACGCCCCCGGCGTCATCTGGATCGGCACCCGCTCCACGATCTTCAATCCGTACCCCTCCAGGCCGATCACCTTCCGCGGGTTATTCGTCAGCAGCCGAATTTGCCGCACGCCCAAATCGTAGAGAATCTGCGCCCCGATGCCGAAGTTCCGCAGGTCCGGGGCGAAGCCGAGCCGCTTGTTCGCCTCCACCGTGTCCAGCCCCTCTTCTTGTTGCAGCCGGTACGCCTTCAGCTTGTTGAGCAGCCCGATGCCGCGGCCCTCCTGCCGCATGTAGACGATCACCCCGCGGCCGGCGGCGGCCACCTGCTGCATCGCGTACTTGAGTTGCGGGCCGCAGTCGCACTTCGCCGAGTGCAGCACGTCGCCGGTCAGGCACTCGCTGTGCATCCGCACGAGCACCGGCTCCGCCTCCTGCGTGACGACCCCGGTGTGCTCGACGCCGACGCCGCCCATCGTGATCGCCAAGTGCGGCTCGGCATCCACCATCGACGTGTACGCGAACAGGTCGAACTCGCCGAACTCCGTCGGCAGCTTCAGCACGATCTCCCGCTTGATGAGCTTCTCCGTCAGCCGCCGGTACTCGATCAGGTCGGCGATGGTACACATCTTCAGCCTGTGCGTCCGGCAATACTCCCGCAGGTCGGGCAGCCGGGCCATCGTGCCGTCTTCGTTCAGGATTTCGCAGATGACCGCGACCTCGCGCAGCCCGGCCATCCGGCACAGGTCCACGCTCCCCTCGGTGTGCCCGGCCCGGACCAACACGCCGCCGGCCTTCGCGATCAGCCCGTCGAGGTGGCCCTTGTCGCGGACGAGGTCGTTCGCCGTCGCCGTCGGGTCGGCGCAAACTTGGATCGTGCGGCAGCGGTCGTGGGCGGAGATGCCGGTGGTGACGCCGAACCGGGCGTCGAAGTTGTGGGTGAACGGCGTGGCGCTCGGGTCGAGCCGGACGCCGGGAAGGAGGTCGAGGCCGAGCCGGTCGGCGTTCGGCTTGGACATGGCCACGCACAGCCGGCCGCAGGCGTGGCGGACCATGAAGTTGACCGCCTCCGGCGTGACCGCCTCCGCGGCCATCACGAGGTCGCCCTCGTTCTCGCGGTGTTCGTCGTCCACGAGGACGACCATCCGCCCGGCTTGCAGTTCGGCGATGGCCTCCGGGATCGGGCAGAAGTCGGCGGTCGTGTGGTGCATGCGGTCCCCGCGGAGTCGGGATGAAGTTTACCCATCATAGGCGCGGGGTGCGGTCGAAATCAGCCGCCCATGCCCGGCGGGGCGTCGGCCTGCTGCTTCTTGGGGGCGACGAGCATCCGCATGTCGGACTCGATGCCCCGGATGGTCCACGGGATGTCCTTGTTGACTTTCGGGCTGACGGTGTCGGCGAGCGGGTCCGTCGCCGCGGCCTTCCGCAGGTCCGCCAGCTTCGCCAGGAAGGTCGGGTCGTTGCACTCCAGCACGACGGCCCCGCGGGCGGCGCTCTGCGAACTCTCCATCTTCGGCAACTGAATCTCGACCGGGACGCGGATGACGACCGCCTTCTCGGTCACCGTGATGAGCGGGGCCTGGTCCGGCGTCTCCTTGAGGATCGTCCCCGGCGGCGCGACCACGCCGGCCCGCCACGCGGCGTAGAACCGCTCGCGGGGGTCGCCGTCCCGCGCCCCGTCGAGCCGCTCCAGCGGCACGAACAGTTGCGACTTCATCGTCGTCTCGTACCCGGCCGGTTCCGGCTTCGCGGCCCCCACGGAGCCGAGCACCGCCCCCTGGGCGAGCACCCGCGGGAAGAACTCGTGGACGGCGGCGGCAGGTTGGTTGAAGAACTCCGACGGCAGGCTCGGCCGGCGGTCGGGTTGAAGCCCCCAGGCCGGTAGGAACAAGTTGTAGACCAGGCTGCGGGCCGTGTACTCCATGTCCGCCAACGCCTCGCCGTACCGCGTGACCCGGCCGCCGCCGATGAACCCCTGCGGCGGGGCCACGACCCGCCACGTCGGGCGGTCGGTGATCTGCCGCATCATGTCGAAGTTGAGCTTGAACTCGCCCTCCGGCGTCCGGAGCGTCCCGGCGCTCTTCGCCCGCAGGCCGGACGTGTCCTGCTGCCACGACTGGAGGCCGTCGAACGTGAACTTCGGGTCGAACTCGCGGTTACGGTACAGCAACCGGACGAGGTCGAGCTGCCGGAACCGGGCGATGCCGATCGTGCTCGCCGTGTCGTCCATGAACCCCTTCTGCGCCGCCTCGATGTCCTTGGGCGTCTTCGCCTCGACCGACTGCTGGCGGCCGGTGTCGAGCGTCATCTGGAACGCCTTGTGGAAGTCGGCGTTCCGGGTGTCCACCGGGTCGGCCTTCTTGAGCGTGTCGATCCAGGCGACGACGGCGTCCTTCGTGTCCTGTTGGACGCCGACCATCCGGCCGACGAGGTAGGCGGCGTACCCGCACCCGCCGAGGACGCCGACCCACCACGCGAACGTGCAGAGGTTCAGCCCGGCCCGCGTCCCCTCCGAGTTCAGGATTTGCCGGCGGGCGGCGAACGCCAGCACGAGGACGGCGGCCGGCATGACCAGCAGCAGCGGCTCGACGAGCTGCTGGCCGGACAGGAACGCGCTGCCGCCGAGCAGGACGAGGACGAACAGGAAGAGGCTCGCGAGGACGACGGCGATGATGGCCGTGACCGAGTACGGGGCGTAGCCGGTCGGGTCGTTGGTGGTGGGCAAACGCGGGGGGGCTT
>JAESGS010000674.1_pt1 | contig 18772 bp, 17 predicted proteins | sample 9269761 | NCBI WGS metagenome assembly JAESGS01 (sample SAMN15741799, study PRJNA653493) | algae metagenome | isolation source: Cyanosarcina radialis HA8281-LM2 and co-occurring heterotrophs from damp... | place: USA: Makauwahi cave, Hawaii | collected 2011-01-06 | reverse complement strand
CGCTCGAGCCTGTTGCCCGAGGTGCCGGCAGTGGCGGAGTTTGGATTCGCTGGCTACGAGGTCACCGGCTGGGTTGGCCTCATGGCGCCGGCCGGGACGCCGCGTGAGGCCATCGCGTGGCTCAACCGCGAGATCAACGAGATCCTCAAATCGCCGGAAATTCAGTCGGGCTATGGTCAGCGCGGCGCGGATGTGCTCGGGGGCTCGCCGGCGGATTTTTCCAAGCTGATCAAGTCGGAAATCGAAAGCTACGGAAAAGTCATCAAGGTCGTGGGCGTGAAATCCCAGTGACATGACCGGTGCGCCATGGCGCGAATATGAGGACACAAGCGTTATGAAGGTAAGCCCGCCAGGCCTCCGCGAACGATTGCAGGCCGCAACTGTGCTGGTCGGTATGCAGTCGTTCTCAGCCAGCCCGGTCCTGATCGAGGCGATGGGGTCCGGCGGGCTCGACTTTGTGACGATCGATATGGAGCATTGTCCGACCGGCCTCGAGACGGTGGCGCATTTGGCTCGGGCAGCGGATGCGGTTGGCCTCGTGCCGTTTGTTCGCGTGCCAGAGTTGAACGCCCCGCTGATCGGACGGGTGCTCGACCTTGGAGTGCGTGGCGTGGTGATCCCGCATGCATCTCCTGATCGCTGCCGGGCGGCGGTGCGGGCGGCCCGGTATGCTCCCGACGGCGAACGCGGCGCTTGCCCGGTGATCCGCGCGGCCGGCTATCTGCCGGCCGATTGGGAAGAGCATGCACGCCATATCAACCGGGAGGTGTTGGTCATTCCGCTGATCGAAGATGCGGCGGCGGTGGATCAGGTCGATGCTATTCTGGGACAGGACGGCATTGATGTCGTTTTCTTCGGGCCGTTCGACCTAGCAACGTCGCTCGGGCTGCCGGGAGCGGATTGCCGGCACCCGACCATGGCGCAGGCGCTGGCGCGCGTGGTGGAGGCGGCGCGGCGCCGGGGCAAGTGGGTCATGACCACGGTCGGCGCTACGATCGATCATGACTATGCCGCCCTGCTGGTACGTTCCGGCGTCCGTCTGCTCAGCTTCAGCGCCGATGTGGCGGTGTTTGTTGCCGCCTGTCGCCGTATTTCCCAGGCCCGCGAAGCCGTCCGCTCCGACCACATTCCCGTTGCATGAAGCACGACACCGGCATGATCGTTGCCGTCGACATTGGCGGCACGTTTACCGATCTGGTCGCCTATGATCCGACCCGCGCACAGACCATGTGCACGAAAAGTCTGACCACTTACGGTGATTTCGCTGCCGGGATCTTCGAGTGCATTGCCAAGCTGAAGCTGCCGCTGGAGCGGGCCGCGCTGATCAAGCATGGCACAACGCTTGTCATTAACGCGCTGATCCAGCGTAACGGCGCACGCACTGCGCTGCTTTGCACGCAGGGTTTTCGCGACACGTTGGAGATCGGCCGCGGCAACCGACCGCTCCCCTTCGACCTGTCCTACCGGCGCGACCCGCCGATGGTGCCGCGCGAGTGGCGGCTGGAGGTGGCGGAGCGGATCGACGCACAGGGCAATGTGCTGACGCCGCTGGACGAGGCGGGTGTCGCGGCGGCAGGCCGCCGATTAGCGGATGCCGGCGTCGAGGCGATTGCGATCTCGTTCCTCAATGCCTATGCCAACCCGGCGAACGAGCAGCGGGCTGTCGAACTGCTGGAGCGCCAATTGCCTGATGTCTATGTGACCTCGGGTATCGAGCTGTCGCGCGAGTGGCACGAATATGAGCGTACCGCGACCGCGGCCGCCAACGCCTATGTCGGGCCGCTGGTCAGCCGTTATCTTGAAGGGCTGGAAGCCGCGCTGGTTGATCGTGGATACCCCGGTCAATTGCTGATGATGGGCTCTAGCGGCGGCATGTTGTCGGCGCAGCGGGCTGCGCGCATTCCGGTGATTCTGGTTGAATCCGGGCCGATCGGCGGTTGTATCGGTGCGGCGGCGCTGGCGCGCTCGCTCGGCATTGAGCAGGCGATTGCCTTCGACATGGGCGGCACCACGGCAAAATGCGCAATGGTGGAACAGTACGGCTTCCATGTGGAAACCGCCTATTATGTCGGTGGCTATGAGCGGGGATTTCCGATCCGCGCGCCCATTCTCGACATTGTCGAAGTCGGTGCCGGCGGCGGCTCGGTCGCGTGGTTGGACAAGCAAAACCGATTGCATGTCGGGCCGCGCAGCGCCGGTTCGCACCCTGGGCCGATCTGCTATGGCCGCGGCGGCGTCGCGCCGACCGTGACTGATGCGAACCTGTTGCTTGGCCGGCTCAACGAGGCGCGGTTCCTCGGTGGCGAAATGCGTCTGAATTCCGACGCTGCCAGGAACATCATGCGGGATTCGCTCGCGGGGCCCCTTGGTTACGACGGGGCCGAGGGCGTGCGGCGATTGGCGAGCGGAATCGTTCGGATTGCCGTGCTCAAGATGGCGGGGGCCATCCGACAGGTAACCGTGACGCGCGGCAAGGATCCTCGCGATGTCGTACTGATCGCCTATGGCGGCGGCGGACCTCTTCATGCGGTGGAGTTGGCCCGCGAGCTCCAGATTCCGAAAGTCATTATCCCGCCCGAACCGGGGAGCTTCTCCGCTTCCGGCATGCTGCTCGCAGATCTTCGCAGCGACCGGGCTGTGACCTTCCTCAGCCTGCTCACCACGGAGGCGATTGCGCGAGGTTCAGCCGAAGCGTCGGCGCTGAGCGCCGAAGCCGCCGCCGAACTTAGCAATGAGGCTCAGAGCGGCGTTCTGCTCCATCAGTGGTATGCCGAGCTTCGTTATGTTGGCCAGCACCATACATTGCGGGTGCCGTTCGATACATCGATGACGCCGGCGGATTTGGACCAAGCATTCTCGCGTCTTTATCAGGCGGCCTATGGGCACGCCAACCACGGCATGGCATTGGAGTTCGTTGGCGTAGCCGTGACAGTGACGAGTGCCGTGGCCAAGCCGGCGGTGGCGGCGCTGCGACGGGTTTCCTCCGGCCGGTCGGTGCCGGTAGAGCGCGAAGCATTCTCGGCGCTGGCTGACCGGACGCTCCCCATGCCGGTCTACGACCGATACTCGCTGGCAATCGGCGAAGTGATCCACGGCCCGGCGGTGATCGAGGAATATGGGTCCACCACGCTCATCGATCAGGGCGACCGCGCCGTTGTCGGGGTGCAGGGCGAGTTGTGCATCGACTGTGCCCCGGCCGCAAGCAGGCGAGCAGCATGAACGAGCCACGGCCGGCTATCGATCCGATTACGCTGGAAGTGATCCGCTGCGGTCTGGTGGCCATCACAAATCAGATCGATGCAAATATCACGCGCACGGCCTACAGCCCGATCGTCTACGAATACAAAGACTATGCCGCTGGTATTCTGGACGCGGAGGGCCACCTGATCTCCCAGTGCACCGGGGGAATCCCGATCTTTGTTGCCGATATTCTTGGCGTAGCTGTCCGCGACGGCCTGGAGCTCTGCGGACCCGAGGGGCTCAAGCCTGGCGACGTCGTCATCACCAATCATGCCGGGACGATCGGCCAGCATCTCAATAATGTAGTGATGTACACGCCGGTCTTCGCCGGCGGGGCAGAGCGGCCGATCGCGTTCATGGCCGTGATCATGCACTGGATGGATGTCGGCGGCCGGGTTATTGGCTCCGTATCGAAATGGGCAACTGACATTTTCCAGGAAGGCATTCAGTTCCGCACTGTCAAGTTGCATGCCGGCGGTGAGCGGCGGGCCGACATTTACCGCATTATCGAATGCAACACGCGCTTTCCCGAGATGGTCCTTGGCGATGTGGAAGCCCAGGTCGCAGGCTGCATCATGGGTCGCGACCTGATTGCTCGGCTGGTTGACCGTTATGGTGCCGAAAGTTTTCGTATCGCCGTGGACACGATATGGCAGCAATCGGAAGCCGCAGCGCGCGCCACGATAGCTGCTGTGCCCGATGGCGAATATCGGGCCCGGGCCGAGCTGGACGATGATGGAATCGAGGTTGGGCGGCGGCTTCCGGTCGAGATTGCAGTACGCGTCGCCGGCGAGTCCCTGACGGTGGACCTTTCGGGCCTGCCGCCGCAGGTCGCTGGGCCAATCAATTCCGGTGCGCATGGCGGCGGCCATACCTGCGCCCGGATTGCCTTCAAATATCTATTCGCGCCGGACGAGCCGGCCAACGAGGGCACCTTCCGTCCTCTCGACGTCGTGCTTCCCCAAGGCACCATCCTGAGCGCGAAGCCGACCGCTGCGATGGGCCGCTACAACATGCCGCTCCCGACCGTGATCGACAGCATCATCAAGGCGCTTGAAACGGCCATGCCCGACCGTGTGGCCGGCGGACATTTCGGCACCTTCTCGTCGGTGCAGTTCAGCGGCCGTCATGCGGACAGCGGTCGTCTGTTCCAGTGCAACGATAGCGGTCACGGCGGCTGGGGCGGCGTCCTAGGGGCCGACGGTTCCGGCCCATTCCGGACCATGGCGCACGGCGATACGCGCATAATTCCGGTCGAGGTGCAGGAGGCGCTGTATCCGATCCGTGTCGATCAGTTTGCCCTGCGCCCCGATTCAGGTGGTGCGGGTGAATTCCGGGGCGGCCTCGGTCTGATCAAACGTTATCGCATTCTTGCACCTCTGACGCTCATGACCGGGTTCGAGCGGACCGAGTGCCCGCCCTGGGGCGTGCTTGGCGGCGGCGGCGCCGCGCCGGGCCGTGTCCTGGTGCGACAGAATGGAGGCGAGCCTCAGTCGCTGCTCAAGGGCGAGGTTACGCTAGCACCGGGCGACGAGGTGCTGGTTGAGACCGGCGGGGGCGGCGGCTATGGTCCGCCTGCACAGCGCAAGCGCGAGCGGCTGCTGGAGGATCTGCGCGCGGGATATGTGACGCCTGCGTCAGCGGCCGCGGATTACGGTTTTCAGGAATAGCTATCCTAGCGCGGCGGATAGGTCGGCAACAGCTTCCCCTCCGCATCGCGCTCGAATTGGGCGGTGGGGCCGATCCGTCCCGTTTCGTCGCGCTCGCCGGGGCTGACCGCGGGAACATAGGGACCGTATCGCACGCGCACCGGCGCGATGGCGAAGGGCGGGGGGATCGGTTGCGGCGGCACGGCGCGCGGCCTTACGACAGGCAGGAACGGTCCGCGATAGCCGGAAGGGCCCGGAACGAGCGGCCAGTCGAAGAAGACGCCGCTGTTGGCGTGCGCGGCAGGCACGCCGCCGAGCAGACACGCCGCGCCGGCCGCAAGCAGGATCGGAACCTTCATCGATATCGTTCCCGCATGTCGTGCCGATCGCTTGCGTCGGGGCGGCGGCGTGTCGACAGCCTGTCGCGCGCGCCGCGCTATTCGGCAGCGGCGCGCCTCTGCAACGGGCGTTCGGCCATGGACGGCGCTTCATCCAGCGCGGTGCCGATGTGGCTGCTCATCAACCCCATCGCGTCGGCGCTCGACTTTCCGATCAGTTCCGCGATCTCGCGCGCGTGTCCCGCCGTCTTCTCGAAATACGCCCGGGCGATTTCGGTCTGCGCCTTGGCCCTCTCGTCGGGCCCCGAGGATCGGCCCAGCTCGGCGAAGGCCATGGTCATGTGCTCGGCGTAGTCTCGCATCATCTCCGACTGGCAGTGCGCGATGGCCTGGGCGGTTTCAACGAACATCCGGTTGGCCTGGATGAAGGCATCGAAGCTCCCTTGCTGCATCTTGAGCAGCGCACTCGCATCGAGCGGAGGCATCCTGTCGAGGTCCGATAGCTGCGGCGATGCGGGTCGTCTGGTTGCCATGGCATTTTCTCCCTCGTCGGTTTCGTGGTTCTCCACGCATGGCAGCGCGGGTCCGCTGCAGGACTCTCCCTTCGCCGCTCTCGACGCGGCAGCGATTTGAGGAGGACGATTGCCGGCTTGCGGAAACGCGGCGATGGCGGCAATCGCGCAGAAAACGGCTCTGACCTGTGCAGCGGCCTATGCCGGAGCGGCCCGAGAGAAGTATTGCCGCTTTTCCCGGCAACGCGTATCCGCAACATCCTCTAACCCGAAAGCGTGGGGCTTGGCAGGCGGTGATCCACCTTGGCCGAAGCAGCGTTGCCGCGGGGCGAGGTCAGTTTGCCGGCCTGCTCGGATGGCCGCCGCGGCGGGAAGGCGTTTGTGAATTCGGCGGTCGGCCCAGCGGTGGCGCAGGGCGGCACGGCAAGGCCGGGGTAGTGGCCGGAACCGCTCCGCCGTCAGCGGAAAAAGGGCTCCAGCATGAGTGTCGACCAGCCGGCGAGCGGCGGCAGCACCAGCGACGCCGCCACACGGATCAGCGCGAAGCGCGTGCCGATCAGCGGGATCTCGAACGCGACGACGCGATGGCCGGCAAGGCAGGCCCAAGCGGTCAGAAGGGCAACCATCTGCGGGAAGCCGAAGCCTGACCCGAACAGCGATATTGCGAGAGGGAAGGTGATCATCGGTCCGCCGGGCAGCAGCGGGCCGATGGCCGATGCGATCAGGACCCCGGTAAAGCCGGAGTCGGCGCCGATCAGGCTGCCGGTGAGTCCGGGCGTCATCGCCGCCGCGACGAACCCCGCGGCCATGAGCGCGAGCGGAAAGCGCAGGCTGAGCGGCTTCAGTTGCTCCCAGACGAATTTCAGGGCGGTGGCGTGGGGGCGGTCTCGCCTGAAATGCGCCACGACGACCAGCGCACCCGCCAGGCTCCAGACGATCAGGTTTGCGCTCAGCATGTCGGTCGACCCTCGCTAGGCTCGAGGCGCTCGTGGATCGCGCGGGCGAGCACGGCGGCAATGAAAGGCAGCGGCAGGGAGACGGCGATGCGCGTGAGCGCGAAGTCCGCGCCCAGCAACGGAAACTCCCAGATGATGATGCGGTGAAGGCCCAGCACCGACCACGCGGTCACATAGGCGACCAGAAGGCCGATCTCGACCCCGGACCTGTGCAGCGCGACGACGAGACCGAACGAGGCGAAGGGGCCGCCCGGGGTGATGGCGCCCATTACGGAGGCGATGACCAGGCCGATGAAGCCGCTGCTCTTGCCGAGATGCCTTGTGACGAAGTCGCGCGGGATCATGACCTGGGCGTAGCCGGCGATCACGAGGCCGCCGAGCAGCGCCGGCAGGACGTCGAGGACGAGGCGCGCATTCCTGGCGAAGGTTTCGCGGACGGTCTCCTCGCCGCGAAATTCCCAGCACCATGCGACGGCGGCGGCGAAGATCAGCGCAAAGACGAGGATCGTGCGGTCAACGCGGCTTGTCGCTTTGCGGGCGTTCACGGTCTGCCGACGCTCCTCTTTGCGGCTGTCGTGCCTGTCAGTTCAAAGATCGAGCACCAGCTTGTCCCCGCGCGCCCGGGAAACGCAGATCAGCATTGAATGCGACTGCTCGGAGTCGTCCAGAAGAAAGTCGCGATGATCGATATCTCCGGCAACGACGCGGGTGAGGCATGACCCGCAGCTTCCCGCCTCGCAGGAGCTGCGGAGCTGCAGCCCGTGGCGCCGGAGCGCCTCGAGAATGCTGACGCCGGGCGGCACGTCGATGACCTGCCCGGAGCGGGAGAGCACGACCTGGAAGCCGCGCTCCGCGTCGCTCGGGGCGGAAGGGGCGCCGAAATCCTCGAAATGGACGGTGTCGCGCGGCCGTGCGGACGCCGCCTGCTTCACGTCCTCCATCAGCGGCCGGGGGCCGCAGCAATAGATGTGCGCGCCCGGAGGGGCGCTGCCGACGATCTTCCGCACGTCGAGCGCGCGCGCGAGATCGCCGCCGTCGTGATGCAGGACGACGCGCCCCGCGAAAGCGCGATCGGAAAGCTCCTGGCGAAAGGGCGCGCCCTCCGCCGTCCGGGCGCAGTAGTAGAGCCGGAAGTCCGCCCGGTCCCTGGCGAGCTCCTGCGCCATGCAGAAGAGCGGGGTGATGCCGATGCCTCCGGCGATGAGAAGGTGCGGGCCTTTCCCGGGGGCCAGGGGAAAGTAGTTGCGCGGGAGGGAGGCGGCCAGCCGGTCGCCCGTGTACACCTGCTCATGCATGCTCGCGGAGCCGCCACGCCCCGAGGGCTCGCGCTTCACGGCGATCATGTACCTGTTGGCCTCGCCGGGCGGGTTGAAGAGGGAGTACTGGCGGCAGAGGCCGCTCGGCGTCCGGACCTCGATATGCGCGCCGGCGGCAAACGGCGGCAGGTCGCGCCCTTCGGAATCGATCAGTTCGAAGGCGCGGATGTCGGCGGTCAGGTCGGAGATTGCCGATACCCGCAGGGTCAGCGAAAGACCATCGTCCATGTTTTCAGCGACCGGGCCGCCGGGACAGGGCCATGCCGGCCAGACCAGGCGAACAGTAATAAAGGTTAGCTAGCAAACTATATGAGTTTAGGCGTCTTGGCCGGTCAGCAGCAAGCCCCTGTTTGATCGGGCGGATCGGCTCGCGGCGCGCTGCGCGACGCTTGGGCGCTGTGGATGGATCGTATCATCAGGATCTGTGACATAAATAATATAATTATATCAACAAGATGATTAGATGTACGGGGCGTCCGGTCGCCTGAATGGCGGAATGCCGGCGCCTGGGCCAGGCTGTTTACGGCCGACCGGCATGAGCGCCGCGACGGAGATCCGGCCGTTGCAAGCGTCGCAAAAAACCCTGGACGCCCCGATGAGGCTTGCCTTACAGTCCCAAAAATACTTCACTGGCGAACGAAATTACCGTTAGCCAGCGAAGCAATGGCGTGGCGCTGCTCACGATCAGTCAGTGATCGCGCTCGAGTCACAAGCAAGCGTCGACGCCTCAAGGCGCCGATGAATAAAAGGGAGAACGCGAATGAGAAAGTTCAAGCTCGGACTCTATGTGACGGCCGCGCTGGCGGTGGCGACGGTTTCTCCGCCGGCCCAAAGCGCGGAGCTCGGGCAGCTCGTGCTGTCGGGCGCCAGCGCCGGCGGTTTCTGGTCGACGCTTGGGGCCGGGCTGGACTCGGCGTTGCGCGCACAGCATCCCGGTTCAGGCATCACCTATCAGACGTCGGGCGGCGGCTACGCGAACCTTTCGTTGCTGCAGCGCCGGACCGTGAATCTGGGAATCGTCTATGACGTCGAGGCGAGGGCCGCCCTCAGGGGCGAGCCGCCGTTCAAGGAGAAGATCCCGGACGTCCGCACGGTGATCCAGCTCTTCTCGGGCGGCCCGGCGCAATTCTTCATGACGAACGCATTTGCAACCGCGCACGGCATCACGAGCATTGCCGACCTCAAGGACAAGAAGCTTCCGGTCCGCTTCGCCAACAATCGCCGTGGCAACTCCGGCAGCCTGCTCTGCGAACGCATCCTGACGGCGGCGGGCGTCGACTTCGCGCAGTTCCCGAAGAATGGCGGCCAGGTGCTCTATGCCGCATCCCAGGAGCAGATCGATCTGATCGGTGACGGCCGTCTCGATCTCTCCTGCCTCGTCGGCGTGGAAAAGAGCAGCACCTTCGTCGAGATGGGGCGCCGCAAGGACATGAACCTCCTCAGCATTCCGGACGCGGCCATCAAGGCGGTGATCGATGATATCGGCGGCGTCGACTACACGATTCCGGCCGCGACTTATGATCGCCAGCCGACAGCCATCCGGTCGGTGGGAATGGCCACGGCGGTCGTGACCCGCGGCGATATGGGAGAGGAAACCGTCTATGAGCTGACCAAGGCCTGGGTCCAGCAGCTCGACAGCATCAAGTCGGTGCACAGAAGCCTGAACGGCGTCACGCCCGCCGACCTGACCGCGTTCGCCGGCGCGCCGTACCATCCGGGCGCCATACGCTATTTCAAGGAGGCCGGCCTCTGGCGCAAGTGATGCGCCGGAGCCCGCGCTGCGCGCAGCTCTCCGCCCGATAGCGACTCCATTCAAAGGCACGGAGCATGGCGACCTTCACGTCGTTGCTGGTAACGCTCACCTCGACAGGCCCGACGCGGCAGCTCGAGGGATGGCTTGGCAAGCTGATCCGCGTTTACGCAGCAGGCATCGCGGTGTGGACGGTGTATGCCGCCGTCTTCGCCGTCATAGATCCCTGGGTGATGTCCGTCATCTTCCTGTGCTCGATCTATGGGCTCGTCTTCGTTTCGATCGCGCCGTCTCCGGCTTCCGATCCGCGCCGCGTCTCGCCGGTCGACTGGGCGCTGTCGCTGGCGTCGATCGCAACCGGCGTGCACATGGTCATACACGCCCCGGAACTGGTCACGCGGATCCAGTTCCTGGACGACCTGAGCACGGCGCATGTCGTGTTCGGATCGATTCTCTTCGTCACGACGATCGAAGCGACGCGGCGCGCGACGGGACTCGGCCTCACGCTGCTGGTGCTCCTGCTCGTGGTGTACAACCTTTTCGGCGACAGGTTGAGCGGTCCGCTTTCGCACGGCGTGATCACGTACACGCATTTTCTCGAGACCAACGTCTTCACCAGCGAGGGAATCCTCGGTGCCGCGGTGCGCGTGACCGCGGACTACGTCTTCCTGTTCGTGCTGTTCGGGACGCTGCTGGCGATCTGCGGCGGCGGTGACTTCTTTTTCAACCTGGCCGCCGCCCTGACCGGAAAGCGGGTGGGCGGGCCGGCGAAGATCGCCGTCATATCCGCCGGCATGTTCGGGACGATCTCCGGCAGTCCGACGGCGGACGTCGTAACGACCGGTTCCGTGAACATCCCCATCATGCGTCGGCTGGGATACAGCCGGCAGTTCGCCGGCGGGCTCGAGGCCGCCGCATCCACCGGCGGAAGCCTGATGCCGCCGGTGATGGGGTCGGCGGCGTTCATCATGGCCGAGATGACGGGGATCGAATATCGCGATATCGCGCTCGCAGCCCTTGGCCCCGCGCTCCTCTATTACGCGGCAATCCTGTTCCAGGTGCACTATCAGTCGAAAAAATTCGGGTTCGCGGGCCTGAGCTCGGTGCCCGCGCTCTGGCAGACACTGAAGGGCGGCGGCATCTTCGCCGTGCCCCTGGTCACGATCACCGGATTTCTTGCGGCGGGCTATTCGCCCACGCTCACCGCGCTGGCCGGATCGATCTCCGTCATTGCCGTGTCCCTGCTGACGCCGCGCTATCGGATGAGCGTCGTCCGGCTCCTGAGTGCGCTGCACCAGACGACGCTGCGGATCGTCCCGCTTGCGGGCGCCTGCGCGGCGGCCGGCCTGATCAGCGCGGGACTGACGATGACCGGCATGGCCGGCAAGTTCTCCCAGCTCATCATCATGATGAGCGGGGGGACGCTGTTCGGAACGCTCGTGGCGGCGGCGATCCTGACGATCGTCCTTGGCCTGGGGATGCCGTCGGCCGCGGCCTACATCCTCGCGGCGGCGCTCATCGGGCCCGTCCTGGTCAAGCTCGGGCTCGACCTGATCGTCGCGCATATGTTCCTGCTCTACTATGCGCTGCTCTCGTCGATCTCGCCGCCGGTCGCATCGGCCGCCTATGCGGCCGCATCCATCGCCGAGGCGAATCCGATCCGCATCGCCACGATCGCCTGCCGCCTGGCCTTCGTTGCGTTCATCGTGCCGTTTGCCTTTGCCTACAGCCCGGAACTGCTGCTGATCGGCGATCCGTTCTTCATCCTGCTGGCTTTCGTCACCGCGTCGCTCGGGGTGTGGCTGCTGGCGATCGCGATCGAGGGCTACTACGCGGCGCCGCTCAGCGCGGTCGGCCGCATCGGCCTGACCATCTCCGGTCTGCTTCTGCTCATTCCGTCCGTCCTTGGCGCGCTGATCGGTGCGGCGATCCTCGCGATCACCGCGCTCTACGAGATCCGGCTGGGAAAGCGCCGGGTTGCCGCGGGGGCGTCGGCCGACCGGCGCGCGGGCGCCGCGGCCTTTGATCACCTCTACAAATCGACTGACTGAACCTTCATCGAACTAAGCGGAGTCGAACGATGCTTACCGCCGAGGAGAATGAGCTTCTCTGCCGGGTCGAGAATGGCGCGCCGATGGGCGAGATGATGCGGCGGCACTGGGTGCCCGCGTGCCTTTCCGAGGAGATCGCCGAAAAGGACGGCGCTCCCGTGCGTGTTCGCCTGTTCGGCGAGAACCTGGTGGCGTTCCGCGATACGAACGGCCGCGTCGGGCTCATCGACGAGCATTGCCCGCATCGGCGCGCGTCGCTGGTCTTCGGCCGGAACGAGGAGTGCGGCCTGCGCTGCCTCTATCACGGCTGGAAGTTCGACGTTGAGGGCCGCGCGGTGGACATGCCGTCCGAGCCCGCCGGCAGCAAGCTGCCCGAGCGCGTTCGCATCAAGGCCTATCCGACGCGCGAAGCGGGCGGTTTCGTATGGGCCTATATGGGGCCGGCGGAACTGATGCCGGAATTCTCGCCGCCGCCCTGGGCGAGGGACGGCCTGCGCGTCGCGATCGCCAAGATGCACGAGAATGCGAACTGGGCCCAGGCGCTCGAAGGCGCCATCGACTCGGCGCACAGCTCGACGCTGCATTCCTCCAACATCCGCCCGGGCGCCGGCGAGCGGACCACGACACCTGACGGGACGCTGCTGACATTGACGCGCCCGTCCAACGACAAGGCGCCGCGCATCCAGGTTCAGCCGACAGGCTACGGATTCCGCTATGCCGCCATCCGCAAGCCGATCGAGCGCGCCGATACGCACCAGTACGTGCGCGTCAGCGTTTTCATCGCGCCGTTCATCGTCCTCATCCCGCCCAACGCGCTCTATTCGATCGCGCAGGTGTTCGTGCCGATGGATGACACGAACACGATGTTCTATTTCCTGTCGTTCGGCGAGAACGAGATCGTGGAAACAGACGCGTGGCGCCGCCGCCTCGGCGCGTCGGTGGGCGTCGACCTGGACGACCAGTACCGCAAGCTGCGCACGGTCGATAACCGGTTCAAGCAGGACCGCGCCGCGATGAAGCAGGGGGACTTCACCGGCATCTACGGCATTCCCAATCAGGACATGGCGATGCAGGAGACGATGGGTCCGATCGCCGACCGGACGAAGGAGATCCTGAGCGCGAGCGACGTCGCGATCGTCCGTTTCCGTCAGCTCATGATCGAGGCGGTGCGGCGCTTCCAGGCCGGCGAGGCCGCGCTCGGGACGGAGGAGCCGAGGCTTCCCATCGGCGAGATCAAGGCTTTCGAAGGGATCGTCTCGAAGGAGGTCGCTTGGCGCTCGCTCGGCGTCAGCGAGCGGGAGATGGCCGGATATCGCGAGCTGCAGTCGAACTTTCGTGCAACCGCGCCGGTCAGCAAGACGGCCTGAGGAAAGCGCGCTCCGTGACGCCCAACGCCGCCGCATCGAAGGCAGACCGGAATGCCGTGCCCGACCGCGTCCTGGGCGTCGGTGTCGTGGGGCTGGGCCGTGCCTTCATCGCGATGGCCGATGCGCTGGCTTCGCATCCCGCGATCCGGATTGCCGGCGCGGCCGATCCGCGCCCGGAGGCGCAGGTGCGGTTCGTGCAGGATTTCGGCGCACCATGCCACGATTCGCTGGAAACGCTGTGCCGGGATCCGGCGATCGATGCCGTCTATATCGCGACGCCGCACCAGCACCATCAGGAGCATGTCTGCATCGCGGCGCGCCACGGCAAGCACATCATCGTCGAAAAGCCGATGGCCCTGACGCTTGAGGCGTGCGACGCGATGATCGCGGCGGCCGAGCGTGAGGGCGTGGCGCTGATCGTCGGGCACACGCACAGCTTCGACCCGCCGGTCCGCAAGGTCCGCGAGATCGTGCGCGGCGGCGAGTTCGGTGCCGTCAGGATGATCTCGGCGTTGAACTACACCGACTTCCTGTACCGGCCGCGGCGCCCCGAGGAACTCGCGACGGATCTCGGCGGCGGGGTCCTGTTCAACCAGGCGCCGCACCATGTCGACATCGTCCGGCTCATCGGCGGCGGCCTGGTCCGCAGCGTCCGGGCGGTGACCGGTGTCTGGGATCCGTCGCGCCCGACGGAGGGCAGCTACGCCGCATTCCTGCAGTTCGAGGACGGCGCGGTCGGATCGCTCGTCTACAGCGGCTATGGGCGCTTCAACACGGATGAGTTCTGCGGCTGGATCGGCGAGGTGGGGCGGCCGAAGGATCCCGATGCCTATGGCGCGGCGCGGCAGCGTCTGGCCGCCATTTCGTCGAGCGCCGAGGAAGCGAAATTGAAGGCGGCAACAGGCTATGGCGGGCCTTCGGCGCGCGCCATCGACAAGAGCGGCACCAGCGCGCCCTTTCACGAGCATTTCGGCCTGATCGTCGTGAGCTGCGAGCGCGGCGATCTCCGGCCCACGCCCGAAGGCGTTCTGGTCTATGGCGATGACGCACGCCGCATGATCGCCATGCCGCACGAGCGCAATGGCGGCTCGCGGGCCGCGGTCATCGACGAACTTTACGACGCGGTCATCCGCAAGACCCCGCCGATCCATGACGGCCGTTGGGCCAAGGCAACGCTCGAGGTCTGCCTCGCCATCCTGGAGTCGTCGCGCCGGGGGACGGATATCCGCGTGTTCAACCAATCCCGGGTCGCCGACTGATCGAGACGGACTGAACTCGCGCGGAGCCGTCGGGCTTCGCAGCACCGCTTAGGAAGGAAGAGCAGATGGCGACCATCGTCCTCGGAATCGGGACGTCCCACAGCACCCAGTGCAGCCTGACGCCGGATTGGTGGGCGGAGCAGGGGAATTTCGACCGCCGGCGCACCCCGTTCGACGAACTCGCGCGCAACGCACCGGCATGGCTCCCCGCGGAGCTGACGATGGAAACGTGGACGCGGAAATACGAGGACATACAGCGCTCGATCACCGCGCTGTCGGATGCGCTCGACCAAGCCAGGCCCGACGTCCTGGTCATCTTCGGCGACGATCAGAGGGAGCTGTTCCTCGACGACACGATACCCATGTTCTCCGTCTTTCGCGGCGAGCAGATCTGGGATCTCCCGGGATCGACCGAGAAGCTCTCGCCGTCGCACAAGGCGGGGCGCTGGGCGGTGCATGGCGATGAGCCGGAGGCCTATCCGGCCGCGCCGGAACTCGCAAACCACATCGTGTCACAGCTCGTCGAGGCGGAGTTCGATGTGTCCCAGTTCACGCGCCAGCCGGAAGGACGCTCTCTCGGCCATGCCTGGACCTTCATCCGGCGCCGGCTGATGCGCGGTAAGCCGATCCCGATGGTCCCGGTGATGATCAACACCTACTTCCCGCCCAACCAGCCGAGTGCACGGCGCTGCTATGCGCTGGGTCAGGCGGTGCGCCGGGCCGTCGAATCCTGGCCGAAGGAATGCAAGGTCGGGATCGTCGCGTCCGGTGGGCTGAGCCATTTCGTCGTCGACGAAGCACTCGATCGATTCGTCATAGACGCCATGGCGCGCAAGGACGGGGCGGCGTTGTCCGGAATCCCCAGGGAAAAGCTCCAGTCCGGTTCATCGGAGATTCTCAACTGGATTGCCGCCGCCGGCGCCCTCGAAGGTCTGTCGATGGACCTGATTTCCTATGTGCCCGGCTATCGCTCCGTCGCCGCGACCGGCTGCGGGATGACTTTTGTCCGATGGAGCTGAGAGTGAGGGCAGGGGCGGCGCACAACCGGTCAGGGGCGCGCGCGGCGGCGCGCGGCGGCGGACTTGGCGCCCAGCGCGTCGTGATCGGACTGCAGATTGATCTCGATGACGTTGAGCAACCGTCGCAGCAGGACGAGCTCGACCGGCTCGATGCCCTTGAGCGCGATCTTGTTGACCTCCTCCGCCATCGGAACCAGCACGCTCTCAAGGCGTCGGCTGCGCTCCGTCAGGAAGACGTGGACCTTCCTGCGGTCCGACGTGCTGCGATCCCGTCTGACGAGGTCGAGCTTCTCCATCATCTTGAGCGATTTCACGGTCGTGGGCTCCATGATGCCTACCTGGTCGGCCAGTTGCTTCTGCGTAAGGCCGTCTTCCGCCCACAGGATTCTCAGGATGGACCAGTGGCCGATCGGGATGCCCTGTTCGGCGAGACGCAACTGCAGGCTTTTGCGCAGGTCACGATAAACGGTCCGGATCAGGTGCGCGAGACGATCCTCGAATCCCGCGATCGTGCCGGCCGTGGGCTCGGCAAGGTCGTCGGGCGTCGTTGGGCCAGGAGCGGCGTGTCGCGTTCGGGGCATGTGCTTCCACCAAGATTCAGAGCGCACCAGAGAATTCAATCGAACATGCCCGTCTTCTTCGACAAGCACAATGGCCGCGCGACCTATGCGTGTCCTGCCACGCGCGGCGTCGAAGGGCGCAGCCCGCTTTCAATCCGAACGATAGGGAGAACCAGATGAGGCAGAAGAGCATAGAGATCGAGGGGCTGCATCACAGGACCGCGCCTATTCCGATGGCGTGCCGTGTCGGCCCGATTCTCGCAACCTCGGGCGTCATGGGAACGGATGCGGCGACTGGCAAGATGCCGGCCGACGTCGACGGTCAGGCGCTTCACTGCTTCCGCAACCTGGAACTCACCCTCAAGGCCGGCGGTCTCGATCTCGGCGATGTCGTGAAGCTCACTGTCTTCGTCACCGACGACAACAACCGCCAGGCCGTCAACAAGTACTGGACGCAGTGCTACCCCGACCCGAACAAGCGGCCGGCGCGGCACACGCTCGTGATGCCGCTGCGCGGCGGCATGCTCGTCCAGCTCGAAGCTCTAGCCGTCGCCAAGGAGATTTGAATGATCATCGACTCGCATGCCCATATCGTGATGCCGGATGCGGCCTACCGCTTCATGGCCAGCCTGGTTTCGAGCCGGGCAAATCCGATCGAGGGGGGCGCGATTCCGTCGGACGATATCCTGCGTCCCATCACCGAACGCCATATCCAGAACATGGATAAGGTCGGCACGGATATGCAGCTTATCTCGCCGCGGCCCTACGCGCAGATGCACTCGATCAAGCCGGCGAAGGTGACGGAGATCTGGACGCGCTACGTCAACGACATGATCCACCGGCAGTGCGAGTATTTCCCCGACCGGCTGCGCGGGGTGGCGGGCCTGCCGCAATTCCGGGCCGAGAGTCCGAAGAACTGCATCCCCGAGCTGGTGCGCTGCGTGAAGGATCTCGGCTTCGTGGGCTGCCTCCTGAATCCGGATCCGACCGAGGGCGAAGAGGCGCCGCCGCCCGGTCTCGGCGACGAATTCTGGTATCCGCTTTACGAGAAGCTCTGCGAGCTGGACGTCCCGGCCCTGATCCATTCGGCGAGCTGCTGCGACGCGCGGGAATCCTATACGCTGAAGTTCATCAACGAGGAGAGCATCGCCGTCATCACGCTGCTCGAATCGAAGGTGTTCGAGAAATTTCCGACCCTGAAGATCATCGTCTCCCATGGCGGCGGCGCGATCCCGTACCACATGGGCCGCTTCCGGGCCTGGCATCTGCGCCGCAAGCGGCCGGGCACTTTCGATGACCTGATGCGCAAGTTGCACTACGACACCTGCAACTATTCGAAGGAAGGGCTCGAGTTCCTCTTCAAGGTGATCGGTCCGGACAACTGCCTGTTCGGGACGGAGCGTCCGGGCACGGGCTCGGTGCGCGACCCGGCGACCGGACGCGATTTCGACGATCTCAAGGGCGTCATCGAGAGCATCGACTTCCTGACGGAGGCCGATCGCAGGAAGATCTTCGAAGAGAACAGCCGTCGCCTGCACCCGCTGTCCTGCACCAAGCACAAGCACAAGTGAGTGCGATGCGGAGAGCCGCCGCCACAGGCGGCTCTCCGCAAGGCTTAAGCGACAAACCCCGCATCGACTTGAGAGGCACCGTGTCAGAGAAGAAAGTGGAAGATAACGTCCAGCGCCTGCGGCGGCTCGATTGCTGCGCCGTATCCGATGCGTTGGACAAGCTTGGGATCGTCGGCTGCGTCACAGGCCTCGCGCCTCTGACGGCGCGGCGCAAGATCGCGGGACGAGTGCACACGGTGAAGCTTGTCGCCAAGGACTCGGCACCGCCGAGGTCCGGCCCGCCGGTGCATCTCGGCGCGACGGCGATCATGGCCTGCGCGCCGGGCGACGTCATCGTCGTCGAGCAGCGCACGGGCATCGATTGCGGCTCGTGGGGCGGAAACCTCTCGCTCGGCGCCAAGCTGCGCGGCGTGGCGGGCGTGATCGTGGATGGCCCCGTGCGGGACATCGACGAAGCGGTACAGATGGATTTCACCGTCTTCGGCAGGTCCGCGACCGCGCGCACCGCGCGCAACCGCATCGTCGAGCTCGGAACGGACGTGCCCGTCTCGATCGGCGACGTCACGGTACGGCCGGCGGACTATGTCATCGCCGACGGAAGTGCCGTCGTCTTCATCGCCGCCGCCGATGTCTCGCGGGTGCTCGATGCCGCCGAGGCCATCGCGGAGCGCGAGTCCGTCATGGCCACGGCGCTGCTTGCCGGCAAGCCCATCACCGAGGTGATGGGCGCGAATTACGAGAACATGCTGAAGAAATGACCATGGACAAGAATATCGAACGGGCCCAGCGGCTCGATACCGCCACGATCAGCGACGCGCTCGACCGGCTCGGCATCGTCGGCCAGTGCCGGCGCGTCATGCCCCGCGACCCGAAGTTCCGGCTGGCCGGACGCGCCTTCACCATCCTCTACGGGCCCGCCGGGAGCCCCGCCGGCAGCGTCGGCGACTATATCGACGACGTGCCCCCGGGCGCGGTCTGCGTGCTCGACAACGGCGGCCGCGAGGACGCGACCGTCTGGGGCGATATCCTCACGGAGATCGCGCATGCCAAGGGGATCGGCGGGACGGTCATTGACGGCATCTGCCGCGACGTCGCCCTGTCCCTGCAGCTCAATTATCCCATCTACTCACGCGCTCATTGGATGCGGACCGGGAAGGACCGCGTGCAGGTCGAGAAGATGGACG
>JAESGS010000673.1_pt1 | contig 18851 bp, 14 predicted proteins | sample 9269761 | NCBI WGS metagenome assembly JAESGS01 (sample SAMN15741799, study PRJNA653493) | algae metagenome | isolation source: Cyanosarcina radialis HA8281-LM2 and co-occurring heterotrophs from damp... | place: USA: Makauwahi cave, Hawaii | collected 2011-01-06 | reverse complement strand
ACCGCGCTGGTTTAGGAATGGAAGTAATGCACGAGCGTAACGCTCACAACTTCCCCTTAGACTTAGCGGCTGGCGAATCTACCCCTGTAGCATTGACTGCTCCAGCCATCCGTGGATAATCGCTAAGTGATTAGTTAACTAAAAGCGCTCCCAGTTTCTGGGGGCGCTTTTGGTTTTTGCTATTACATTGTGGGGCAGCCATCTTGCCTGCCCTGTGGGACAGCCAAGATGGCTATCCCACAAGAAATCACTGCAAATTCTAAGTTAAAAAAGTAGTGCCTTCACCAGAAAGAGGGGTGGACTCTAAATTTTTAAAGACGTAGCCCACGACATCTTTAGTATTATTCACCAACTGCTAACAAAGTATTGAGAAGAGTTCTACCGCTAGGGCTATAAACCTGGAGGCGAGCAAAAGCAGAATCGCTAGCTCTCCAAGATACTTGGTACACCGTACCTTTGTTACGCCAACGATATACTACTCGATCGCGACTTCTAGATACATTGCAGCCGTGAAGCACGATCTTTTTACCGTTCTGTTGGTTGATGCCCGTGTAGATGTAATCTCCACCTCTTTTCCGCACTGAAATCAACCAGTCGTAGTTGGAATAAGTGACCGAAGGAATATCCCTAGTAGTAGCGCTAGCAGATAGGGTGAAAGATGGTGCTAAGGCGATCGCGGGTGTAGCGCCAGCAATCAGAGCAGAAACGGCGATAGCAGAAAGTTTCATTGAATTTGGTTTCAGTAATTGATATTCATAACTACATATCCAAGAAAATAGATTTCGGATCGATCGCTTAAAATAATTTAGCCAGTAGCCGATCGATTTGCTGGTTGATTCGATCGAGATCAAAAGTTTGACGGGCATAAGTTTGAGCTTGATGGGCGATCGCATCCCTCAGTTCTGGCTGTTGGTAGCACTTATCGATCGCTGCTGCCAACTTCACCACATCGCCAGGTGGAACTAGCCAACCAGTTTTACCATCTTCAACTAGCTCTAAAGCACCGCCTGCTTCGGCAGCAATTACCGGACGGCAGCACAGCATCGCCTCGACGATCACTCGTCCAAACGGTTCGGGTGAGGTAGAAGTATGAACGACTAAATCGCAAGCCTTCATCAAAGCCACGACATCGGAACGAAACCCCAAAAACTTGACGCGGTTTTCTAAACCTAATTCTGCTACTTGGCGATGTAGCTGCTGGGCATAATCTGCTTCCCCAAATAAAGCATCGCCTACTAAGATCGCCGTCACCCGCTCTGGGCAGCGAGTCAAAGCCTCAATGAGAATATGTTGTCCTTTCCAGGGAGCCAAGCGGCTAAAATGTCCCACTACAAAGCGATCGTCCAGCCCCAGTTCTTGGCGGATTCGAGCCGAATTTCCCGCATCATCGTCGTATAAATCGAGTTTAAACCCGTTGTAAACCACTTCGGTCAGATGCGATCGTCCCCCAGCCTCAATAAATGCCGATTTAGTAGCTTGAGAGTTAGCAATTACCAAAGCAGCAAAACGGTTAGCCAGAGTTACAGCTAGGCGGCGATTAGCCAGACTAAAGTGATCGGCAGATAGAATATCATGAAGGTGGTAGACCAAAGGGCGGCGACCGAACCAACTAGCCAGAGCGCCAACCACCAAAGCTTTTTGGGTATTGGCATAAATCAGATCGTAACTGCGACTCAGTTGCACTACTTTCCCAAGCAAAGGGATTAACGGTCCGATCGCGCCCAAACTCTGCCAAAAGCGACTTTCCTTGCGAACTTGAATCGCTTGCTCTCCTAGCACCCGCACTGGAATTTGCTGTTGTTCTAGTAGCGATTTAAAAGCACCATCTTCAAATAACCCTACCAAAGAGCTATCTTTGTAAGGTTCCACCAGATCCATCAAACATAGTTCTGCACCACCGGGCTTGCCACTTTGGTCTAAAAATAAGATCTTCTTCATTGAATTGGGATGAATTTAGGGCAGTAATGGCATCTGAGAGTCTGTACCCTAGATAATAGGCGGCATTTCCTTAGCCGAACGGGGTAGGATACTCTGAAAAATGAGGAATTTTACATCATATTGGGACTCCCCTCACTCGATACTCAACACTCTAAAATATGCGGATCGCTAAAAACATTACAGAACTTATCGGTCGGACACCCCTAGTCCAGTTAAACCGCATTCCTCAAGCAGAAGGCTGTTTGGCCCGGATTGTCGTCAAATTAGAGGGCATGAATCCTGCGGCTTCAGTTAAAGACCGCATTGGTGCCAGCATGATTATGGCTGCCGAGCGCGAGGGACTGATTTTTCCAGGTAAAACTCTGTTGGTAGAACCGACATCGGGAAACACCGGAATCGCTCTGGCCATGGTAGCTGCTGCCAAAGGCTATCGCCTGATCTTAACCATGCCAGAAACGATGAGCATGGAACGCCGTGCCATGTTGCGAGCTTACGGGGCAGAACTGGAACTGACACCAGGAATTGAAGGCATGAGCGGTTGCATTCGTCGGGCCCAGGAAATAGTCGATCGCACTCCTGGAGCCTATATGTTGCAGCAGTTTCGCAATCCAGCTAACCCAGAAATTCACCGCCTGACGACTGCCGAGGAAATCTGGGAAGACACCGACGGCCAGGTAGATATTCTGATCGCTGGGGTGGGTACGGGAGGCACGATTACCGGGGTAGCAGAAGTAATTAAAGCCCGCAAACCCAGTTTCAAAGCGATCGCCGTCGAACCCGCTAACAGTCCCGTACTTTCAGGCGGGAAACCCGGCCCCCATAAAATTCAGGGAATTGGTGCTGGTTTCGTGCCTCAAGTTTTAAAAGAAGAGTTAATCGACGAGGTAATTACCGTAGCCGATGAAGAAGCGATCGCTTACGGGCGGAGAATTGCCAAGGAAGAAGGTCTGCTTTCAGGAATTTCTACTGGTGCGGCTTTATATGCCGCGATCGAAGTCGGCAAACGCCCAGAAAATGAAGGCAAACTCATCGTCGCAATCCAACCTAGCTTCGGGGAACGCTACCTCAGCACTCCCCTATTCCAAGAGCAAGAATCCCGCGCTTAAAGGAAGTGTTAATACCATCTTCAATGGCTCATTCTACTCTGTTAGCTTCGAGCAAGCGTGCGAAACGCGAATTCGACCGCTCGGCTAGGGTAGCGAGATCGCCATATTCTAACACTTGCCCTCGATCTAAAATCAAGATTTGGTCGGCTCGGTGTAAAGTTTGCAAGCGATGGGCAATGACGATCGCCGTGCGATTTACCAGCAGTCGAGAGATCGCCCCCTCTAGTAAAACTTCGGTTTGTGGATCGAGGCGAGAGGAGGCTTCATCTAGAATTACCAAACCTGGATTTTTCAGAAAGACGCGCACTAATGCTAGCAATTGGGCCTGTCCGGCGGAAAGTCCGCTGCTGTCAGATCCTAATTGAGTGTTGAGTCCGTCAGAGAGCGATCGCAACCATTCCCCCAGCTTGAGTTCCTCTAAAATTTCCAGGATGCGGGCATCTGAAATACCAGCATCAAAAAAGGTCAGATTATCCCTTACCGTGGCTTGAAATAGCTGCACGTCTTGCGTCACCAATCCTACGTGCTGGCGCAGTTCTGCCAGTGGAATGTCGGCGATTGCCCGCTCGCCAATCCGAATGGCACCCGATTGAATGTCGTACAACCGCAGCAAAAGACGCGCGATCGTGCTTTTGCCGCTCCCCGTGCGCCCTAGCAGTCCTAGCACTCGACCTGCTGGTAAAGAAAAAGAGACGCGATCGAGCGTCCAGGCAGCATCATTATCGGTTTCGTATCGAAAGCAGACTCGATCGAAAGCAACGTCACAAGCACCCATCGGTAGAACGGCTTGTCCTCGATCCTCAATGGCCGATTGCAGGTGAAATAACTCGCCAATCCGATGAACGCTCGCTTCTACCTGCTGCAATTGTTCGAGTTCTTCCCGAATTAGTTCGATCGGCTGTGCCAGAAGGTTGGCGTAATGAAAAATCAGATAAGCTGTGCCGATAGTAATGGCGTTTTGCGACCAAAGATAGGCAGAAATAGCCAGGGCGATCGCGTTGCCAACGGTAAACAAACCCACGCTAGTAAACCACAAAACCGTACTAGCGAATCTCGCTTGCTGATAAACCGGGAGCCAGCGTTGCAGCAGGTGGAAAAAGCGATGCATCGCATAACCCACTGCCCCATTAGCGCGAAGATCTTCTCGTCCCGCAACGTGTTCGCCGATCGTGCCGTAAAATTCAGCCCCGATCTGGCGATACTCTGCCCAAGGTGCGATCGCCATCCGTTGCTGTCCTAACAAGAGGGACAGAGCCATGAGGGCAAAAATAGTCAAACTCAGTCCGGCAAGAGGATTCTCGAAACATAGGACGATGAGAATGCCAATCAAAAGCACGCCATTTCCCAAGACGTGAATGACTAACTGAGAAAAAAACCGAGAGAGCAAATTGACATCGCCATCAATTCGTTCTAGTAACTCCCCAGGCGTATGGGCTTTATGGAACGATAGATCTAATTGCAAACAGCGTGCTGCTAAATCGATGCGGAGAGCGTTGGTTGCACTCCAGGCAACGATTTCACCCAGGTAAGTGGCGGCGATCGCAGCTACTTGAGTTAGTAAGGCAATCGTAGTAAAGGCGATCGTAGCTGTCAGTAAGGCCTGTGGCGATCCACCACTAGCAGCCGTATCGATAAAATAACCCAAAATTTGGGGGTTAACGATTTGCAGAACGATGCTACCCAAAAGAGCGATCGCTAGCCCCAGCACGCGCTGCCACTGTGGCTTGAGGTAGTTCGCCAAGAGCGACCCGTATTGCTGGAGGGGAATTGCCATAGAAAAGCAGCATTCTAAAACCCGTTCAGCAGCTTATCGTAAAGCTTGCCGTTGTGGAACCCAATTTTGGCTTTCAGCGGGAGTTTTTTGGCTCCTCGACGGAATTTATTGGAAAGGGAACAGGAAAGCCTTTGAGGGCAAACTAAGTTTTGCTAGCCGGATTTAGTACAATTAAGCAGATCCAGGACGCTGGAGGATAGCCATGCTAGAGATCGACCTGAAACAACTGCCGACGAGTGCAGAACTCCCCTGCTCCGACGAAACCCCCGTGGATAACGAAGACCAAAACCTGCTGCCCAACATCCTGCTCTTTATCCTGGAATATCTCTGGCAAGACCGTCAAGACTGGTTTTTTGCTGTGGATATGGCAGTCTATCACACCACGGGAGACAATCCTAAAGTGCCCGTAGTGCCAGATGGCTTTTTGAGCCTGGGAGTAGAGCGGCGCAAGGGGGGGCAATCGCGCAGCAGCTACGTGGTGTGGGAAGAGCAAAATACTGTCCCCCTCCTCGCCCTAGAAATCGTCTCCCAAACCCCAGGGGGAGAATACGACCAGAAGTTAGCGATTTACGCTCGACTAGGGGTCTTGTACTACGTCATTTATAACCCGAAGTTCTGGAAGCGAGATCGTCATCGGCAGTGGGAAGTATACAAGTTAGTCGGTAGCAGCTATCAGTTACAGGAGGGAGAACCGTTGTGGATGCCAGAGGTAGGGTTAGGAATTGGGCGTTGCCTCTTGCCTGACGAGCCGATGCCACGGGAGGTGTTGAGTTGGTTTGACGAGGGAGGCGAGCGCTACTTGACTGTTGGCGAGCGGGCCGAACGAGAGTCTCAACGAGCCGAACGAGAGTCTCAACGAGCCGAACGAGAGTCCCAACGAGCCGAACGAGAGTCTCAACGAGCCGAACGAGAGTCTCAACGAGCCGAACGAGAGTCTCAACGAGCCGAACGAGAGTCTCAACGAGCCGAGCGGGAACGGCAAGCTAGGGAGCAGTTAGAGAGCTATTTGCGATCGCAAGGCCTCGACCCTAATAACTTGCCCGAATCGTAAGGTGCGATGTCTATTCCGTGCGACTGGCATCATTAGAGACGGACGGAATCTTTGCCACTTCGGCTGATTGGAGGGCTTTAGGAAACTGCTTCCAGAGATTAAAGTAAATGCTCAAACAAATCATCCAGAATCAGATTAGCGGTAATTGGTCCTGCACCTTGAAAATAATCGCCGACTTCATACACTCGATTTTGTTTGACAACTGGCAATTGCCTCCAAAGTGGATCGGATTTCAACTTTTCAAGCTCAGACTGGGCTGTTTGCCGTTCTTGACCCGTTCCTCCCCAACTTCTGATAAAGATGGCCTCACTGTCTAATTCATCGATTCGTTCCTTGCTCAAAGCCCAGTTTCGCCAATCGTATCGAGCTAAAGTCGGAGGTAAAACCACTCCCGACTCTTGGATGACAGATCGAGCAAATGAGTCTTTGGTATCGAGGATAAGCGCATCAGCGCGAATCTCGATCGTAGATAAGGTGAAGGGCAGGCGATCGCCCATTTTCACCTTAAACGCGGCAATGCGAGCGTAATAATCGGCCATAATCTGCTTGGCTCGCTCCGTTCTACTTAATGCTTGAGCAAATAGCTGCAAGGTTTGTTTCCAATCTTCAGCCGCATCAAGGACGGTGGGGGCAATGTGGGAGAGTTGAGGATATATTTGCCCGATGCGCGATTGATGCCCCAAAATCAGATCGGGTTTTAGCAGCAAAAGCAGTTCCAGATTCGGTCCCTGGGGGCTATCAACATTGAGAATGCCCTCCCACTGCGAGCGATCGAGCTTTTTTTGAACGTAGCTCAAAACCTGGGGTGTGCCAGCGATCGGTTTGACTCCCAACGCCAGCACCGGATCGAGTTCGGTCCCGCCCCAAACCACCACTCGTTGAGGATTCAGCGACACGCAGGTTTCGCCCATGGCGTGCTGAATAATTCGGCAGGGACTTGGGGTAACTTCCGAGCTAATGGGAGAATAGTGCTGGCAAGAGCCGAGCGGCAAGATCGCCATCCAACAGGCGATCGCCAACTTAAGACACCTTAAACGAACGAATTTCCTAAGAGACATATGCCATTAAAACTCGATCGAAAAACTGCCGACTACGCTTAGGGGCGCACCGGGTGTAATTCTAGATCGACCATAGGCCACTGACTCGATATACTCCTCGTCGAACAGGTTTTTGATATTAATTGCCGCCCGCCAACGATCGCGCTGGTAGAAGATAGCTGCATCAGTGCGGAGAAAACTCGGCAGCGTATAACTATTATCGAAGTCGCCCGGACGCTCGCTTAAGTAGTAAAGCCCCAGACCAAATCCTAACCCTTTGAGGGCACCGCTTTGCAATTGGTAGGTCGTCCAAAGACTGGCAGCATTTTCAGGTACGAGCGCTGTTTTCAGCCCGGTTGGATAATCGTTACTCTCCGTCACTTCACTATTAGTATTGGCGTAAGAAGCAATCACTTTCCACCCCGGTAAGATTTCACCTGTAAGATCTAATTCAATCCCTCGGCTTTGAATTTCCCCGATCGGAATCGAGAACTCTTCATTATTAGGATCTGTCGTGGCAATATTGGTTTTTGTCAACCAGTAAGTAGCTAAATTGAGCGACAACCTAGAGTTGAGATCGGCTTTCATTCCCACTTCAAATTGGGTTCCCCGTTCTGGCTCCAGGAATTGATTATCGACACTTCTGGCAAAATTAGGATTGAACGATCGCCCATAACTGGCATAGAGAGATATAGGCTCAATTGGCTGGTAAACTAACCCCACTCGCGGGGTAAAGGCACTATCGCTTTGCGTGGTGACGCTATCAAAGAGGCGGTCCTCATTTCTGAGGGATACAGCATCGAATCGTCCTCCAATTAAAAGTTTCAGATTATCTGAAAGCGTAATTTGGTCCTGGAGAAACACGCCCAATGTATCTGCACGTCCATAATTATCTCTAAATAAAGTAGTGAAGTCAGAGAGAGGCGGCTTGCCCAGATAGACGGGATTAAAGATATCGATCGCGGGAGCAGTGCCAGGTTCTAGTCCTCGATTCGTCCCTTCGGTAGTTTGGCGAGTTAGATCGAACCCGATCAGTAAATTATGTTGAATTGAACCCGTTTTAAACTTGGCGTTGAGATCCGTTTGCAATCCATAGCTGGCGGAAGTATCGTCGTTAGAATCAAAGTCGCGGGACAAAAGACCTGTTGACTCGTCTAACTCATTAGGTTGAACCTTATAGTCAAAGTTTTTCGCAATCAGATAATTGAAAGCATGGCGAAGCTTTAAGTTATCGTTAAAACGATGTTCCAAACGGTAGCCAATATTAAATTGTTCTACCTGAAAAACATCATCTGGTTCTCCTAGATTGCGAGAGAAGGGAATGTCGGCAATCCCATCGCCAAAGGCAACGATGCCCTGGTCGAAGGGGCGCTTATCGTTTAAGTAAGCCAGTTCGAGAGTCAAATTAGTTTGTTTGCCGATATCCCAACTGAGAACGGGGCTGATAAAGAAGCGTTGAAAGTTATTGTCAAAGGGTTGTCTAAAACCCTCAGCAGATTGATAGGTCGCATTTAGGCGGTAGCGCACCGATCGATCTGCGGTCAGCGGTCCTGATAGATCGATGCTAGGTTTGACAAACCCAAAACTGCCAATTTGGAAGTCAGCGGCATAGTAAGGTTCGTTGAGGGGTTGCTTGGATACCAGATTAATAATTCCTCCTGGTTCGGCATTGCCATATAACACGGATGCCGGCCCCTTCAGAACTTCAATCCGTTCTAGGTTAGAAACTTCATTCAGCGTAGTTTCTGTGGCAAACTGACCGAACGATCGCCCTCGAAACCCATTGCGGAGAGTGGTGGCAAAAAATCCTCGGATGATAAACGAGTCTAAATTTCCTCCAAAGTTATCTCCCTCTACGACACCGCTGACGTTACGCAGTGCATCTCGAATGTTGTTCCCAGACTGCTCTCTGATGACTTCTTGCGGCACCACTTGAATCGATTGGGGAATATCTCGCAAAGGGGTGTCAGTTCGAGTTGCCGTGGTGGCATTGGGAACCCGATACCCTTCCTGTTCTTCACCCGCGACCACAATTTCTTCTGCCTCTGATTCGTTCGCCTTGGGATTGAGGGCATAGACTCGATCTCCTATCCTGAGCGCAACTGGGGTTTGGGGTAGCGTCTCTTTCCCGATCGCGATTACCCTAATGTTGTTCGGCTCTTGCTGCACGACTCGCACTTGAACCAGATCGGCAATCGGACTTTCTGCGATAAATTCTTGTCCTTGGGGCAACGCTAATACTGCATTCGGGATATCTACGATTAGGCGATTGCCTTCGGCTCGGATTCTTGAGGGATCGAGGGGTAAAGGTTTTCCCCCTGCCGTTTGCAAGACAATTTCCAGTCCGGTATCCCTACGTTCGATCGTTACTCCGATAACTCGAACTGTGGCAGTTTCGCTCTGCGCTATCCCATCTTTGACGGTCGTACTCGCTTTCGAGAGTTCGTGCGATTGCCCTGTTTCTGCTGTTGCCGATTCGATCGCGATCGAGGACGCAAGGGCCAAAGACAGAATTCCGCTCAGCCCGATCCACCGTTGAACTTGCATTGCCACTTCCTCACAAACCCAGTGCTTACAAACGAGAACGATGTGCAATAAGTGTAAGCTGAGGGTCAATCCGAGATGAAGTCTGTTTTAGCTCATAGAGGGATTATTTGCGGCCCGTCGCGGATTTTTTTAATTGATACTCTTTCGGATTCACGCCAAACTTGCGCTTGAACGCTGCGGCCAAATGACCGATGTGAGTATAACCGATCGCCCGTGCCACCTGTTGGACGTTCAACTGCCCATCTGTCAGCAACAGACGGGCTTGCTCTAGGCGATACTCCCGCAGATAGCCAAACACCGTCGTCCCAAAACAGGCGCGAAATCCCTGCTTTAGTTTGAAGTCGTTTAGCCCCACTTGACGGGCCAAAGTCAAAATAGAAGGGGGATCGTGAAACTGACGGCTTAGAATATCTCTAGCGTGGTGCAACCGCTCGATCTCGTCAGCTTTGAGTGCAGTTTCAGTGGGTGTGGGGCAAGCCCCCACCATAAATTGAGCGAACTGGAGGGCTGCCAGTTCCAGAACTTTGCCTTCCAAATACATCTGCTTAATCGCGCCTTCATAGGGACAGTGCAAAATTTGATGCAGAAGCACTTGCATTTCTGGCGTGGTGACTCCTTGCCGATAAAAAGATGGCGGCGTTTCTCCAGAAACCCAAGGCACTAACTCTGGGGGTAGAGATTCTCCAAACTCGGAGAGGACGTGGGGCTTCAAGCCCAAGCGCACCCGCAGTGAGGGTTCAGTGGCAAACAGATGGTCGATTTCGACCCCCGATTGAATTCCTTCTAAGTAGTTCTTTCCGGGGAGTTCTACGTTCTCACCTGTTAATCCTAAGTGGCGATTTTTGGTAGTTCCTGCCACAAAAAAACTAGAAATGGGACCCCAACTTGCCGACTCATGCCGACAAATCACATCTTCAGTCACTTGATGCGCTTCAATATTCAGCCATAAATCCCGCAGTTGAATTTCCCGCGAATACCCTTGCCCCATCGTACTTTTCCAAGTATGACGCACTTCAAACGGGTCTAGCTGGCAAATCGTTTCTGTCTTAGCCTCGTCTGCTTCCCAAAGTTCTTCCCCATCTTGTTCTGAGAGAATTAATGGCATGGCGATCGCCCTATCTGCTCGCACCCACTGTTTTGTTTGCAGTAGTTGAGATATATTCTCATTTATTTTAGTTAGTTGTCAAAAATTATAATTCAAATGTCCCTATGCCAGTGGCAAATCATCGCAGGTACCTTCGAGTTTAACTCTGCCGTTATCGAGCAGAATAATGCGATCGGCTCGCTGCCAAACCGCAGGGCGATGAGAAACCACCAGAAATGTCGGCATCCAAGTCTCGGAAGAATTTAAATTAAATAACTTCGACCAAAGCAGTTGCTCGGTTTCCACATCAAGGGCGCTCGATAGATCGTCAAACACCAACAATTGGGGTTGGCGAACTAGCATTCGAGCCGCTGCTACCCGCTGGATTTGACCGCCTGAGAGCCGCATTCCTCTAGAGCCAATCCGAGTATCGAGTCCATCGGGCATGGCGGCTAAGTCTCGATCGAAGGCGGCCAAGGCGATCGCTTGCTGTAACTGGGCATCGCTCGCGGGCAGCCCCAGCAAGATATTTTCTCGCAAGGTGGTGCTGAATAGTTGTGGCACTTGGGGCGTGTAGGCACACCGAGGCGGTACGAAAAATTGAGCCGGATTTGCTACTTTTTGACCGTTCCAGTAAATTTCTCCGGCTGACAGCGGCAACAATCCCAATAACACCCGCAGTAGAGTGGTTTTGCCAGAGCCGATCGCTCCAGTAATAACAGTGAAACTACCGGGTTGAAGTTGCAGCGAGATCTCGGTAATGCCGCGATCGCTGTTGGGATAGCGATAGGTCAAATCGATCGCTAGCAGTTCTTGCAGGCGACCTTCGGCGGCTGCAACTGGCTGAACTTGAGGCAACGGGGGTTTGCGTCCGCTTAGGGTTGGCAAGTACAAAGGATGATGCTCTACAAGAACTAGAGCCTCCTCATCTACTAACCCTTCCATCCGTTCAAAGGAAACTTCACTCTGTTTTGAGAGGGCCAGAAAGCCTCCCAGAAAGCCAAAAAAATACGTGACATAGGAAAGGTAATAAACAAATAGGGCAAAGTCGCCCACGCTGAGTCCGCCCGCTGGCGATCGCATCGAGCTAGCGGCAAAAAATAGAACCGCTCCAGTTCCCAAGCTGGCTAAGTTTTCAAAACTAGAATCTAAAATTACCGTCAGCAGCCGATCCTGTACCATCGCCTGACAGCGGCGATCGCACAAATGGCGGAAGCGATTTAACACCGACCGTTCGGCTCCAGCCACTTGAATGGCTTGCACGGCGGCAAACATCTCTCCGATCGTCCCAGTAACCTGCTGAGTCGCCTGACGGCTGGCACGACGGTAGCTCTCGATCCGAGCGGTCGCCCGATGCAAAATCGCGGCCATCAGGGCCAGGGGCAAAAATACAAACAGCGTAATTTTGGCATTCACGCTTGCGAGCAACGCCAACGAACCGAGGGCAAACACTCCTTCACCGAAGATTTCATTAGTGCCGACGACATTATCTTCAATCTGAGCGACATCCTCCCGAAAGAAACTGATGACCTCGCCGGGGGAAAGGGCGCGATCGCTGATTCTACTTGCGGTTAAGGCTTCAGCGCCGGGGCGATCGAACACCTTGGCCAATAAATTCCGCTGCACCAGGGCGCTCGTGGTGAAGCGATGTTGGGTTTTGGTAATCCTTCCGGTCATGATGGCAACAATCCGCGCCACCCCAATCGTCAGAAATAGAGCAATCCACCCCCACGATGACAGCATCAAGTCAGATCGATCGGTTAAGCGATTGAAAAACTCGCGAATCACCAGTCCCGGTAGGGCAGGCAATGCACTAATGAAGAGCCAGAGAACGGTATCAGCCCAATACAGCCGTCGAGCGTAGCAGATTGCCTGCCAGAGCAGATGCCAGATGGAAGTTCGGCGAGCGGTGGTCATTATCTTTGCGTTTCTTCTTCAGTTGTGGTTTCTCGTGACGCTCAAAGTAAGAAGCGCCCAAGTCAGAGTAAGGAGTATGGCGTAGAATCATAAAAGAATGAACAATTCCACTCACTACGACACTCTACAGGTTAGTCCCTCGGCTACGATCGCCCAGATCAAACAATCTTATCGGCGGTTGGTGAAGTTGTTTCATCCCGACAGCCAAAGTCAAAGTGCAGATCCAGAGCAAATTATTCTGATTAATGCGGCTTATGAAGTCCTTAGCGATCCGCAAAAACGCCATCTTTACGATCGCCAATTGCATTCAATCCCGTTGTCCCCACAGCAACAACCTGCTGACGATCGCCATTATCAAACCAGAGGCAAAGATGCTGACGAACGATTGCAGCAGTGGCTCAAACAAGTTTACGCCCCAGTCGATCGAATATTGTGCGGCATTCTCTATTCCTTAAACGAGCAAATTGAGGAACTCTCGGCCGATCCGTTTGACGATGAGTTAATGGAAGAGTTTCAAGCTTACTTAGAAGATTGTCGCGGCGACCTCCAGCGGGCGCAACGCATCTTCCGGTCTTTACCCAACCCTGCGACAGTTGCAGGCGTAGCCGCTAGCGTTTACTATAGCCTCGATCGCGTCAGCGACGGGCTAGAAGAATTGAACTTCTTTACGCTCAACTATAGCGATCGCTACCTGCATACCGGACAAGAACTCTTTAGAATTGCCAACCAACTTAGGAAAGAAGGGCAAACTGCCCTGAAGACTGTCGCTTAGGCGAGAGGGAGATGGGGAGATGGGGAGATGGGGAGCAGAGGGCGAGAGGGCGAGACGAGTTTGGAGTTCGGAGTATGCGCCGAGCGCAGGCTGCGCCAACGGAGTGTGGAGTTATTTTTAACTCCACACTCAACACTTAACACTTCCTAAGCTCCACACTTCACACTTCTTTTAAAGGGGAATTAATTCGGGGAAGTTGAGTAAGAGTTGCTCGTTAGTTAGCTCGTCACCTAATTGAGCCGGAGAGAAGTGGACTTGAATCGCCCGGAGTTTTCCTCGATCGTGCAGACTAATCAGGGCTTTCAGACCGATTTTCAGGGCATGGATATTAGAAAGATCGGCTTCTAAGTCTGGCACTTCACCTTCATAGGCTACTGTTATCATCACGACTAAATTACTAGTAATCGGTAGCGATAAAGGTTCGTTTGCACCCAGATCGGATTCGCTCAAATCTACTTCGCTCAGATAGCGCTGGGCGGAGTCGGTAAACAGTTCGTTTACATAGTCTCCAGCATCGCCCTCATTCCAAAAAACTTCACCTTCGTTGGCTGTTGATTCCCAATAGGTATCGTACTGCAACAGACTCTGACAAATTTCTACCAGCCCTTCCCCCAGAATCTGAAGATCTCCATCTGATTCTACTGCTTCTCTCCCAGCCCGGTTGAGTATCCCCAACAACGGGGCCACCTCTTGTCCGGATAAATGCACGAACAGGCGGCACACGACAAATCGGGTTTTGCCGCTAAGCTGATTGAAGCGATCGCGCCACGAACTCATAATAACGATCGATCCTGACGATGTGTTTCCTTCCTCTAGTTTAAGGCGACTGGGCAAATGGGGAGAGGGCGAGGAGGGGGAGCATTCTTAACTCAACACTCAACACTCAACACTTCTTAAACTCCTGAACTCCTGATTCTCATCGCAGCAGAATTGTAAAGTAGGTTTATAATCTGTACAGGAAACTTTGCTTTATCGTAAAGTTTCTTATTAAAGGCTAAAAATTACCCTTAAGAAAGACGCAGAACTAATGCTCCGGATACTCGTCATTGATGACGATCCTGCAATCGCAGAACTAGTTTCGATCAACCTAGAGATGGCTGGCTACGAAGTTACCCAGGCTCCTGATGGTTTGAAAGGTCAAGCACTAGCTCTGCAAGTGCAACCAGACCTGATTATGCTCGACTTAATGCTGCCCAAGGTAGATGGATTTACCGTTTGCCAGCGGCTGCGTCGAGACGAGCGTACTGCCGAAATTCCGGTGATCATGTTAACCGCTTTAGGTCAAACCCAAGATAAGGTAGAAGGGTTTAACGCTGGTGCTGACGACTATCTCACCAAACCCTTTGAAGTTGAAGAAATGCTGGCGCGGGTGCGGGCCCTGCTGCGACGTGCAGATCGAATTCCCCACGCTGCCAAACATACCGAGATTTTGAGCTACGGACCTTTAACACTAGTTCCAGAACGGTTTGAAGCTATTTGGTTCGAGAAGATAGTTAAACTGACGCATTTGGAGTTTGAGTTACTTCATTGCTTGCTGCAACGACACGGACAAACTGTTGCTCCCAGCGAAATTCTCAGGGAAGTTTGGGGTTACGACCCTGACGACGATATCGAAACCATTAGAGTGCATATCCGGCACTTAAGAACTAAACTCGAACCAGATCCCCGCCATCCTTCCTATATCAAGACCGTCTATGGGGCGGGTTACTGCTTGGAATTGCCCAGCGGCGAACAGATCGAGGATAAAGAGTGAAGCTCAGCCTTTCAGTTTGAGGTGCTGCTGTTTCACTTTTCAGATAAGAGCAACACTTCTCAAATTCTGTGCCAAAATCGGTATCAGCATTATGAATTATGAATTATGAATGGTGAATTGTGAAATTACCACTGCTTCATCATCGATCGTTCATCTTTCATCAACGCCGCGCCACTGCTATCGGTTCTAATCGAGTAGCCTAATGGTATAACTTGAGGTGCGATCGCCAACCTGGGTAAATCTAATGCTGGGAACAACGCTTCGAGGGCGCTACAAAATTATCAGGAATTTGGGTAGGGGGGGGTTTAGCGAGACTTATGTAGCTGAAGATCTAGATCTCCCCGGTACGCCTGTTTGCGTGGTCAAGCGACTCAAGCCTTATCTTAACGATCCTTTGGCTTGGCAAGCAGCCATCAGGTTTTTTAATAAGGAAGCCGAAGCTCTCTACAAGTTAGGCAATCACGAGCAAATTCCTCGACTGCTAGCTCACTTTGAGGAAAATCAGGAATTTTATTTAGTTCAAGAATTTGTTAACGGTAACGATTTAAGCCGAGAACTGTCTTCAGGCAAGCGGTGGAGCGAGGACGAAGTAATTGACTTTTTGCACGACGTGTTGGAAGTCTTAGAATTCGTCCACCAGCAGAATGTCATTCACCGGGATATCAAACCTGCAAATCTGATCCGACGGGCGGCAGATGGCAAGATAGTTTTGATCGACTTTGGTGCAGTTAAAGAAATTAATACCTTGGTAGTTACGCCTCAAGGAAATACTACTTTGGCAATTGGAACTCCTGGCTATATGCCCAGCGAACAAAATAGCGGCCATCCGAAGTTTAGCAGCGATATTTACGCGATCGGGATGACGGCGATTCAAGCTCTAACGGGGATGCTATCAGTTCAACTACCCAAAGATCCTAATACCCACGAAACTATCTGGCGCGATCGCGTCCAGATTAGCCCTCAGCTAGCTGATGTTTTAGACAAAATGATCCGCTACGATTTTCGTCAGCGCTATCAATCTACATCTGAGGTCTTGCACGCTGTTAATAGCCTCAGAAAAGTTAAAAATAAGTCGGATAAAAAGCCAACCTTATATATAGGGTTGGGAGTAGGGGTAGCAGTGGTAGCGATCGCCGTAATTTTACTGACTCGTCCAGAAATAAAACAAATATTTGTTCCTGGTCCATCTCCGGAAATAGTTAATAGTTCGGAATTTGAAACTTATGAAAATCCTGAATATCGCATTAAGCTGGAATATCCTAAAAATTGGACGCGCCAAGATTTAGGTTCGTTTGGTGATGTCGTTACGTTTTTAGCCCCTCAAACTCAAAATAATAGTTTTCAAGCAGAACTGCATATAGAGGTTATATCTTTACCATCAAAAATGACTTTGCCAGAGTATACTACTTCTAGAATTAATGAAATCATTCAAAATCTACCGGGAGCTAGAATAATTGATTCTCGCCCTACTAAACTAGCCGATCTACCAGCCCATGAAGTAGTTTATTCTGGGAAGGAAGGCCAGATTATGCTGACCAGAAAAGCTATTTGGATGTTAAAAGATCGGCAAGCATATATTCTGACTTATACGGCCCAAGAAAGTCAGTACGAAGAATTTTTAAGCACCGCTCAAAAGACGATCGATTCGTTTGAAATTAACTGAGTAAAAGGAGTTTAGTCCGCAAGGACAGCCCAGAGGGCTATCCCACAAGTCTATGCAAACTGCTATAAAAAGCAGTAGATAAAGATGTTGCAAGTAGAACAGATTCTTCAAGATCGCTATCAACTGAGCCAAAAACTAGGACAAACTCCCTCTCGTCAAACCTGGTTGGCTAGAGATCTTGAGAGACAAGATCTCGTCGTTGTCAAGTTACTGACTTTAAGCGACAAAGTAGAGTGGCAAAATCTGAAGCTATTTGAACGTGAGGCTCAGATTCTCCAGCAACTAAATCATCCCCGAATTCCTAAGTATTGCGATTATTTTTGCATCGACGATCGCTTGCAGTGGTTTGGGTTGGTTCACGAATATATTCCTGGTACTTCCTTAAAAGAACTATTAGCGCAAGGCAAAGCCTTTAGTGAAGAGCAGGTAAGAGCGATCGCTCGACATATCTTAAAAATTCTCATGTATCTGCACCAATTGAGTCCGCCAGTATTGCATCGGGATATTAAACCGAGCAATCTAATTTTGGGAGAAGACAAGTTTATTTACTTGATTGATTTTGGGGCAGTTCAAGATAAAGCTGCGGTTGAAGGAGCTACTTTTACGGTGGTGGGAACTTATGGCTATGCACCTCTAGAACAGCTTGGCGGTAGGGCAACTCCAGCCTCAGATCTTTATGCGTTGGGCGCTACTTTAATTCATTTACTTACGGGTATTCCTCCTGTCGATTTACCGCAACAAGACGCTCGCCTTCAGTTCGCCAATTTAGTTACTCTCAATCCTGGATTCGTGCGCTGGCTGTGGCAGTTAACCGCACCAAATGTTTCTCAACGGTTTCACCATGCTAGCGAGGCGCTAGAAGCACTAGAAGCCAATGAAGGTTTTAGCAATGCGATCGTTCGTTCTCAACCTCGTGAAAGCAAGATTCAATTACAAAAATCTCCTCATAGATTGAAGATTAAAATTCCCAGATCGATTTTTATGTTTCAGCAATTAGGAAAAATCGCTTTCCTGGGACTTTTTATTTGGATTGTTAGTTTAGGTATGACCAGCGGCGTTTTCCCCTTTTTATTGGGTTTGCTTTTAATGTTAGGATCGAGCTTGTGGGTATTGCTACCTGCATTAGGAGAAACCATCATCTATTTCGACCACCAGCATTTTGAGATCCAGTGGAAATTATTTGGCTTTTGCTGGCGACGGCAGCAAGGTCAAACCTTAGAGATCGATCGAGTTTTTAAAAGTGAAGTTAGAAACAACCAAGAAAAAATTACTCCTGAAGTAACTTTGGCAGCAGGTGTCAGAGAATATATCTTTGGCAGATTAGAGCCTCCTCTGACTGAAGCAGAATGTTATTGGTTAGCAGAGGAAATTAAAAACTGGCTGGGGCTGAAGGAACAACAGATCGGGGAGAGAGAGGAAAGAGAAAATAGGGGGAAGAAGGTGAAGAGGAGAAACGGATATTGGTTTTGATTTAAAGACATTCCAGACGCGGGGACGCAGATATCTTTGTATAGCAAACATTTAGATAATCGATCTTAGGCGATCGCTCTCTGTCTAAATCGACCAGCAATTAACAGGTTATCATGGCGATCGGGCAGTGCTTTTGCCAATTGATGGTTTGCCAGATGCTAGAAGCAGGACAGATATTAACCGCTCGCCAACAGACTAAACCAGAGTCTCGCTATCAACTCCAAGAAAGATTGGGGCAAGATGCTAGTCGTCAAACTTGGCTGGCAATAGATTTAGATTCTCAAGAGCGAGTTATTGTTAAACTCCTGGCTCTCAATCCAGAAATGCAGTGGGATGAAGGCAAGCTATTCGAGCGCGAAGCTCAGGTTTTGCAGCATCTAGAGCATCCCCGAATTCCTCGGTATAGAAATTACTTTGTCCTCGATCGCCAAACAGAGTCAAGATTTTCTTGGTTTGTGTTAGTAGAAAGTTATATTCCAGGAGATTCTCTGCAACAACTACTCGATCGATCGAAGCGTTTTTCTGAGGCTGAAGTAGAAAAGATTGCCGTTGAGGTTCTCAGCATTCTGGCGTACTTGCACGAACTCGATCCACCCCTAGTACATCGAGATCTTAGAGGATGTTTGAAAAGTTTTGAGAGGTCAAATTTTATGCCAGTCGCCTCACCATAATACGGATCATAGCTAGGTAAATAAATGTCTCAGAAGTTTCTGGCAATAACTCATAGTCTCTGACCAAT
>JAESGS010000668.1_pt1 | contig 18909 bp, 14 predicted proteins | sample 9269761 | NCBI WGS metagenome assembly JAESGS01 (sample SAMN15741799, study PRJNA653493) | algae metagenome | isolation source: Cyanosarcina radialis HA8281-LM2 and co-occurring heterotrophs from damp... | place: USA: Makauwahi cave, Hawaii | collected 2011-01-06 | reverse complement strand
AGAGAATGTCGGCAATCGAAGAAGGCTTTTCGCGCAGTTCGACCAGATATTCGCCGAAGGCATCGGAGAGGCGCCTGATCTTCCGATCGCTGCGGCAAAGTCCCTCGGGCCAGCCGGCGGCGGTTTTCGCCTGCACAGTCTCAACATGACGAATTGGAAGGCATTTCGCTCTGGCAGCATCGTGCTGGGCTCCCATGACGTTGATCGGCCTTTGACCCTGATCGGCGGTAACAATGGCAATGGAAAGACCAGCATTCTGCAGGCTATCACGATTGGACTATATGGCAGCAGGGCTAATCTCGAGAGCGACGGAATGGGCCCAATGGAAGGCGGCAACCGTCGTGCCCAATACCGGCTCTTCATCGAGCGGGCTATGCACCGGCCCGCCTTCGAGGCCGGCGAGCGCATGATCGAGGTGACGATGAAGTTCGTCACGCGCCACGGTCTCCTAGAGATCGACAGACGTTGGTACCTGGACGACGCCGGCCGTTTCCTAGAGGACGACGAGGAATTGGTGCTGCGCACCGGCGAGGATCGCGACATCCTCGCGGTCCCGAACGATCGCGATCTGACCGAATACTACGAAGAGACTATCTCACGGCTAATCGCGCCGCCGAGCATGATGCCGTTCTTCTTGTTCGACGGCGAACACGTTCGACGCTTGGCGGAAAGGGATCTCTCCGAACAGGTTCGATTCGGTATCGAGAGCGCTTTAGGCATCTCTACTTTGAAGGGCTTGGTGGACGACCTGAAGGACTACGCCAAGGACAGAGCGCGGGACATCCAGGCAGACGACGCCGAGGCCGCCGCAGCGCGGAAATGGCATAGTATTAGCGCGGAACGCGAGCGAACCCTCGCCGATCTAATAGAGGTGGAAGCGAAACTGCATCCGCTGCAGCTCCGGCGAGACGAGATCGTCCAAGGACTGGGCGCGTTGGGCAACGGCACTTACGATGACAAGCAGGAAGAACTCCATCTACGTCACGGGGAGGAGGCACAGCTACGCAAACTACGCGACGACCTACGGCTGACTCTCGGTCGACAGTTCCCCATGGCGTTAGTCGGCAACTCCTTGCTGACAGCGACCGCTCGCTCTCTCAAGCAAGGATTGGGCGAAACCCTAGTCGCACCCGAAGGGCTGAGCGCCCTGGTGGCGCAATTGCGGTCCCTTGAGCCAAGACTGGATGCTGCTGCAGAGGAGCTCGTCGTCGATCGGGTGGAGAAGGCATGGGCCGCTCTGAGCGCCAGGAAGCTGGAAGTCAGGCATGCCTATCTCGAGGGACACCGTATCGCGCCTATAATGCAGACCATGACAGAAATGCGCGATGTAGGCATCGAGGCGACCAAGGTCAGCCTAACGGCCATATCCCAGCTCAAGGCCAGCATCGCCGCACGGAACGAGCGATTGTCCACGCGCGCATCCGTGGATCAGGAGCGGGAGCGTCTGGCGGCAGAATTGTCGTCTATCAACAGCACCATAGCTTCCCTGGATACTGAAAGACGCAGGATAGACCAGGCGCTCGGCAGTATCGAGGAGCGAATGGTGCCTATTAATGCCGAATGGGAGAAGCGTCGAACCCTTCGCAAGGCGTCCTCGCCGATGTTCGTGTCAGTCGAATTAGCCAACGAGGTCATCGCGAGCCTCAACCGGGCAATTGAACGCATTGTTCCGGAGTATTACGGCATTCTCGCCGAAAGGGTGACAAGTATCTACAAGCAGCTCGCTCACAAGGGCGTAGTTCAACGGATCGCCATTGATGGCATGGGAACGGTGTCGCTTATGGATGTGCAGGGGCGCGATCTTCGCGACAATGACGCATCGGCTGGCGAGAACCAGATCTTCGCCATGTCCTTGATGGCGGCGATCTCAGACCTTCTAGACGGTCCGCTGCCGCTGATTATCGATACTCCACTCGGCCGCCTCGATACACAGCATCGAGAGAGGATACTGGAATACTTCTCGGGGCGCTCGGTGCAGGCGGTTCTGCTCTCGCAGCCCGAAGAGGTCGGCGGTGCTTACTATCGCCTGATCGCACATAAGGTGAACGACGAATTCCATCTCGAGTACGTGCCGTCCACGACCGGGTTGGGGGATGCGCAGATAGCGCCGGGCTATTTCGAGAGGCACGCAGCATGACCTCCGCAAATAGTGCTTTCCAGTTGGGTGACATAGCCCGGGCAGACTTCAGGACATCGCGCGATGGCGATGCCTACAACACCGTGTTGATGAAGGCATTCGGATTTCAGTACCGTTATCAGCCTGCACGAGTCGCGATCGCCCTTTCGCTCCGTGTTCCCGGCCTGCCGGGCGACGTGCCGGACGGAGCCGGCAAGCCCATCAAAGGAGACATATTGTTCGGGTCGGACGAGGCTGAGTTGGCCCTTTGGGTAGCGCTCATCGTCCAGCACGCCGATGCAGCGTTGATGTCTCGCCGCTCCTTCCAGGATCTCGTGGGCGCGCATTGGCACCGCGGCATGACGAACCTGTCTAGGATCGCCGACGGCGTCGACAAACATCCCGAGTTGCTCGCTAAGGTTCTGCTGCAAAGCGCATTGCAATAGAACTGGTTGGCATTGTTTAGGATTCTGATGTTGTATAGGTGTTTGGTGGGGACTGCATGCTGGATCAAAAACTCAAGGACAAAATAATCGACGAAGTCTGCGAAGCTGCGGACGTTGATCCGCAGGTCGTTCGACATCTGCTCATGCTCGAGTCCAAGCACAAGGACCTCATGGCTTGGGGCGCCCGTCCGGGCCTGCGCCGCGAGATATCGGCCCTGCTGGAGCCTGAGCTCGAGAAGGTCAAGACTTAGTCCATGAAGTTCAATCGCATCACTCTCTCGAACATGTTTGCCTACGACGGCGAATACGCCTTCAACCTCTCGGACACGACCCAAGAGAAGAACGTGGTGCTGATCTGGGGTCGGAACGGCATGGGCAAGACGAGCTTCCTAAATGCGGTAAAGCTCTTCTTCACAGGTATGGAGGACAGCAAGTATCGCACCGTTGGCTTCCCAGGCCATACCCTGCCGCACAAGCAGTTCGTGCTCGGCGACAACGCTCGTTGGACGGGCGTGATCAACCGTCGGGCACGCCTGAGGAAGATCGGTCAAGGCGAGCCGGTCGAAGCGCGGGTCTCCATTGAATGGGTCGATGATACCGGAGAGACTTGCACCGGCGTGCGCTGGTGGACGCTTGAGGGCGAGGACCTGTCATACGGCGTCTACGTGGATCGTGTTGGCGATCGCATCGCCGCCGGTACGGCGGAAGAATTTCTCGCGGGCGTGCTGCCGCCGGATCTGGTGCGCTTCTTCTTCTTCGATGGTGAGGACATCAAAAGCCTAGCGGAATCGACGGGCAGCCTGCAATCCGATTTCGACAAGCTCTTACGGATCACCTTCGTGGAGGATTTGGCCAGGGAGATCGAGACTCTGGCGAGCGAAAGACGCGAACGCAATGTACGCAATCAACTACGCCAACAAGTCAATGAGGCCCAAGCCGCTCTGGCCAAGGCCCAGACCAGCCAGCTAAATGCCGAAGATGAACTTGCGGACATTGAGGTCTCGTTAAGCAACGACGGCATAGAGCTAAGGCGTCTGCATCTACGCAAGGCCAATCTCAGCTCTGGAGCCTCCGAGGTCCAGCGCAAGGCCCTGGAGCAGAAAAAGAAGGAGCTGCAGGACAGGATTGGGGAGCTCACCGACCGCATCGTCGTTCAGGTCCCGTTCTCCATCCCGCTGCTCGGCAACCTGCGACTGCTCCGTCAACTCGCTTCTCAGGTCGAGGCCAAGCTGGTCGCGGGCAGCTCCTCAGAGCACCGGTTTGTCCGCGCCGTCTCCAGCCAACTCACCGAGTGGGTGCAGGAGGCCGATTCCGAACTGTCGCCGGAGCAAGCTGAGAAGATATCCAATCACGTAGCCGATCGACTTCAAGAAGCCGTCGCTGAGGTCCAGCCATCGGGATTATTCGTAGCTGCCGACCCGCTGGTGATGGAGCGTGTACGCCGATCACTCGAGCATTGGCTGTCCGTAGGCGAGGGCGAGCGCGAGAGCTTGGTCAGGGACATGCTAGACGTGCACCGCGACAAGCTGCAGTTGCACGAGGTCGCCGAAGCCCTGCTACACCTAGAAGTCGGATCGCAGGCCAATGTCGAGGAATATCGCGCAGTCACCAATCGCATTGAGGAGCTCGAGGGTGCAGTCGCAAACTACAATCAACGCAAGGGCGTGCTGAGCAATGAGGCAGCCGCCGCGATCTCTGCCCAGGTCGATCTGAAGGCCAGAATCGAGGCGCTGCTGGCCTCGCAGGAGCAGGCCGCTGCAGATCAAGCGCGCACACGCTATCTGCTCAAGCTAGTCAAGGCTCTGAACGACATTGGCGAGAGCTTGAAGTCTGCGACTCGAACCAGTCTTGAGGAAACGATCAATGACCGTTTCAAACGCATCATCGACCATCCGCTGATCGATCGCATCGGGATCGATGACACATATGTCATGACCTACTACGAGAAGGGCGGCCGGCAGCTCGGCCGCACCAGCCTGTCGAGCGGCATGAAACAGCTTGTCGCTACGGCGCTGCTGTGGGCCCTCAAGGACAGCGCAGGCGTGAAGATGCCAGTGATAATCGACACTCCCCTCGGTCGCATCGACCGCGAGAACCAGGATCATCTGCTGATCGCTTACTATCCCGTGCTCTCACATCAGGTCCTGATCCTGCCAACCAACGCGGAGATGGACGCTCGCAAGCGGGCCCTGCTGGAACCACACGTCAAGCGCCACTAGACGATCCGCAACGATACCGGCGACGCGGCCCGTGTCGCAGAGGAAGCCTTGGTGGAGCTGAGCTGATGGTCGCACGTGTCAGGCTCACGCCAAAGGAGAAGGGCCAAATCTCACGCATCATGAAGGAGGGGTGGGATCGCGATCTGGAATGGTGGACAATTGCCCGCATCGCCTTAACTCGTTCCCTGCAGATCGCCGAGGCGCCGGACCCGGAGACCTACGCCACGGTCGCCGCTAGACCCGGCGGCGCAGAGCTCCATTCACCTCAGCTCACTGGCGAGGGGAAGGGCGAGCAGGAGGATTTCACTGATGTCTACCGTGGGCTACTCTCTATCTATGAAGGACGTGATCTTTTCCAGGACGAGGACGCGTTCCACGAAAGCCTCCAGCGGCACGTCCGGCGCGGCATCGCGGTGATCGCTGCTGATCTCTCCAACGGCGCCGACATCAACCGATACATCGTCGACGAGCTGTTCGCGGAACGCACCGGCGCCGACAGCGTAGACATCGATTCTGCAGCTTTGGGCGAGCGCGTCACCAAGGTCCTGGGTCAGATCGGCGTGGGCGCCAAGCTTTTGTCCAGCTTCGAGGGGCCTCGCCTGACGCGTTTTACCTTCGAACTTGGACTGCTCGACGACCTAGATCGCCTCCGGCGAGGCACCTCCAAGATTGCGTTCGCACTCGGGCTGGGTGATGCTGCCGTATCCGTTGCCCTGGGATCATCCGCTCGAACCGTCATACTGGACATTCCGCGCCCCTCTTCTGCGTGGCGGACGGTGGGTTGGCCGGAATTAGCGACTGGCCTGTCGAGCCCTAAGGCCATGGCGATGGGTCTTCCAATCTGCGTCGGCACAGACGTTCTAGGCGAGCCCTTTCTGCTCGATCTTGCTGAGGCACCGCACCTCTTTGTCGGCGGTACGACCGGCAGCGGCAAGAGCATGTGCTTGCACACGATCCTCCTTTCTCTACTGATGCATCACGAGCAGCGCCCCCATCTGCTGCTGATCGACCCGAAGGCCGTGGAGTTCGCCGGGTATCGCGAGCTTCCCAATCTCATCAGCGACGGTACCGTGGTCACGCCGGATGCCGCCCTGCAGGCGCTAGAGGGTCTCGTCGAGACCATGGACGATCGCCGCGACGTGCTCGAGCGCTTCAAGGCCCGCGACATAAATGAGGCGAACGCCAACGGTGCGAAACTCCCTCGGATCGTGGCCGTGGTCGACGAACTGGGTGACTTGCTGATGACCAGGCCTGAAGTCGACATCCCGTTGATCCGCCTAGCGCAGAAAGCCCGCAGTGTAGGCATCCACCTCGTCTTGGCCACCCAGCGGCCCGAGGCAGCAACATTCCCGGGAATGCTTCGTTCCAACGTGCCCAGCCGCATAGCGCTGACGGTGCAGAAAGCCTCCGAATCGCGGATCATCTTGGATGCCGGCGGCGCCGAGGATCTTCTCGGTAAGGGCGACATGCTCATCAAGTTCGCAGGACAGCCGATCGTGCGCGTCCACGGCGGTCGCGTAACGCCGGCGGACATCATTGCGGCAGTGAGGTAACGATGGTTTCGCTGGAGATCTCTGATTGGAGACTTATAGGCTTGGAATTGGACGGTTTGGGACCGTTCCGCCAAGGCAGCAAGCGCTTCGACTTCTATGGCGTCGATCAGGAAGGAGGCAATCCCCGGGACGCGGGGCCGGCTAATCTCTACATGCTCCTGGCCGCGAACGCACATGGCAAGACGACGGTGCTCGACACGATCTATAGCCTCTTTGGCATCATGAACGATCCGCCTACGGGCCGCTTCGCCGAACCAAACGCCGAGGGCCTGGCGCAACTCGACATAAGATCTACCTGGACGATCGATGGGCGCACGCAGACCGTTCTGCTCTCTATCTGGACCGGCCAGGAACACCCCTTGCAGCATTGGGACGCCGATAGGCTCGAGACCGATGCACAAGCCGGAGTTTGGGCGAGGCTAGGCCTACGAATGACGGCCACGGGCCTTGCCGTGCTGGAGCAGACCGACGAACTCGGCCTCCATCTGTTAGACAACATACATCGAATGCGCCACGCCCCGCCGAGCGAGCTATTTGGGCTTTCCCAACTTATGCCGGCAGTGCTCTACTTCCCCGCAGACAGACGGGTGGTTCCCCCCACCGTCAAGCAAGCGGTCACCAGACCAGACGGTTGGGGCTACCAGCCGGCCCAGATATTCGGCTCTGATGGTCCCGACTGGGGGAGTTCTATAGACAACGTCCTAGTTTGGCTGGAATGGCTAGCGGTTCGCGATCGAGAGGGCGGCGACCGGCGCGTGGACGAACTGCTCGCCTTCGTTAACGAACTCATCTTCCGGGACGATCCCACCAAGGAGATCCTGTCGCCAAACCGTGAGATGCTAAAGACATTTGTGCGCACGGCCCATGGCAATCATGGGTTATCTGCTCTGAGCCATGGCGAACGTGCCATCCTGCAGATTATTGCCCGCGTGCTGACACACATGACGACCAACACCGTAGTGTTGGTCGACGAGATAGATATCCATCTACATTCCAGGTGGATGAACCGGATGTTCGAGGCAATCAAGAGCCTGCTGCGGCGTTTCCCGGCCCTTTCAGTGATCCTCACCACTCATAATCGAGAACTGATCGAAGTCTACGACTTCGACACCAAGGAGGATCGGTTGGTGAAGGGTGGGTACATCATCACCGACGAGATGGATTGATGCCAGATTTCAACCAGCTCCGCAGCAAGAGCGAACTAGAAAGCCTTTATCTCGGCAAAGTGATCGTTGTGGTGGAAGACGAATCCGACGCTGAGTTTTTTCAACGGCTCATTGGGCCGGGACACGGCGAGTTCATCGAGTTCCAAGTACCGCACGAGAAAGGCACCGGCTGCGCGGCCGTCAAACGTAGCGTTGAGATTCAGAGGGAGAAAAACAAGAAGGTCTTCGGACTGCTCGATGGAGAAGCCTCCGTGTCCCACAATGGCTACGAGAAGCTCATGGAATGCGTCGATCCGTTCTTCGAAGTGGATGATCTCGACGGGGTTATGTTCCTAGCGGAGCATGAAACCGAGAATATCCTAATCAACTACGCTGACATCGTGACGTATATCGAGAACGATGTTTCGCTCCATGGTCTGGGAAAGCGCTCGGCATCCGACATCGACGACAGCATAGAGGAAGTAGTGTATCGGCAATACTGGGCCGCTCTGTGCAAATATGTCAGCTACGAGATGCATGAGGCAAAATTGATGAGTGGTGTACTTGCCAACACTTTCTATGCAGATGCGTCTGCCTGCCGATCGATGAAGTCGATAAAAAATGCTGTGACCGCCAAGAATGGCGATTGGCGCAATTTCATGGTCAGGTTCAAAAAAATGCTCAATGGGACGGAAAGCTACCTGAACAAGCTAGGTAATGAGGAGCGGAAGAAGGCACGGCGACGTCTGACAGACGGAAAAATCGCACTGGCTAAGATTCAAAGCATTTTTGGGCTGAAGCCGACTTGGCAGGGTCACCTGGTGAAGGAGATAGCTGCGAGCGCCTATTCTACCGACTTCCGCAAAAGCCTCTTCGGCAAGACCGGCATAAAGACCTAAGGCGATATTGGAGGTCGCCCACCATCGACGATGTTCAGCACTCGGAAGCGCCGCCCATAGGCAAACTGGTCGTGCACGAAGTCCAGCGACGACCATCGCACATTCGGCTTCGCCTCGACCAGGATCGGTGCTCGCGTTCCCACCGCTCGTTGGCGAGCCGCTTGCGAACCGTCAGCTCTTCTTCGTGGTAGAGCCGGTAGATGCGGTTTAACCCGGCGCCTCGCAGCCAAGATCGTCTTGTGGCATCCAACGCAGACTTCGTTGCATGGAAATTCTACCAGTACACATCCTCAGGGGCGGCTAGCTCTTCGAATAGTAGATCGGTGCCGTCGTCTGGATAGATCAGATGGAGCGTTTTCAGGTGACGTACCGCTTCGCGGTCGGACAGCCAGAAGTCCTCCTCTGGACGGGGCAACGAAATCATCATCATCGCCTGTATGAGGATAAGCGTGAGCCGGATGTGGCTCGCGAACCGTTTTATCCGCGGGTCATCATCGACTTTGTAGGCGGACCCTTCACCCCAGTCTTCAGGTTCAGGCATCCTGATCTTGCCATGCACCGCGTCGTTGCGAAACCGACGCAGGTGCTCGGCTGCGAGCGCCGCCCAGTTCCCGCTCCTAAGGGCGGCCCGAACTTCCACACCGGGCAGCGAGCCTACGGCATGCGGGTGGTGTTCGATGGCGTCTAGAAGAGCTTGCCGAAGTATCGGTATCTGCCGGTCGGCAAATCGCTCGCACAGCAAATCACGTCCGAAGGCGCCTTTGGGCCGATGGCGCAAGCTTTTTCCTCCGGCGGTTTCCACCGCCGCCTCGTAAGCCGTCCAGACCAGGTTGAACACGATTATTCCCGCTAGGTGCTTGGCGGCGACCTCGCTGGCCGCCCCCTCATATTCCCCGGCAGATCGGCACATGAACGTAAATTGATGGATGTCCGTGTCGGCGGAAAGTTCGTTCAACGAGAAGGCCAACCGAAGTTGCTCAAAGACGGGATGCCAATCCATGGGGGTGGCGTTGTCCAGTTCGCCCGCCGCATAGCAAACCTGCCGCATGTGCTCGCGCAGCGGACGGACTACCGGTGGCGCTGAGGCATCCGCGTTCCAAACAGGATCGAGGGCGCTGAATCGGACCGCCAGCCGGCCCTCGTGAGCGGCTCGCCAGTCGAGCTGTTGGGCGAACGGCAACTCGGCGAATTCGGTCACGCCAAACATTGGGGAAGTGCGACGTTCCGTGCGATGGGACAGCTCGTCCCGGTCGAGCTTGCATGCCAACCTTCGGAGCATGCCCGCGAGCCGCCGACCGATTTGCGAAAAGCAGGTCTTGTCTTTCCTCCCGAGACGACAAGTCGAAGTCTGCAAAGGCCCTAACGTGTTTCTTTCCTCTATCGACATTTAGCCGCTCACTTCCCGAATTTCAGCACGAGACGATGATTCGATGCTGCCTCAGTGCGGCGGGAACCATAGCTTAAGTCACGCATGGCCTCGATTTCGAAATCGGTGAGAGAACGCCGGATCGACGTCGTACGTCATCCAAAGGTCGCTTCAGCAAAGCTTTCCGTCCGCACCGGCGAAGGCAGTGACGATGGGTGCCGAGACCCATCCCGCAAATGCGATGGCCGGCATGTCTGACTTCAGCCACGTGTGTTCGCCTAATATTTCCAATTGCGGCGAATTCATGTCATTAGTCGCGTCAGCAGTTTGCCGAAGTTCGCTCTATTGGGAGGTGGCGCGTGCAGGTACGCGTGAATGGGTTTGTGTGGCTTTTCGATGAGCTGAAGGCGCGCTTCAAAGGACCGATTGGACATACAGCCGCTTGGGGCTTCTTGTTGTTTGGTGCATTTGGGCTTGGTGGAGCCGGTATTTGGTATGAAGTGTGGCCTTTCATCTTCGGCGGATCGAGGGCTTCCGTGGCCAACGTCCACACGGCCATGCTCACTTACTTCCTGGCTCTCGCGGGATCTGCGGCGCTCCAGCTGATCTTTGCTGATGTGGAGAAGCCGCTGCGCGTTTTCGGCGTCACGGCAGCTTTCCTCTTCGTTGGACTTGCGGTTTGGCTGGACGCTGTTAAGCCTGAGGACGATGCGCAGGCCTTCATCCTTGCCACGGTAGGATCAGTGTTGGCGCTCGTGATGTGGTGGCTGACCGCAGGTCAGGACGACGGACTGAAAGACAACATCAAGATCACGCCCGATGCTGCCGTTGGTGGCGATCCCAAACAACAGCCCCAGGGCGATCTGACCGGTTTCAAATCATGACCGATGACACCTTCCCCTTCACCGCCAAGGCTGTGCTGGTCGACCAGCCCATGTACAAGTTCTTCGCAGCTTCTATTCCCGCTAATATACTGCTTCAGGTGGCGTTCAGCGACGTTATGCAAGCATCGATCAACGCTGACGGTATCGGTTACACCGTGACGGCGACTCAGCGCACAAAAAGAGATGAACGGCTTAAGCAGATCGCTGCATACATCGACCGGGAGGACTCAGGCTTTCCCAATTCCATCATCCTGGCGGCCAATTACCGCGAAGACGGCCGGATCGAGCAAGGGGCCACCGAAGACGAAAACGAAGAGCCGGACGATCAAGGGAGCGATGACGAAGAGCGACCGGATAGGCGCTGGCTTGTCAAGCCGGATGATTGCGGTGGTTATACGCTCACTATCCCTACCGCTGACAAGCTGGCAGCAGTTATCGACGGCCAGCACCGGCTTTTCGCATTCGCGAAATCGGAGCGGGCCGATCGACTGAACATGAACCTGTTATGCGCCGTATTCCTCGATCTGCCCAAACCGTATCAGGCGCAGTTGTTCGCGACCATCAACTCGACCCAGAAGCCGGTCGACAAGAGCCTGACCTACGAGCTCTTCGGCTACAATGTCGAGGACGAAGAACCGGCCTTCTGGTCGCCCGATAAGTTGGCGGTCTTCTTCGCACGCAAGCTGGCCACGGAGGACGCATCGCCATTGCGGGGCAAGGTCATCGTCGCTCCCCAACTTGACGAGACGCTCAAGGCCATCACAGGCGGCGGCGAGTGGAAGGTGTCCACGGCGGTCATCGTCGAAGGCATCATGCGGTTGTTCTCGGCTAATCCCAAGCGTGATACGCAAGCCATGCTAACACCGAACAAGCAGACGCGCGCCGTGCTGGCCAGCGGCCCCAAGGATAGAAGCCCTTTGCGAAGCTTCTTCCTGGCCGTGAACGACACGCTTATTTACACCATGGTCTTTAATTATCTCAAAGCGTGCGATGTCTTGTTCTGGCAAAAGGCAACAGACGACTCTTTCATCAAGCGAGCCGTTGGCGTTCAGGCCCTGTTTGACGTCCTTCGCAAGCACCTGGCTGTCGCTTCAGTAGAGGCCAAGGATGTAAGCCAGACGTATTTTGAGCAGCGACTGCTTCCTGCTGCTGAACTGGATTTTTCCGAGGAAGAGTACAAGAAGGCATCGAGCACTGGTCGAACCACAATACGCAAGGCTTTGGAAACCACACTGGGCTTCATCTAACTCGACCCGAAGATTGCGGGGTTTTCTAAGAAGAGGCATCCACCTCCGTGGGGACCAACGCTCGTGGGTACATATCGCTGACCTAGATTTCCCGCATTAGCCTGACTGTGGGTCATCGCCACCTTCGTTGTCGGGCACCGCCTGGAGATATCGATGACTCGCGAATTGGAACCGGTCGTGCTGACGGGCCACGTGCTCGATTGGGAGGAACTCGACTACGAAGAGCACCACATCTCGGAGCGGGAGCGGGAGAGTTACGAGCAGAAAGGGTTCACGGTTGTGGAAATTGCAGGCAATGTGATCGCCACACGCGAGATCGCACCGGACGACGGCGACGTGATGATCCAGTCCAAGCTCGATTCGAGCGGACGCATGGCGGTCGCTGGCAGGAATGCCAATTTCGGCTATTCTGGGTACTTCACCGGCTACGTCTATGTTGGCGGACGCCGCAGAACGATTGTGAACTTCCGCAAGCTCTTCTCGACTGGCGAAAACCAATACTGCGCCCAGTACCGCAAGTCCGATGCCGAAAAGGCTGTTAAGGCGCTGTTCGCAAGTCTCGCCGGTACAAGCTTGGAGAGAGTGCGTGGCGGCTATTCATTGGCTATCGAAGAGCCCGGTCAAGGCTGATGAGCTGACTTCCCGGACGTCACATCCGCCAGTCGTCTTGGCGCGGACAAAAGTGATGCGAGCCCACATCGCATGCCTTCGAATCAAGGCATGAATATCATTTGCGGGAAATGATCGAATATCTCCGCATCGCCATAGGTCTGGCTGACCAGCCTTACCGAACTTTCAATCAGATCAGGAAGTCCGTCTCCCAGAACCCGAGGGTAAAGGCGGGTCATCAGGATTATCGGCACTCGTATCGCGCTGTGGTGGTGTCACTCGGCTATCCGCTCCAGGGTGTTTCCAGACAGCTTTATGTGACTAGGCAAGAGGGCATCGAGCTTCTAACTCCCCCTTGAAATCCTTTTACGCCGCTTCCCAGACCTGGTTCAGAATCCGCGCGGCGAGGGCCGCCTTGTCCTGCGGCAGGAAGCGGCCGTAGTGCTGCGCGACCATGTCTGGTGTGTCCTGGATGGCATAGCTCGCCTGCTCGTAGGAACCTGTTTGTTTCAGAATATGCGTCGCAAGCACATCGCGGACGTTATGTGGGCCGTGAGGGAGGAGGCCGGCAATCGCACCTCGCCCAGTGTAGGGGTTGTAGATTCCATATCGCTGGATCGTCAGACGCCAAGCTTCATAGAACGTGTTCTGGTCGTACGAAGCGTCCCTGCTCGTCGTCTTCACCGTCTTCACGAAGAACGTGCCCGGGTCCTCGGCTTCACCGAGAAGGACACGTCTGTGCCGATCGATATAGGCCTCGATGTGATCGTACAGACCGCCGAGGTTGGGCAGGATCAGGCGGAACGGCTTGCTCCCGAAATAGGACGAATTCGCGTTCTTAAAGGCGACCGACGGGATTAGCACTTCCCAGCCCTTGTCGCGTTCGCTCCATCGGATCTCGCCGCGCTTCATGTCAGCCAGCTGCCGCTCGGACCGCGGCAGTTTCCCGCGTTCGCAGACCATCAACTGACGCAGGTTCTTCTGCCGCAATCCAAGATGCAGCCCGAAGCGCAGTATCAGGAACGAGCGGATGGCTTCCGCCGCCGGGCGACGATAGAGCCGCTCGTCCGGCATGAGTCGGAGGATCTCTTCGGTGATCTTCCGATATTCGCCGACCGGGCTTTCGGCCTCCAATACCGGCATGATCGGCTCGAACGGATCGCGATGGACTCGCGCGACGCGTTGGATCTCCTTCACGCGGGAGGACGCATGCTTGAAATAGACGTCGCAGGCATCGTCCCAGTCCGCACATGCGCGGTCGATGTCATCCTGCGTAACCAGGCCGGCGATAGGTCGGAGGCGCTTTCCGAGATGAGGGTGCTGCCGCAGCCATCCCGTTTCCTTTCGGGTGAGGGCAAGCGAGATGCGCAGCATATCCACCTCCCAAGCGGTATAGAAGCCGCGCCGCCTCTCGCGCCATTGCACGTACCAGTCCCAGATCGAGGGGAAGACGAGTAGCCCGAAGGTCAGGTGCTGCGGCGGCACGCCGTAGCCACGCACGGGCCCCCGCGGATGGGCGGCCAGGGCGCCAAACATCAGGCCAAGATGCTCGACCTTCTGTGATGCTGTCTCCTCGCCCCAGACACCGTTCCTCTGGAGACCGAATGCCGTGAGCGTTGCGGTCTTGAAGCGGATGAGTTCGACCATTTCCATGGCGAGGACAGGTGGGGCGTCGATAACGCCGGATCGCAGGTCGGGATCGGCGAAGGAAACGCTGTCTTCGTCCTGCTCCTCGCATCTGTTTCGATGACGTTCGTCTGCCGTATCAGCCTGACCGTAGGTGATCCCTGGAAAACGAATCGCGTAGCGCTGCTTCATCGCGGCTGCCTGAAAGCGCCTGTAGTCGGTCGAGCCCCTGATGATGACGCGCCGAACCCATTCGAGGATTTCCTCCTGTTCCTGGCGCGGGCGTGTGTTGAAATTGTCGGGCAGATGCCAAGCGAGCCGCCGTCGCTCGGCCGGGGCGATATCGTCGAGAACATAACCCGAGACCGACCGAGTCTGATGCGGGAGCTTCGCCTTGAAATATCCCGTCGGGAGGCGATAGCGTCGTTCGATGCGACCGAGCACCTCCATGCTCGAAACACTGCGAGGTGCTTTCGATCCCTGTAGCCAGTGACGGATGGTCGAGTGGTCGAATTTTTCCTCATCGCGAACAACGGCACGGTGGAGATGCCAGTAGCTGTCACGGTGTCGGCGCATGTGTAGTTCCAGCGCCTCCCGAAAGGCCGGTGGATCAATCCAATCATCGAAGAGGGGCGTGGGAAACTCCTCGATCGCGCGTGGCTTGATGCCGGGCTTCCGCCGGTTCGTCGTGGGCGGCTGCTCCGATCGACCCTTCGCGCCAACGTGGCCCGCAGCACCTGGCTTTTCCTCTGGCTGTCGCGGAGGTCGGCCGCGTTGCGGATGCGGCTTTGTATCCTGTGTGCTTCGGATTGTGGTGGAAGGGCGTTTGCTTGGATTTTGCGTGTTCCGCACGATTGCATCCAACGCCGGCTCGATCGCCGCTCTCGCACCTCGAAGGGCATCCTTATCGAGGCCGCATTGAAGGGCGATTTCGTCCCAATCGTAGCCGCGCACCTTGCGAGGCGGTATCTGCGACTGGGCGATTAGACCGAGGAGAAACTCTTTGATCCGTGTGCTTTCCTGCGGGGGCAATGCTGGATCGAGACGGAGGCGGCAGAAGTCTGAGATTTTTCGGGCAAGCAGTTTGGTATGCGGAAGGTCAGGCATGTGGGTAGGCTATGAAGATTCTCTGCGGTGATTGATGAGGACGGCGGTCCTATCCGATTCGTCGCACCGGATGCCCCATCCAATGTTGATCGGACGGTTTTACCCTTCTGTTTGAGTAGTCGGAGTGCGACAAGCCTATTTAAGCGCGCTTACGCTAGTATGTCCGTTATTTAAATATCGGCAGCATTGTTTAAATAGCGTCATGCTGCCAAGATGGCGTTATGACCGATTCCAACGCAAATCAGCGCCTTGGCCGATATGTCGAAACTCCTGTCGCGGGCGAGATCGTACGCGCCTTCGTACCGCCGCCTCTGCCACCGAAGCCGCAGATCGACATACTGGCGCTTCTAGACCGGCTGAGCCTAGCCGAGCGCGCGCTCGGACGATTGGATGGTATCACCATGCTGCTGCCGCGCCAGGAACTCTTCCTCTATATGTATGTGCGCAAGGAGGCGGTGCTTTCGTCCCAGATCGAGGGGACGCAGTCCACACTGACCGATCTTCTGCGCTTCGAGAACCAAGCCCAGACAGGGGAGCCGATCGACGACATCCGTGAAGTGTCGAACTACGTGGATGCGATGATGTACGGTCTGGAGCGGCTGGAAGAGCTTCCATTATCGTTGCGTCTGATCCGCGAGATGCACGCCCGACTGCTGCAAAGCGGACGCGGTGGCACGAAAAGCCCGGGTGACTTCCGCCGTTCCCAGAACTGGATCGGCGGCTCACGTCCCGGAAATGCGCTCTACGTACCGCCGCCCGTCACCGAACTCGATGCCTGCCTCGATGCGCTGGAGCGTTTCATTCACGAAGACGGATCGCAATTGCCGGCACTGATCAAGGCCGGACTGCTGCATGTCCAGTTCGAGACCATCCACCCGTTCCTCGATGGCAACGGCCGCATCGGTCGCCTTTTGGTGACGCTGTATCTTTGCGTCAACGGGGTGCTCCGCAAGCCGCTGCTCTATCTCAGCCTCTACCTAAAAACGCATCGTGCCGACTATTATCGTCTGCTCCAAGAGGTGCGAGAAAACGGCAATTGGGAGGCTTGGCTCGACTTCTTCTTGGCGGGTGTAGCCGAAACGGCGAACCAGGCCTTCGAGGCCGCTACGCGGATTGTCGATCTCTTCAAGGAAGATCGCGAGCGGATCACGAACGAAAGCGACCGCGCGGGCTCGACGCTCCGCATCCACGATCTCTTCCAGCAGAACCCGTTCCTGACCTCCAACCAGCTTGTCCAGAAAACGGGCTTGTCGGCGCCGACAGTCAATGCGGCCTTGGCCGATCTGGAGAAGATGGGCATTGTCGAGGAGATCACCGGTCGCAAGCGGGGGAGGGTGTTCAGCTACCGTCGCTATCTTGCAATCCTTAGCGAGGGGACCGATCCCTTGCCGGTTGGCTCCTGAAACTTCCTATGGCTGCCTCCCTCTCGGATGACAGGGGGCCAATCAGCGTATCGATTTCGTAGATGCTGACGGTACTTTGTTAGAAGAGCTAGCTTCGATTATCGCCGTTTACGACACCACGAGAATGGCCGATAGATCTCGATAGTTCACAGGATTTTTTCCATCCTGGAATTCCAAAAAACCATAGCAAAATCAAAAGGCTAGGTTTTTGACGGTATCTTTCACGGTATACTCACCCGAGAATTTTCTTTTCCTTAAGCATATCAGACGCTTAGCGCGGAAATAATATTGGAGTGGGAGTAGGAGTTTTAGCGTAGTTTGGAGTGGAATTTCGTATAAAATACAATGAGTTGCGGAATTTTTGGGTTATTTTCTAAGGTGCATCATCAATTGAAATGGCGCATCTGATTAAGTTATTGAAATTTCTCAATTTCTGTCTGGTCGCAGCGCGGTCAGTAATCGCAGCAAATCAATCTGGCGGTCCTTTTGACGGTACTCTTCGGCGTGCCGCCCCCATTGCGGTCATTGCCAACGACCAAAAGCAACCCGGAAGCGGACATTAGAGCCGGCGCTAGTTTGGTTCGGCGTGATGACATGCCGTGAGCAGTGCCGGATCGTTGCCGCGCGGGACCAGAGCCGGGGCCTCTCTGGCGCAGAGCTCGGTTGCCTTCCAGCAACGGGTGCGGAAGCGGCAACCACTGGGCGGATTGGACGGGCTGGGCGGATCACCCCACAGCACGATGCGCTTGCGCTGGCCGCGCTGGGTTGGGTTGGATACCGGCACGGCCGAGAGTAAGGCCTGCGTATAAGGGTGGCGCGGCGCTGCGAAGATGGATTTTGTCGGGCCGGTCTCGATGATCTTGCCCAGATACATGACCATGACGCGGTCCGATACATGGCGGACAACAGCCAGATCATGTGCCACGAAGAGCATGGCCAGCTTCCGCTCCTTGCGAAGCCGCGTGAGGAGATTGATGACCTGGGCCTGGACCGAGACGTCGAGCGCCGAAACCGGCTCGTCGCAAACGAGGAGCGACGGATTGAGGGCGAGGGCTCGGGCAATACCAAGCCGCTGGCGCTGGCCGCCGGAGAATTCGCCGGGATAGCGCAGGGCATGTTCGGGGCGCAGGCCGACCGCTTCGAGCAAGCCCGCAATTTCCACAGGCCAATGGGATTTCGGCAGCATATCGCGATGCAGCGCCCAGGGCTCGGACAGCAGGCGATCGACGCGCATGCGCGGATTGAGAGACTGATAAGGGTCCTGGAACACGATCTGCATCTTGCGCCGCATGGCGCGCAGTTCGGCCCCCCTGGCGGTGGCAATGTCGATGCCATCGAGCATGGCATGGCCCGATGTCGGCGCGTTGAGACGCAGCAGGGTGCGGACGAGACTGGTCTTGCCGCAGCCGCTTTCTCCGACGAGGCCCAGCGTCTCGCCCTGGGCGATGGAGAAGCTGACCCCGTCCACCGCACGGACGGGCGCGCTGCCTGAGCCGAAATGCTTGCTGAGGTCCTGGACGTCGAGCAGGGGGGCGGTCATGCGGCATTTCCCGGAAAGTGGCAGGCAACCAGCCGGCCGGGGCCGGCGCTTTCGAGCCCCGGCACCATATCGGCACAGACCTGCTGTGCGCGGGGGCAGCGGGTGCGGAAGGCGCAGCCCGATGGCAGGGCAGCGGGATTGGGGGCGAAACCGGGAATGGGCACCAGTTCGGCCGTTTCCACATCGATGCGGGGCTGGGAGGCGAGAAGACCGATGCTGTAGGGATGGCGCGCATCGGCGAAGAGTTCGAAGACGCTGGCCTGTTCAACGATGCGGCCGGCATACATGACCGCGACGCGATCGGCCAGTTCGGCCACCACGCCGAGATCGTGGGTGATGAAGATCATCCCGGCGCCGCTGCGCTTGCGGATCGTGTCGAGCAGGTCGACGATCTGGGCCTGGATGGTCACGTCGAGGGCGGTGGTCGGCTCGTCGGCGATGATGATGTCGGGCTCGAGCGCCACCGCCATGGCGATCATGATGCGCTGGCGCATGCCGCCGGAGAATTCGTGCGGATATTGCCCGGCGCGGCGCGCGGCGTCGGGAATGCCGACGGCCTTGAGCAGGTCCACCACCGCGCCCTCGATATCGCCCGCGAGGGTCCTGTGGTGGATGCGGAACATTTCCCCGATCTGCCAGCCCACGGAATAGACCGGGTTGAGCGCGGCCAGGGCATCCTGGAAGATCAGGGCGATGCGATCGCCGCAGATGGCACGGCGCTGCGGCGGGGTCAGTCCGAGCAGGTCGGT
>JAESGS010000666.1_pt1 | contig 19147 bp, 20 predicted proteins | sample 9269761 | NCBI WGS metagenome assembly JAESGS01 (sample SAMN15741799, study PRJNA653493) | algae metagenome | isolation source: Cyanosarcina radialis HA8281-LM2 and co-occurring heterotrophs from damp... | place: USA: Makauwahi cave, Hawaii | collected 2011-01-06 | reverse complement strand
GCCCGACATGCTCGCCGCCAGCGTCGCGCGGCGCGGCGATGCGCCGATGCTCGATTTTCTTGGCCGCCAGTTCAGCTATGCCGAGGTCGCGCGCGGCGCGGCGCGGGTAGCGCGCGGGTTGCAGCAGCGCGGCATCGGCAAGGGTAGCCGCGTCGGGCTCTTTCTTCCCAACGTCCCGCATTATGTCGCGGCCTATTATGGCGCGCTCGCCGCAGGGGCGACGGTGGTCAATTTCTCGCCGCTCTATACCGTCGCCGAACTGGAAGCGCAGGTCGAAGATTCAGGGACCGACACGCTGTTCACGATCAGCGCGGCGGCGCTGCTGCCCACCGCGCTCAAGGTGCTCGACGGATCGAGCCTGAAGCAACTCGTCGTCGGATCGGTCGCGGGTGGGCTGCCCGCGGCGAAGTCGGTGCTCTACCGCCTGTTCAAGCGCAGCGAGGTTGCGGCATTGCCCGCCGACCCGCGCATCATTCGCTTTTCGGCGCTTGTCGACAATAACGGCAAGCCCGATCCCGTCGCGATCGACGCTGAAAAGGACATAGCGCTGATCCAGTACACCGGCGGCACGACGGGAACGCCCAAGGGGGCAAAGCTGACGCACCAGAATCTCACTGCCAATGCGCGGCAGGTGAATGCGATCGACCCCGACCACGACGCCGCCGACCGCATTCTCGGCGTGCTCCCCTTCTTCCACGTCTTCGCGAACACCTGCGTGCTCAACCGCACGATCCTCAATGGCGGCACGATAACGATGCTTCCGCGCTTCGACGCAAAGCAGGCGCTCGAGGCGATCACGCGGACAAAGACCACCGCGCTGCCCGGCGTACCGACCATGTATCAGGCGCTGCTCGATCATCCCGACCTCGCGAAGACCGACTTCTCCTCGCTGCGGATATGCATCTCGGGCGGCGCGCCAATGCCCGCCGAGCTGCGCGAGAAATTCACCGCTGCCACCGGCGCGTCGCTCGTCGAAGGCTATGGCCTCACCGAAAGCTCGGGCGTCGTCGCGACCAATCCTTATGACGGCCCCGTCCAGCCGGGCACCATCGGCCAGCCGCTTCCCGCGACGCACATCCGGCTGCTCGATAAGGAAGATCCGTCGAACGACGCCCCCGCCGGCGAACCCGGCGAGCTCGCGGTCAAGGGACCGCAGATCATGCAGGGTTACTGGAACCGGGCCGAGGCGGACAAGGACAGCTTCACCAACGACGGCTGGCTGCGCACCGGCGACGTCGCGGTGGTCGAGGCGGACGGCTATATTCGCATCGTCGACCGGCTGAAGGACATGATCGCGGTCGGCGGGTTCAAAGTATATCCGAGCGTCATCGAAGCGCATCTCTACGAACACCCGGCGGTGAAGGAAGCGATCGTCCTCGGGGTTCCCGACGCCTATCGCGGCGAGGCCCCCAAAGCGTTCGTGACGCTTGAGGAGGGGTTCAGCGTCAGCGGCGAAGCGCTCGCCGCATGGCTCAATCCCCAGCTCGGCAAGCATGAACGCGTGAAGGCGGTCGAGGTGCGGTTGAACCTGCCGAAGACGATGATCGGCAAGCTCGATCGTAAAGCGCTGCGCGCCGAGGAAGACGCCGCCGCAAAAGCCTAACCTGCTTTATAGCAAAGGCGGCGGCATCGGCCGACCATGCCATCCCGGTTCGGGAGAAAAGGCATGGAAGAGAGTCGCGAATTTCTGACGCTGCGCCGCGCCGAAGCGCAAGCCGCTGCTGCTTGTGCCATATCCGAGGACGAACGCACGCTTCACCGCGAGCTTGCGGACTATTATGCCCAGCGGCTCGCGCAGATGACGAACCTTGGGCCAGGGGAAGGCGCCTCCGCGTCGCTTTTGTGATATGGCCGACACCTATCCCCCGCGCGCCTATTATTTCCACGTTCGCAACGACCACAGCCTGATCCGCGACGAAGAGGGCCAGATGGTGTCGCCCGACAAGAGCATCCGCCAGATCGCCATCGAAGGCGCGCGGTCGGTGATGGCCGCCGATGTGCTCGAAGGCTTTCTGGACCTGTCGGGGCAGATCGAGGTTGCCGACGACCGGCACGCAACGATCCTGACCGTCCGCTTCGACGAAGCCATCCTGATGAAATGATGCCGCCCCTGGCCTCAGGCCTGTACGTCGACGGGATCCTGGGTCAGATTGGGGTGCAGATAACGATCGTTGAAGTCGCCCAACTCCTCCAGCGCCGACCAATTGAGAATGCACATTGTGCGCTTGTCGCGCCTGATCAGTTGCTGGCGTTCGAGGTCGCGTAGCGTGCGGTTGACATGGATCGGGGTCAATCCGACCGCATCGGCCAGCTGCTCCTGCGTCAGAGGCATCTTGTAGCAATGATCCTCCGCCATGCCCGCGAAGGACAGTCGAACCGCGAGTTCGCAGAGCAGATGCGCGATCCGCGAGGACGCATCGCGACGACCGATGTTGACGATCCATTCACGAAAGATCGCCGCGTCGATCAATGTGTCGCGCCACAAGGCGCGTCCCACGGCCGGGCGCTGCGCGATCAGCATCTCGATCGCCGTCACCGGGATCAGCGCCACATGCGCCTTTGTCAGCGTCTGGACGCTATGGTCGGCGATATCGAGGAGCGAATTTTGCAGATCGACAAAATCGCCCGGGATCTGGATCGACACGATCTGGCGGTTGCCGCCGTTGGTCACCTTGTGGCGGATCGCAATGCCTTCGAGCAGCACGCAGCAATGCTCGATCCGGTCGTCCTCGCGCACGATATAGCCGCCAAGATCGAGCCATTTCAGACGGTGCGGCAAGGCAAGGAATGCGTCGACGTCATCCTGCGACAAACGTTCGAGCCGCATCAGTTTTTCTGCTGCAGGGTAAAAAATCGACGATGACGACAAAAAACAGGCTCCCTTCGAACGGCGGGAGAATTGCGCATCTCTCAGTCCTTGAACGCAGCACACAGGTCCAACGATCGGCAAGATATAGCAAAAAACGCCCCACCCCACCCTATACAGGCGGCGTTCGATCCCGGCTTAACTTCGGCAACACATCGATAGCTTAACTTACATTAGCATCGGGACGATGCGGCGAAGGGGAGCGGCCGGGCAGAAAGCACGACGACCTGCGTCCAGATGAATCGCAATGTGATGTTGTAACCTTTGTCATGATATGCCATATCCCGGTTCGCAATTGCACCAACGGAGAATCGGGTGACCCAAGTCGCCAGCCATGCCCCCATCCTGACGCGTCTCGGCGCGCTGGTCCGGGCTGCGCGCGATTCGCGGCCTCTGACCTCGCTCAGCGGCGACCAGCTGGCGATGGGCCTGTCGGGGCTCTGCCTCGTCCACTGCCTCGCAACGACGATCTTCTTCGCCTCGATCGCCTCGGTCGGTGGGGTATTTCTCGAAAACCATCTGTTCCATGAGATCGGACTGATCGTTGCGATCGGCTTCGCGCTGATCACGCTCGTTTCGGGTGTCCTCAGCCATGGCTATATGATGCCCTTCGCGGTCGGCAGTTTCGGGCTCGGCATGATGGCGGGCGCGCTGTCGCGGCCGCATGACGGCAGCGAAGTGATCGCGACGATGATCGGCGTCGCCGTCGTCGCACTGGGCCACGACCTCAACCGCCGCGCGCGGCACTAGGTACTGCCCGCAGCTTGCGGGAACCCGGCAAACAGCCTACATTGATGCAATAGTTAGCGCGGGATTTCCCACGCCCCGAGGAAACGCCAATGGGCAAGCATGATCATCCGCACGTCGAGGCCAGCGGCGCCTCGCTCGCCAAGGCAGCGCAGACCGCGCTCGAGGGCGCGGGCGAAGCGTGGACCGACATGCGTGCCGAGATTTTCGACGCGGTCGCCGAAATCGGCAAGCCCGCCAGTGCCTATGAAATCGCCGACATCGTCTCGCAGAAGCGCGGCAAGCGTGTCGCGCCGAACAGCGTGTACCGCATCCTCGACCTGTTCGTCGCGAACAACCTCGTCCGGCGCGTCGAGAGCGCGAATGCCTTTGTCGCGAACAGCCATCCGGGTTGTCTCCACGACTGCATTTTCCTGATCTGCGACAGCTGCGGCACCGCTGTGCATGTCGACAATGACAAGATTTCGGGCGGCGTGCGTGCCGCCGCCGAAGCAACGGGCTTCGCCGCCGAGCGCCCGGTGATCGAGGTGCGCGGCAAATGCGCCGAGTGCCAATAAGGTGAGCCGCCGCGCTCCACCGGACACGTAGGACGTGATCGGGGGGCTTCAGCACTGGATTGAGGAACAGCGGGCGCGGCCGTCCGCGCCGACGCGTACGTGGGCGTGGACGCTGGCGCTCGGCATCGCGACATTGCTCTTCGGCCTCTACCTGGGTCAGGTCTTCCCGCAAACGGGGCATGACATCGCGCCCGGCTATGGCGCGCCCGTGCTCGCGTTCGAATTTGCCGGCGGGCAGGCCGACCTCGAAGCGATTTTCGGCTTTTACACCGACCCCGAACAAGTGACGCGTCTCGCCGCGATGCGGACGGGCAACGAACGCGACTATATCTATATGCTGCTCTACGCGGGCTTCCTCGCCAGCGGTTGCCTTGCGCTCTGGCGCGAACTTCGCCTCCGCGCGCTTCTCGCCGCCGCCGTGTTGCCGGTCGCCGCCGCGCTTTGCGATGCGTGGGAGAATTACCTGCTCTTCGACATCCAGGCCGCTTTCACGCTCGGCGACTATTCGCCCGCAATGGCCAGTCTGCCCTATCCCGTCGCCGCCAAATTTCTGCTGCTGGCAGCGACCAATGTCATGATCGGCGCAGCGGCGACGCAGATGAACCGGTGGTGGGCGCTGTTCGGCACCATCGCGATCCTCGCCGCGATCCCGACGGTCATGGCGATCATCACTCCCGCGGCCTTCGCCTGGGCGCTGATCCCGTCGGCCGCCGGCGGTTGGCTGCTCCTCCTCGCGCTCGCTGCGGCGGGTAGCTGGCGGGCTCTCTTCCACAAGCGGCCGCTCGTTGATCTCGGTGACACGGCTACCGTATCCGATCGGCTGCAACCCGCCCTGCCGTCCCAACGCGTCTTCGGCCGCCGCCGCACCTGACCCCTTGTCCATCCCGGCCGTGCAGGTCTAGGGAGGCCCCGAATCCCCAAAAAGGGCGAAAGGCTGCACATGAACACCGTGATCATCCGCGAAGACGACCTCATCGAAACGATCGCCGACGCGCTCCAGTACATCAGCTATTTCCATCCGATGGACTATATCCGCGCATTGGGCGCCGCGTACGAACGCGAAGTGTCACCCGCCGCGAAGGACGCGATGGCGCAGATATTGTCGAACAGCCGCATGTGCGCCGAGGGGCACCGCCCGATCTGTCAGGACACCGGCATCGTCACCGTCTTCATCAAATGGGGCATGGATTGCCGCCTCGACAGCCCCCGCAGCCTGCAACAGGTCGTCGACGAGGGCGTCCGCAAGGCGTATCTCCACCCCGAGAACAAGCTGCGCGCCTCGATCCTCGCCGATCCCGCGTTCAGCCGCGTGAACACGAAGGATAACACCCCCTCGGTCCTCAATGTCGAGATGGTCCCCGGCAACAAGGTCGTGATCGACGTCGCGGCAAAGGGGGGCGGCAGCGAGAACAAGTCGAAGTTCAAGATGATGAACCCGTCGGATTCGATCGTCGACTGGGTGCTCGAAATGGTGCCGCAGATGGGCGCCGGCTGGTGCCCGCCGGGCATGCTCGGCATCGGGATCGGCGGCACCGCAGAAAAGGCGATGCTGCTCGCGAAGCAATCACTGATGGACCCGATCGACATGACCGAGCTGCTCGCGCGTGGGCCTTCTTCGCCGACCGAGGAACTGCGCATCGAGCTGTATGAAAAGGTCAATGCGCTCGGCATCGGCGCACAGGGGCTCGGCGGTCTCGCGACCGTGCTCGACGTCAAGATCGCCGACTGGCCGACGCACGCCGCGTCAAAGCCCGTCGCGATGATCCCGAACTGCGCCGCAACCCGCCACGCGCATGTGACGCTCGACGGCAGCGGCCCCGCCTTCCTCGAACCGCCGGTGCTCGCCGACTATCCGCAGATCGACTGGGCGCCCGACAAGGCGGCGATCCGCGTCGACCTCGACAATCTGACCCCCGAGGTCGTGGCGAGCTGGAAGCAAGGCGACCGGCTTTTGCTCAACGGCAAGATGCTCACCGGCCGCGACGCCGCGCACAAGCGCATCGCCGATATGCTCGCCAAGGGCGAGCAGCTCCCTGTCGAGTTCAAGGGCCGCGTCATCTATTATGTCGGCCCGGTCGATCCAGTCGGCGAAGAAATCGTCGGCCCCGCGGGTCCGACGACCGCGACCCGCATGGACAAGTTCATGGACATGATGCTCGATCAGGGCCTGCTCGCCTGCGTCGGCAAGGCCGAACGCGGCCCCGCCGCGACGCAGGCGATCGCGAAGCACAAGAGCGCCTATCTGATGGCGGTCGGCGGCGCGGCGTACCTCGTGGCGCGCGCGATCAAAGGCAGCAAGGTCGTCGGCTTCGCTGACCTCGGCATGGAGGCGATCTACGAGTTCGAGGTGCAGGACTTCCCCGTCACCGTCGCGGTCGACAGCGAAGGCCAGAATGTCCACGTCAACGCGCCGAAGCTGTGGCAGAAGCGGATCGCCGACGAAGGCCTGCTCGAAAAGGCGTAAACAGGAGGGAGCGAAACGATGTCGAACCCCGAACCGATCGACCTCTATGCTCCCCACTCGCCCGAGCAGATTGCGCGCACGCTCAAGCGGATCATGGACGATCCGATGCCGAATGCGAAGGCGCGCGTGTTCGGCAAGGGCAGCGAGCGCGAGATGAAGCTGCTCTACCGCCGGCGCAATTCGCGCACCAATATGGAGCCGGTGCTCGACGCGGTGATGGAATCGTACAAAGGCGGCACGCGCATCACCGGCACCTTCGGCGCACCGCCCGAGGCGCGTTATTTCCCTTATGCCTGGGTCGCCTTCCTGTCGTTGTTCGTGATCGGCGGCGTCGCCGCCTATCTCTACATCCCCGGCGCCGGATTGTTCGCGACGATCTTTGCCGGCATTCCGCTTCTGATGATCTTCGCGGGTCTCGCTGCCTTCCGCGCCCAGCCCGACCCGGCCAGCGACAAAGCCAAAATCCTCGCCTTCCTTGCCGAGGAAATCGACGCGCGCCCGGTCACGTAACGGCGGGGTAACAGTAAGTCCCCGGCACGCCCTTGCGTTTCGCAGCCGATCCGGCACATTGCTTCGCATGCGAAGCAGCAGGGGACTTATGATGGATTTCCGTGAGCTTAACCGACTGAATCGCCGCGACATGCTGCGCGGCACTGCAATGCTGGGAGCCGGTGCGGCCTTCATGCAGCCCGTCCCGCTGTGGGCACAGTCGGGCACGATGACGGATATCCGGAAAGCCGCCGAAGCGGGCAAGGAGGCGTCGATCAAGCGCATCCGCGACTGGATCGCGCTCCCCTCGATCGCCGCCGAAAATCGCAGCATGGCCGAGGGCGCCGCCTATATGGCCGAACTCGCGAAGGATGCGGGCTTTACCAATGTCGAAATCGTGCCGACCGATGGCCATCCCGGCGTCTTCGGCACGATCGACGTGGGCGCGCCGCGCACGCTCGGCATCTATTTCATGTATGACGTCAAACAGTTCGACGCGGCCGAATGGTCGTCGCCGCCGCTCGAGGGCAAGATGGTCGAGCGTCCCGGTTTCGGGCAGGCGATTATGGGCCGCGGCGCAGTGAACCAGAAGGGCCCCGAGGCGACCTTCCTTGCCGCGCTCCATGCGATCCGTGCCGCGGGGCGCAAGCTGCCGGTCAACATCGTCCTCGTCTGCGAAGGCGAGGAGGAAATCGGCTCGCCGCACTTCCGCCAGATCGCGACCAAACCCAACATCCTCGCGGCGCTCAAGAAGTGCGAGGGCATCTTCATCCCCTTCGCCTCGCAGGGCAAGACCGGCAATGTCACGGTCAATCTGGGGTCAAAGGGGATCATCGAACTCGAACTGATCGCGAGCGGCGAGAAATGGGGCCGCGGGCCGAAGGGCGATGTGCACTCCAGCCTGAAAGCGATGGTCGATTCGCCGGCGTGGCGGCTGGTGCAGGCGCTCCAGACGCTCGTTACCCCCGATGGCAACAAGCCCGCGATCGAGGGCTGGTACGAGAATGTCCGCCCGCTCACCGAGCGCGAAAAATCGCTGATCCGCGAAGCCGCGAAGGCGGGCGACGAGGCGCAGCAAAAGGCGGCGCTCGGTGTCACCCACTGGATCGACAATCTATCCTACCCCGACGCGCTCACCCGCCTCGCGCAGGAACCGACCGTCAATATCGAGGGGCTCGTCGCGGGCTATACCGGCCCCGGCGGCAAGACGGTGCTGCCCGGTAAGGCGGTCGCCAAACTCGACCTGCGCCTCGTCCCCAACCAGACGCGCGCCGAGGCCGAGAAGAAGCTCCGCGCACATCTCGACAAGCATGGCTTCACGGACGTCGAGGTTAATGTGTCGGGCGGCTACGATCCGACCGAGGTCGCCGAGGACAGCCGCCTCGTCCGTTCGGAGCTTGCGACCTACAAGAAGCTCGGCGTCGCGACGAGCATCAACCCGCGGATGGCGGGGAGCTGGCCGGGCTCGACCTTCACCGCGCCGCCGGTGTCGATACCCGCGGCGCATTACGGCATCGGCCACGGATCGGGCGCGCACGCCCCCGACGAATATTATCTGATCGATTCGACCAATCCCAAGGTCGCGGGGCTGGTCGACGCGACAATGGGGTTCGCCGAATTCCTCTCTGTGCTGGCGGCGATCAAATAGGGAGGGACGCATGAGCGACCTGAACGGTGTTGCGCACGTCATCCTGACGGCGGGCGACTTCGCGCGCTCGACGGCCTTCTGGCGCGCGATGATCGTCTATCTGGAGTTGAAGGTCGTGCTCGACAGCGAGCATATGCTTTACGGTGTCGGCGGCCGCACCGCGATCGGCATCCGCACAGGCAGCCCTGAAAATGCCGGCAAGCGCTTTGACCAGGGTGCGCCGGGGCTGCATCATGCCTGCTTCCGCATGCGCGACCGCGCGGCGGTCGACCGGGTTCACGCCTTCCTTGCGGATCGTGACGATATTCGCATCGTCCATGACCCACAGGAAGAGCCCTGGGCGCCCGGCTATTACTCGGTGCTATTCGAGGACCCCGACGGCATTCGCATCGAGTTCAACCATGTGCCCGGCATCGGTCTGCTTGCCGAGGGTGAGGAGATCGGCGCGGCGAACGCGTTCGACTAGAAACCGTAAACCAGCGTAAAGCGCGTCTGCGTGTCGACCTTCTCGATCCCGGGCGGCGGGCTGGTGTCGATCTGCGCTGAATAAGCGATACGCGCCGACAACGCGCCGGTCAGCTTGGCGTTGAGCGCGGTCTGCGAGTTGGTCGATCCATTGGACTCGCCAATGATCGTCGACGCAACCTGCGTCAGCCGCAGCGTCGGCGATATCTGCCACCCGAAATCGAGCCCCGCGAGCGCGGTCAGTTCGGTGTCTTCTTCGCCGTTCACGAAATCGGTCTGACGAAACGCCGGCCCGCCTTTCAGGCTCAGCGTCATCTTCTTGTTGTCGACCACCTTGTAACCGAGCCCGCCCGACAGGTTCCAGCGGGTGTCGTAGCCGAGAATCCGGTCATGTTCCCAGCGCCCGAGACCGTAGGCGAAGGTCCGGTCGTTGATCCTGTATTGCGGTTCGATCTCGCCCAGATAGCGTTCGACCGACGTCGCACCGTTCGTACGCTGATAATCGGCCTGCGCGCGAAACTTGTGCGTCCAGTCAATCCCCTTGCGCGCAAGCGCAACGCCGGCGCTCAGCCCGACGGAATCGGTATTGCCGCTGCTCTGCGACGCGCCGATCTGCCCCTCGCCCTTCCAATTCTGCCAGAATTTGGCCGCCGCCAGTTTCGCGCGCTCGGCCGCCGCCGCCTCGTCGCGCAGCCGCTTGCGTTCGGCGCGATAGGCGAGGAGGCGTTCCTCGATCTCCTGCGCATTTTCGGGGTTGGTTTCCTTCGCCAGCTTGCCGACCGCCTCGACATCGGCATCCTTGGCGCTCGCCATCGCCGCGGCGAGCATGTTGCCGACAGGGTCGGGCGGCGTCTCCGGCGGATGCTCGCTGCGATAATAAGCGAGCAGCGCGTCGATCTCGCCGATATTGCCCGGGTTGGTCCGCCGCGCGAACCTCGCCACCGCCTCGACATCGTCATTGTCGCCGCTCGCGAAGGCGGCATCGATCATCGCGCGCACCGCAATGGGCAGCTCGGGATCGAGCGGCACAAGCGCCGTCGGAATCGGATTGGCCAGCACCGGGTCGACAAGCAAAGGGTTCGGCTGGAGCGACGCTGCCGTATCCTGCATCGCGTACGCGGACGGAACCACGAGGGCGAGCGGCAGGCAAAGCGCGGCCAGTCGGGGGAGGTTTGTCACCGAAGACGTCCTTCTCTGGGGGGCAGGAGCCGGGTTCGTTCGATCGATCGCGCGGGGCCGGTGCGCGTCCGATGCCGCCCTATAGCCCGAAAGTCGCTGGCATTTCCACCCCGCCTGCCCCATCTGCAAACCTATGCTGATCGCACTCATCGCCATATTCTGCGCCGGGGTCGGCAATTTCGCGATGCACCGCGCCTTTATGGAAAGCGACGATCCGCTGATCCAGCAGATGGTCCAGCCGCTCGCGGACAAGGTTGGACCGAACATCACCTATGTCTTCGAATTCCTGCTGCTCGTCGGCGCGATGGCGATCGCGACGCGGAACTGGTTCACCGCGCTGATGCTCTATGGCCTGTATACGATCTTCAATGCGATGGCGTTCAGCTGGATCATGCAAAGACCGCGATAAGCCGCGCCTACCAGGCGGGGCCGCTGATCGGCAGCCCCTGCGATTTGAGTTGGTCGAGCACGCCGTCCTTTTCGGCCAATATCCGCAGCGGAACGACCGCCAGCGTCACGCCGGGTTGCCCGGTCGCGTCGCGGATCGCACCAACCCATGTCTGTCGCAGCTCGGGGCCGAAGCTGTCGTTCGTCCACGGCCAGCAGCGCCCGAGCGCCTCCTCAAGCGGGCTCGCCATCACCGCGGGCACATCGAATTCGGTCCATGCGCGTCCGCGCTCGATCACGACATCGCCGTCCGCCTCGGCCGCCGCCATTGCCGCGTCCAAGCACGGGATATGCGTCTCGGGCGCGGCGGCGAAGAGATTGTCGAGCATATCCTCGCCGCGCACTTCGCCGACCGGCTGCGTCGGAATCTTCGACTGGCGCGATGCCTTGCGCACGACGTCGGATGCGTCGTCGGCGCTGTCCTTGTTGAAGGCGAGGCGTTTTGACAAAAGGTCGAAGGCGGTCACCAGGAAGTTACCGCGCGAATAATCCTGGTCGAAGCGCAGTTCGAGCGCGCGGAGCCGCTTGATCTGATCGCTGTTCAGATAATCGGCGGCGACGCGCCCCTTCGGCAATTTGGTGAGCCCGCCGCCCTTGAAGATCAGCCGCAAGATATCGCCCGGCGACACTTTCGCCTTGGTACCGAGGATGACACGTTGCGCGCGGTCGGTTGCGCCCTCCAGCCGTTCGGGACGCCACGGCGTCGCCTTCGGAACCGCAGCAATCTCGCCGACGAGGATGACGACGCCCGCACGCGTCTGGATCGTCCACATCGGCGCACCCGAACGGCGCGCGGTGACGACGATTTCATCATTGGCCGTGTCAGCAGTTGTGGGCTCGATCGCCGAGGCGGGCACCGTTGTGGCCAGAACTGCCACGCCCAGCAAAACCCCTAACCGACGCATCACGCTACCCCGTGATACCACCACACGCCGTCGCGATCCTCACGCTTCACCCGGCCCTCGACCTCAAGCCGCTTCAGATGCGCGAGCGCCTCGCCCGTCGCGAGCCCCTGATTATGTTCGCCGATCGGGCGGTTGAAAAGCAAAGGGAAGCTGTCGACCGCGCGCATCGGCGCCTTCGCCGCCGCCTCGGCCAGATTATAGAGCCGCATCCGATGTTCGTCGCGCAGCGCCATCAGCCGGACGTGCAGCCCCTTGAACGGCTCGCCATGCGCGGGGCAGGTGACGACATCGGCGGGCACCGTCGCGAGCAATTTATCGATCGACGCGAGCCATTCGCCGAGCGGATCGGCATCGGGTTCGGTGATGTTGACCGAGACGTTCGAGCTGATCCGCGGCAGCACCTGGTCGCCCGAGACGAGCACGCCCTCTTTCTCGTTCCACAGGCACGCATGTTCGGGGCTGTGCCCCGACCCGGTGACGACGCGCCACTGGTGTGCGCCCATGTCGAGCCGCTCGCCATCCTCGATCCGCACATAGGAGCGCGGTAGCGTGAAGATCATCCGCTGAAACATGTTCCAGCCGCGCGAGCGCTGCGTCTCGATCGCCGCCTCGTTCCAGCCTGCTGCCCGCGACTGCGTCAGCACTTCGTCGGGGGCGGTATCGGAAGAATCGGCGACTATCGCGCGCGCGGTGAGCATCTCGCCGCGCGTCATCCACAGCTTCACGTCCTGCTTCTTCGCGATCCAGCCGGCGAGGCCGATATGGTCAGGATGGAGATGCGTGCCGATGACGCGCGTGATGCGCTTGTCCTTCAGCGCGCCGGCATAAAGCGCCTTCCACGCGTCGGAACACATCGTCAGGCAAATGCCGGTATCGACGACGGCCACACCGTCGCCATCGTCGAGCAGCCAGCTGTTGATATGGCCGAGCGACCCCGGCATCGGGATCCGCGCCCAGCTGATGCCGTTCGCGATACGGATCGTTTCGCCCGGTCCGGGTGCGGCCTCGCCCCACGGATAGGTCAGGCCCGCATGGCTCGTTGCGGTAAAGCTGTCGTCCTGGGTCAGCGAGGCATCCGGCGAGCCGCTGGCCGCCGGGATATTATCCTCGTCCGCCCCCGCCATGCCTCAGGCTTCGCCGTCGGCTTCGGCCTCTTCGGCAGCACGCGCTTCGGCGGCCGCGCTGCGCTCGGCGCGCAGTTCTTCGAGCAGCGCTTCGCGGTCACCCTCGAAACGGCTGTCTTCGGGCGCCTTGATGCCGGCCTTCTTCGCCGCCTTGGCGACCAACGCGTCGAGTTCGCGCTGCGAGCAGAGGCCGAGCGTCACCGGATCCTTGGGGACGATATTGGCGCTGTTCCAGTGGCTGCGGTCGCGGATCGCGCCGATGGTGTTGCGGGTGGTGCCGATCAGCTTGCCGATCGCGCCGTCCGACACCTCGGGATGGTTCTTCAGGATCCACGCGATGCCGTCGGGCTTGTCCTGGCGCTTGCTGACCGGGGTGTAGCGCGGGCCGCGGGTGCGGCGGATCGTGTCCTGCGCCTGCTTGCTCATCTTGAGCTTGTAATTCGGGTCCTTCTGACCCTTTTCGATTTCTTCCATCGACAGCTCGTGTGCGCGGACGGGGTCGCGGCCGGTATATTTGGTCGCGGCGGTCTCGTCGGCGATCGCCTGCACTTCGAGGATGTGGATGCCGCAATATTCGGCGATCTGGGCAAAGGTCAGGCCGGTGTTGTCGACCAGCCAGGCGGCGGTCGCATGCGGCATCAGCGGGGTGGCGTCGGCAGTGGCCATGACGAAAAGTCTCCAAGCGGAAATAATAAGGGCCGCCCCTCGCGGGGCGGCCATTCGGCGGCTGATGTAGACCTGTTTGGCCGATGGGGCAAGGGAGAAGGCTTTGCGTGCTTATGCCGCCATCGCCACAAAGCCCGGCTCGGCCTCGACCCGCGCGACCCAGCGTTGCACCGCCGGGGTGTCGGCGAGCGCGAACAGCCCGCTGTCCTCGGCGACATGTGTATAGGCATAAAGCACAATGTCGGCGAGCGAGAGGTCGTGCCCCGCGAGCCAGTCGTGCCCGGCTAGATGCTCGTCCATCAATTTCAGCGCCGCTGCGCCCGCCGCCTGTTTCGCCGGCACCTGCGCGCGCTGGAGGTCGGTGAAATTCGCCTCGCCGATCCACTTTATCCAGAAACGCAAGGTCGCGACATTCGGCTCGTGATTATATTGTTCGAAGAACATCCAGCGCAGCATGTCGGCGCGCTCGAACCGGTCATAAGGGATGAGGTGCGTGCCGTCGGCAAGCCAGTAACAGGCGGCATTGCTTTCGGGCAGGAATTTGTCGCCGACCTGCAGCACCGGGATACGGCCATTGGCGTTGACGTTCGCGAGGAAATCGGGCGTCCGCGTCTCGCCCTTCATGATGTCATATTCGCGCCGCTCGATCGGACATTCGAGCAGCGCCGCGGTCAGCCGGATCTTGTAGCAATTGCCGCTCGCGGCATATTCGTGAAGGATCGGCCTGTCGCCCATTGCAGCCCCCATCGTGATGAATCGCCGCTGCCCCCCGGCACCAGCGGCGCTTCTATGCGGGGAACGGGCAATGCCCGCAAGCGCAGCTTACGGACCGCAACGCCACACGCCGGCGAAGACACGCTGCGCGCCGTCGGCGCGGTCGGCGGTGAGCGTCGCGGGACGCGGCGGCGATTCGCCGCCGCCCGGTGCAGGCCCGACCAAAGCGACACGAAGCTGCAGGCCCTTGCTGAAGAATTTGGTACCCTTTGCCATCGCGTCGAAGCCGCCATTCGCCGACACGGCTTCGATCGCATCGCCGACCTTTACGATCCCGCGCGACGGATCGCTCGATGCGACGTCGCCATTGGCGATTAGGATCGGCTGCGCGGCTTCGTCGGCCGCAAAGCTGCACGCAAGTTCGCCCTTCAGCTTCGCGCCGCCGACGTCGGCTTCGGTCAGCGCCGAAAGTTCGATCGGCGACCCGTCGCCGCCGCGCGTCGGAATGTCCGTCGGCTTGATCGCGGGCACAGCGGGCTCGGCCGCCTTGCCCTCGGGCACGACCTCGCCGTCATAAGAAGCGGTCGGGGCTTTTTCAGTTTCGGCGGGCTGCGAACAGGCTGCGAGGGCAAAGGAGAGAGCGGTGGCGGGAACAAGCAAACTACGCATCTTCATCGGGAGAGATCATCCTCTTTTGATTAGCCCCCCGCTCGTTCAACCGCCGATCATGCCCGAATGTTCCCTCGCTTCATCCCACCGTGAGCACGATCTTCCCGACATGTTCGCCCGCCTGCATCCGCGCGTGCGCGGCGCTGGCATCGGTGAGCGGGAAAGCCTGATCCATCGCGGGCTTCCACCCACCTTCGGCGAGGCGCGGCCACAAAGTGCGATGGATTTCATCGGCGAGGAGCGCCTTGAAGTCGGCGCTCCGCGCGCGGAGCGTCGATCCGGTCAGCGTGAGGCGGCGGCGCATCACATCGGCAATATCGAACTCCACCTTCGCGCCGCGCTGAAACGCGATAGTGACGTGGCGCCCGTCCTCGGCAAGACAGGCGAGGTTGCGCGGCAGATAGTCGCCGCCGACCATGTCGAGCACGACGTTGACGCCCTTGCCGTCGGTGAAGGTCTTCACCGCCTCGACATAATCCTCGGCCGAATAATCGATCGCGAGATCGGCGCCGAGCGCGGTCGCCGCGGCGCATTTATCGGTGCTGCCGCACGTCACGATAATCTTGATGTCGAACAATTTGCACAGGCCGATCGCGGTCGTGCCGATGCCGCTGGTGCCGCCATGGACGAGCACAGTCTCGCCGTCGCGCACATAGCCGCGTTCAAAGAGATTGTGCCAAACGGTGAAGACCGTTTCGGGCAGCGCCGCTGCCTCGGCCATCGAAAAACCCTTTGGTACCGGCAGACAGCTTCCGATCGGCGCGAGGCAATATTCGGCATAGCCGCCGCCCGCGACGAGCGCGCACACCGCCTGCCCCAACAGCTCGGGATCGCCTCCCGGCCCGACCGCGACAATCGTCCCTGCGATCTCCAGCCCGGGCAAATCCGACGCGCCCGGCGGCGGCGGGTAAAAGCCCATGCGCTGCAGCACATCGGGGCGGTTCACGCCCGCGGCGGCGACGCGGATCAGCACCTCGCCCGGCCCCGGCTGCGGCACCGGCCGCGTCGTCGGCTGCAACACTTCGGGCCCGCCCGGCGCACTGATGGCGATGGCGGTCATTTCTACTGGCACGCTGGTCACGCTGCTAATTCCCCCACTGGTCCCCCTTAGGGTCCGTACTGATCCCTACCCCCTGGCCCGCCTTATTGACAGTGCCGCGACACGGGTCAACAGTCGCGCGCCTTTTAACATGAGGGACCAGGAGGATACGCCATGGACGATGACGACCTTCCCCGCCGCCGCGACGATGTGCTGACGGCGCTGACAAAGCAGCCACTCGATCCCTTGTCGGTCGACGAGCTCGGCGAACGCATCGAAATCCTCGAAGCCGAGATCGAGCGGGTAAAGGCGCATCGCAGCGCCGCGACCAGCCACAAGGCGGTCGCAGAAGCCCTGTTCAAAAAGACCTGAAAAGGATCGCCGACGCTCCGCGGGGAGCGCCGGCGCCTTCGCCCCTACGCGACCTCTGCGTAACGAAGCAGGTCGATCATCCGGAAATCATCGCCCTTCTTTGACGCGTCTACCGTCGGCAGGAAGGGCTGCCATTCGGGATCCTGCGACAGGTAAGATCCCTTGTCGCCCTGCAACAGCCCGAGGAACACCTCGGTGACGATCCGCGCGCCGACCGGGCCGAGCCGCTCGCCATTCTGCGTCACCTGCGCCTCGCGCAAAATATAGAACCACAGCGGCGTCCGGTCGTCGAAGCCGTGCGGCTTGAGGTCCGACAGGTCTCCCTTCGACAGTTCGGGCAGCTTCATCGCGCGCGCCACGCGCTGCCCCGACGGCAGCGAGAAGGTCAGGTGGCGGAGCAGGTTGCGCTGCGCGAGCGATGCCGGGTTCGACTTCGGATCGGGGTTCGGCACCACCGATCCCGGCAGGCGGAACAGCGATGTCGACAGCGTCGTGTCGATCTTCTTGTTCGGCTTCACATTGCCGTCGCTGAAATCGAAAAAGGTCGGCCAGTCGATGAAGCGCCGCGGTGCGCGGCAGCCGCCCGACAGATCGTCGGGATCGTTCGGGTCCGACGGCGTCGGGGTAAAGATCATCGCGAAAAAGGGATTGCCGCCATTTCCGGTAAAGTTGGCGCGGTACGACGGCCGCACCTGGCTGTGTCCGAACCGGTAAGCTGCGACCGAAAATTCGACCGGAATATAGGGCTCGTTGTGCCAGCTATAATATTTGCGGCCGTTGGTCAGCACATCGTCGACCACCGCATCGCCGCACGTCTTGCGCAGGAATTCATGGACGATGATCCATTGATAATGCCAGCGCACGATCCGCTGCGCCTCGGCGAAAATCTCGTCCGAACCGGTCAGCTTGATCTTGGTCTTCACATATTCGACGACCTCGTTGTGAAACTTCAGGAAGGCGACCTGAAGCTGGCTGATGATCAGGTTTTCGTCGTCGCGCGGATCGCCGATCAGCGCGACCTTCTGGCTGTTGCGTGGCACGTCGAACTTGTTCGCGGTGCCCGTGGGTTCGAGCAGGAACTTGCCGCCCTTGCCGCCCTGCGTGTCATAGAGGTGCGGACTGCCGCCCGGCCCCGCGCCATAGACATTGTCGAGGCCGAGACTGGGGGTGCGGAAATTGGCGATCTGTTCGGGGTCGACCTGCCGCTCGAGGCTGGAGGTCGGGTCGAAGGTCATGTCGTGATCGAGGAACTGGCCGAGGAAGGTAAAGCCCGCGGTCAGCGTCGGATTGTCGCTATTCTTCGCCGACAGCGCCGGGTTGGTGATCAGTTCGGCAGGGGTCTTGGCCAGATTGTCCTTGGCATCCATGATGCCCCCGACCTTGCCGATTTCGATCAGCGCAGCGCGCACGTCGGGTGTGTCGGCAGCAAAAGGCGGCAATTCGCCGAACATGCGGCCAAAGCGGCCGGAGTCGGAATATTTGGACCGCGGCGGAACGATGTCGCGCGGATATACGCCGTGACGAGGCATGGCAGTCTCTCCTGTTGGTCAACTATGTTTTGGGTTTTTCGGGACGATCCACCCACCAAGAGAGCTGGCATCCGCTGTTTTAGGCGCGAACCTGCGGCAAGGATTGCGCCGATCCGCGCGCCGTCCCAAGATTTTAGGTGACTAATTCGGAATTAACATGCCGGGTCGCGGCGAAATCGCGACGGAGCGAGCCTATTCGGCCTCGGTGCTGAGCCCGAGTTCGGGGATGCCGATCGATCGCCGCCCGCCGAAATCGGCGCGCACGACGATCACGCCCTGCTTTTCCATATATTCGACGAGGCGACGGATGCGGCCCGGCGAGCGGCTGCCATAGGCGCGGCCGAGGATCTCGTCGTCCGGACAGGGTTCGCCGTCCATCGCGGCGCGCGCGATCTGCAGGAAGGGCGCGAACATGTCGTGCGGCAGCCGGTCGGCGACCGCGAGCATCTCGCGCCAGCGCGGTTCGGCGGGGTCGAACACGCCCCCCTTGGCGAGCGCAAAGCGGCGGCGGAAGGCGGCGAGGTCGAGCGGCACCTTTTTCAATTTCTGCATCCGGCAGCGCACCGAAAAATCCTGATAGAGGAAAGATTCGGGCTGGAAGGCGCAGTCGGGGTCGGAGAGCATCTCCTGCAGCGTCTCGATCACGACCGCGTCGCTCTGTTCGGCTTCCTCGACCGCTTCCAGGATATCGAGCACCGGCGGCGCGTCCAGACCTTCATGGAGCCCCTCGCTCGCCGCGATCCGCTCCAGCACCTCGCTGGCCGCGACGGGCTCGGGTTCGGGCGCAAAGAAGCGGGGTTGGGCGGGCGCCTCCAATTCGGTGAAGAGCATCGAGCGCATATCCTCGCCGCCCGCCGACGGCAGCGGCATCAGCCCGTGCGTGCCCAGCCGCGTCGAGGTCTGCGTCGACCCGATGCGCACCGCGATCGGCCGCCGCGAAATCGCGGGACCGAGCCCGAGGAAATGCCCGCGTTCGAGGTCGCGGATCGTCTCGGCCTGCCGCCGCTCCATGCCGAGCAGGTCGGCGGCGCGCGCCATGTCGATGTCAAGGAAGGTGCGGCCCATCAGGAAATTGCTCGCCTCGGCGGCGACATTCTTCGCAAGCTTCGCCAGCCGCTGCGTCGCGATCGCGCCGGCGAGGCCGCGCTTGCGCCCGCGGCACATCAGGTTGGTCATCGCGCCGAGGCTTGCGCGGCGGACATTGTCGGCGACGTCGCCCGCGACGCTCGGCGCGAACATCTGCGCCTCGTCGACCACCACCAGCGCG
>JAESGS010000234.1_pt1 | contig 19322 bp, 21 predicted proteins | sample 9269761 | NCBI WGS metagenome assembly JAESGS01 (sample SAMN15741799, study PRJNA653493) | algae metagenome | isolation source: Cyanosarcina radialis HA8281-LM2 and co-occurring heterotrophs from damp... | place: USA: Makauwahi cave, Hawaii | collected 2011-01-06 | reverse complement strand
AGCCAGGTGTTGCGCCACAAGAGGCACATCTGCAGCGAGCATCTTAGCACATGAAACGTTGATGATGGACTGTAAGGACAATGGACGGGCATTCTTGAACGGTGTGCTGTCGAGATGGTCTCCAGCGAAGAAGAATCCGACGTCGCTGGAGGCTGGTTTCTCGGCAGTGGACATTCGCTGCTCTTTAAAGCTTCGCCGCAAGATCGGGCAGGATGTCAAATAGGTCGCCCACCAAACCGTAATCGGCAACCTGGAAGATTGGAGCTTCCTCGTCCTTGTTGATGGCGACGATCACCTTAGAGTCCTTCATGCCCGCGAGATGCTGGATCGCGCCCGATATACCGCACGCAATGTACAGGTCGGGAGCAACGACTTTACCGGTTTGACCGACCTGCCAATCGTTCGGGGCGTAACCAGCATCAACAGCGGCGCGGGATGCACCGACTGCCGCTCCGAGTTTGTCAGCAACCGGAAGGATGACTTCGTTGAACTTCTCGGCTGAACCGAGGGCGCGACCACCAGCGATGACGATCTTTGCTGACGTAAGGTCAGGACGTTCAGATTCAGAAATCGAGTTGGAAACGAACGCCGATAGCGATGAAGAAAAGGCTGCCGCCGTCTTTTCAACGGCGACAGCAGCTGGGCCTTGGGAGGCCGGGGAAAACGACGCCGTTCGAACGGTCACAACCTGCTTGGACTCAGTAGTTTCAACGGTTTGAATTGCGTTGCCAGCATAGATCGGGCGCTTGAAGGTGTTCGGCGAGACAACTTCGATGATCTCGGATACCTGGGCAACATCGAGAAGCGCAGCCACGCGCGGCATGACGTTCTTTCCAACCGACGTCGCCGCTGCAATGATCGTCTGGTAGCTGCTTGCCAACGACTTGATGAGTTCGGCCAACGGTTCGGCCAAGGCGTTTTCAAGTTCATCAGCGTCAGCGACGATCACCTTTGCAACTCCCTGCAGCTTCGCTGCCTGCTCGGCTACAGCGTCGGCAGCTTTACCAGCCACGAGGATGTGTACCTCCGAGCCAATCTGGTTGGCGGCGGTGAGGGCACGAGCTGTCTGTTCGGACAAAGTCTGGTTATTGTGTTCAGCCAGAAGAAGAATGGACATGTAGTTTAACTCCTTTGTCTCGCCCGCTCAGATGACAGCGTCGGATTTCAACTTCTCGATCAACTCGCCGACATTCGCGACCTTGATGCCAGCTTTTCGGCCAGCTGGTTCTTCGGTCTTGAGCACTTTGAGACGAGCAGCCGTATCCACGCCGAATTCGGACGGTGCGCGCTTCACGAGCGGCTTTTTCTTCGCCTTCATGATGTTCGGAAGTGAGGCGTAGCGCGGCTCATTCAGCCGAAGATCGGTCGTTACGACTGCCGGAAGATTGATCGAAATTGTCTGCAGACCGCCGTCAACCTCCCGAGTCACCACAGCCTTACCGTCTGCGATGGCAATGCTCGACGCGAAAGTAGCTTGAGGCCATCCAGCGAGGGCCGCAAGCATCTGCCCAGTCTGGTTTGAGTCATCATCAATTGCCTGCTTCCCAACGATCACCAGCCCGGCAGCCTCTTCTCCAGCGATGACGTTCAAAATTTTAGCGACGGCAAGCGGCTCAACCGTGTCATCGGTCTCAACGAGGATTGCCCTATCCGCGCCCATGGCGAGTGCAGTCCGGAGGGTTTCTTCCGCCTTCGCAGGCCCAATCGAAACGACCACGACCTCTTCGGCTTCGCCACGCTCCTTGATGCGGAGTGCTTCCTCGACCGAGATTTCGTCGAACGGATTCATCGCCATTTTAACGTTAGCGAGGTCGACGCCGGAGCCATCGGGCTTCACCCGGATTTTGACGTTGTAGTCGACGACTCGTTTGACAGGGACGAGGATTTTCATTGTCTCACCTTTGGTTTGGGACGACGACACGACGCGGTCGATCTCGCCATTGGGGCGCGAAATTATCAAAACATACTCATTAGTCAAATCAAAATACCGCTAAGTCAGTTTTTCTTTGGTGCGCAGTTTTGTTGGCTTGTGAAACGACCAAAAGGGATGTAACTGACTCACTGGTCAAAAAAACTGGAGGCTGGGTCTATCAAGTTACTGCGTGGCCCTGGCGAGGAAAGGTTCAGTCGGATGCGAGTTATTCTTTTGGGGCCACCCGGTGCGGGGAAGGGTACCCAAGCAAAATTGCTGGTCGCGCGTTATGGCATTCCGCAGTTGTCGACGGGCGACATGCTTCGTGCTGCAGTGGAGCAGAATACCAAAGCTGGGAAGGAGGCGGCGTCCTATATGGATGCTGGGAAGCTTGTGCCGGACGACGTCGTCACGGCGGCGGTTCGGGCTCGCCTGGCAGAGCCGGACTGCAGCAAAGGCTTCATTCTTGATGGCTACCCACGGACCGTTCAGCAGGCCCGCACCCTTAAAGATATTCTACAGGAACTGGGTAGCCCGCTCGATGCGGTAATTTCGCTCACCGTCGATGAGGACATTCTCGCGTCACGCGTTCAGAAGCGGTCAGCCGAGGCCCAAGCCAATGGTCAGTCTGTAAGGGCAGATGATAATCCGGAGGTACTGAAGCTACGGATTGCGGAATATCGCGAAAAGACGGCTCCCGTGACTGAGTTTTATCGCGCATCAGGTCTTCTTCGCTTCATCGATGGCATGGGCACGATCAGCGACATATCAGCTGAAATCGACAGCATCTTTGCGAAGGCCTAGCTTGCCTATCGGTCGTAGGTAGCTTTTGCATCGTTCTACGCCGTCAATGGCCTGAGGTGGGCAAGCAATCCGGTTGCCCATCGCTTTTGCGAGATTTTCTCGTCGACCTTTCAATCCCGGTTCCACGCAGCGCCTCTGTGGCTTGCGCCGTTAAAAACTGTACCGCATCGACAAAATAATACCAGTGAGTATTTTTATCTGTATGATAAGTCATTTTTGCTGTACACCGATTTAGACGAGCCCTATCGTGGCCAAAGCAAATAGCTGAGTTCAAGGAGCGACCAGAATGTTGAAGGCAGTCAACGCCCCGGGGCAGGGGTGGCCAGGTTTGTCACAGGGCGTGGTGATGAAAGGGAGCGGCGTGTTCGTAACGACCGGTCATGTCGGAACGGACGCTGCCGGTGAACCTATCGTAAGCTCAGTGGAAGATCAGGTTGTCGCAGTGTTCGAGAACTTGAAGGCTACTTTGGCTGCGGCCGACCTCAACTACAGCCACGTGGCGCGTATGACGTGCTTCGTCAGCAACTTTGAGCCGGAGACGTTGGCGGCGATCCGAAAGGTTCGAGCCAACTATTGGAATGCGGAATGCCCACCTTCCAGCGTCATGGTGCAGGCGGCGCTCTACGATCCACGGCTTGTTCTCGAAGCTGAAGTCATTGCTGTCGTTCCCTGAAGGCAGGTCCGAACATGAAGTCCTATGATGTCGTAATCGTTGGCGGCGGACACAATGGCCTGGTGTGCGCGTCTTATCTCGCTAAAGCGGGATTGAAAGTCTGCGTGGTCGAGCGGCAGCCTTTCGTAGGTGGTGCCGCGATTTCTCGCGAGGTCTGGCCAGGCTTCACGGTTTCGGTCGCATCGTATTGGATGAGTATGCTTCAGCCGAAGATCATGATGGACCTCGATCTCGTCAAAAATGGCGTTGAAGTCATTCCAGTCCCGCCGAGTTTCCAGCCGTTTGAAAGCGGGAAGAGCCTCGTCTTCTGGCCTGACGACAAACGAATGGCGGAAGAAATCGCGAAATTCTCCCTGAAGGATGCTGAAAACTATCCGAAGTTTTCAGCTCATATGATGTCGATCATTCCTTACCTGCGTCGGCTTCTCTGGGAGACACCGGTCGATCCCACTACGGGCAAGGTCAAGGATATCGTCAAGACGATGGGGCTCGCTTGGCGCATGCGCGATATCGGCTCCAAGGTGTATGACATCTGGGACCTGTTGACGCTGAGCGCCCATGACTTTCTGAAGCGTTGGTTCGAGAGCGATGAGATTCTGACGGCGTTCGGCAGCTACGCTTCTGGCTCGGCGGGCCTCATCAGCCCCAAGACGGCAGGATCAGCCTACGTGCTCGCACGTCCATACCTCCGGGATAATTCTACCCCGGTTGGTGGGGGAGGTCTGATCAAGGGCGGCATGGGTGCAATATCCGAAGCACTTCTCCGTGTCGCAAAGGCGGAAGGCGTCGAGGTCATCACTGGTCAGCCGGTCAAGAGGGTAGACATCAAGAACGGCCGTGCCGTCGGTATCGAGCTTGTGAATGGCGACTACATTGCAGCTAAGACGGTTGTTTCCAACGCAGGCGCAAAAGCGACCTACTTCGACCTCATCGGGAAGGAATACCTGACTGAAGAGGTAAAGGGGCAAGTCGAACGCCACCGGACGAAGTCAATCGCGTTCAAGATCAACCTCGCTTGCAATGCACTTCCACGATGGACCGCTTACGATGAGCGGCGGCTCAACGAGCCAAATCCTGGCTCAGTCACCGTAGCTGAAAATTCGGACGAATTGGAAGAGGCATTCCACGCAGCCCAGAATGGTGAGATTTCCCCGCATCCCTATCTCTGGATCACGACCCCTAGCGCTTTCGACAAGACCGTCGCTCCGGAAGGGAAGCATGTCGTGCAGATCATGGGGGGCCATGTTCCCTACAAGCTAAATGGTCGAGAGTGGGACGATGCGTCCAAAAAAGACATGCTCGACATCGTCCTGAAGCAGATTTGCCGGTATGCGCCTGGTTTCGACAAGGAAGTCATCCACGCTCAAATCCTCACGCCAAAGGACATCGAGGAGATGTTCGCAATGGTTGACGGCCACGTTCATCACGGTGAAATGAGCTTGGATCAGGTCTTTTTCCGGCGTCCAATTCAGCACTATGCGGACTACAGGACGCCAATCAAAGGCATGTACATGTGTGGAGCGGCTTGCCATCCGGGCGGAGGCGTGAACGGCGTGCCTGGCCATAACGCGGCGCGAGAGATCATCCGTGATCTTGGGAAACAGTTTCCTTCGGCTCGCCAAGCTTCTTCGGTGTCCGGTTCGCCTCCGGCAATGCCGTACCCCAAATGATTGTTCAGTGGGCGAAGAAGTTCGCCTGCCGCCGCCCCATGTTCGAAATGGCAGGAGGTGGACCGCTTCTCAACGTTTAGCGGTTGATTTTCGGAAGCTTTGCAAATAACATACTCATCAGTACAATTTGCATACCCTTAAGTACAAGGAGGCACCTGCGGGTGCTCGCGGAGAAACGGATGGCGCAGAGATACGTCCAACTACTGATGGAATTGGAGGCAGCCGCCGCACTGGTCGATTCAAATGGATTGGCCCAGGATGCTTCGGTTTCCCAGGTCCGTTCCAACAGCGTTTTTTGGGAGGTGGCGCTGTGAATTATCCGCAGTTCACTTCCGAGGAAAACGAGATCGTTTCGACCGTTGAGCGCTTCATCGAGGAGCGTGTTCGCCCGAATGTCATGGTCTTCGAACGAGACAACATCTATCCCAGCGACATCGTTGCGGAGATGAAAGAGCTTGGACTGTTTGGCCTCGTGGTCCCAGAGGAATTCGGCGGTCTCGGCTTAAGGGTACCCGTTTTTGCAGCGATCATGGAGGTTGTTGCGCGCGGGTGGACCACATTGGCTGCCTACATTAACAGCCACTCTACAGTTGCTCATGCGATCAAGGCCTATGGTTCGGACGAGCAGAAGCGGCAGTATCTTCCCGGGTTGGCAACTGGCGATCATCGCGGGTCTCTTTGTTTGACCGAGCCGGGTTGCGGCTCTGACCTGCAGGCAATTCGGGCCACAGCAACCGACCAAGGCGACAGCTACCTTCTCAACGCCAGCAAGACTTACGTTACCAATGGGGAACGAGCGACCCTTCTGTTGACGCTGGTGAAGCATCCGAAAGACAGCTCTGAGGCCAAGACCAAATTCAGCCTGCTTCTCGTCGAGAAGAAATTCGCTGGCGTACAGGTCACGACGACCTTCCATAAGATGGGCATGGGTCTCGTCGACACGGTCCAGATCGAAATGGATGGAGTGTCGGTTCCCAAGCACAACCTTCTGGGCGGCGCGGAAGGGAAAGGCTTTCATCAACTGTTTGAAGCGCTTGAGATTGGCCGGGTTGCTATCGGCATTAGCGCCGTTGGATTGGCTGCGAATGCCCTTTCCGAGGCAGTGAGGTACGCTTCGGAGCGCGTGACTTTCGGCGTAACAATCGACAAGCACCAGGCGATCCAACTTAAGCTCGCTGACATGGCGACCAAACTGGTCACTGCACGTCTCATCACGATGGAAGCGGCCTGGATGAAGGAAAGCGGCGGTCGTTGCGACATGATCAGCGCGATGGCGAAGCTGTATGCCAGCGATGCTGCGCTGGAAATCGCCCACGATGCGGTGAAGGTCCACGGGGGCGCGGGGTACATCCAGGAATACGCGGTCGAACGCCTCTATCGCGAAGCCCTTTTGTATACGATTGGCGAGGGCACAAACGACATAAATCGCATCGTCATATCTCGCCGGATGAGCGGGGATGAAGAGCGTGCGTATCTGGGGCTGGTCCAATGACAACCGTATGTCTCACCTTTGACTTCGACGCCGTCTCTCTTTGGATCAGCTCTCTGAAGCAGACCACGGCGAACCCAATGTCTCGCGGAGAGTTCGGAGCGGCAGTCGGTCTCCCGCGAATTCTGGAACTCTTAGCCGAGAAGGACGTGAAAGCGACGTTCTTCGTCCCGGCCCACACCGCTGCTTCTTTCAAGAAAGAAACGCTGGGAATTCTTGAATCAGGGCATGAGATCGGTGTTCACGGCTATTGTCATGAGACGCCGATTGGTTTGAGTCGAGAAGAGGAGGCGAGCCTCCTGGACCGCTCGCTGGCCAAGTTGCGAAACACCTTGGGAAGTGATTTCCAGCCGGTCGGCTATCGGTCGCCCGCATGGGACCTTTCCGCAAATTCCGTGGAGCTGCTGGAGGAGAGGGGATTCCTTTACGACAGCAGCCTGATGGCTGACGACTACTCTCCGTACTGGGCTCCAAGAGGGTTTGAAGTCTCTGAAGAACTCTACGTCGCCGGGCCATCGTCAAAGGTTGCCGAAATCCCTGTCGCATGGGAGTTGGATGACTTCCCGCATTTCATGTTCCTGAACAAACCTATGTACCAGGGCATGCGAACACCCGGAGAGGTTTTTGACCTCTGGAAAGGGGAGTTCGATTTCGCGACAACGGTCGACGGTGGCGTGTTCACCCTGACCATGCATCCGCAGATTATAGGCCGAGGGCCTCGGATTTCGATGCTCTCTAAGCTCATTGATCACATGAAAGCGACGCCGGGCACTGTGTTTTCGACCGTCGCGGATGCGGCACTCGCCTGGAGAGCCTCCTCCTATCCTTCTTCTGAGACCATTCGATGAACATGATCGTTAAAAAGGCGTCCGATGTGACCTTCGACCTCAACCCCACTTACCACTCCGTCTATGCAGCCTTCGAGGCGACAGCACAACGGAACCCGGAAAAGATCGCTCTGAAGTTCGAAGGTGATACGGTAACTTACGGAGAACTCCTCACGCTCATTGACAACACCGCGCGCCATCTGAAAGCGCGTGGCGTCGGTCAGGGAGACGCGTTTGCAGCGTTCAGCCAGAACAGGCCAGAACAGCTCTATTGCTACTACGCCGCCGCGAAGATTGGTGCGATTTTCGTCCCGATCAATCCCAACCTTACCCAGGCTGAAGTCGAGTACACGGTCGAACACAGCCAGGCGAAGCTCCTGTTCCATGACGAGGCAGTTGCCGAAACAGCGCAGGGTGCCGTTGCATCTGATCTGCTTGTTCCGATGTCCGAGCTGGCGAAGAAATTGCCGGAAACGGCAATTGATACAGCGGTGGTGCTGCCTAGTGACGACTTCCTCGTCATATACACGTCGGGGACGACCGGAGCCCCCAAAGCGATCATCCTGACTCATGCTTCGCAGATCAATGGTCCTGCAGCACTGGCGCGGCTTTGGGGTATCACCTCGGAGGACACGACGCTTGTCGCCCTGCCGCTGGGATACCTCTACGGCCTCTCCACTGCTGCGGCATCCGGACTGCAGTCAGGCGGTACTGTCGTTATCGTTCGTCGGTTCCATCCACGCGACGTGATTTCAGCTCTCCTGGAGAGCGAGGCCACGGTCTTCCACGGCGTTCCAACCATGTTCAGCATGATGATGGAATATTGCGAACAGCGCAGCCTTTCTTTCGATCTTTCCAAGATGCGGAAGCTGATCTGCGCAGGCGCTCCGTTGACCGCCGAAGTGGAACGACGTTTCGTCGCGCAGTTTGGGAAAGAGCTTGAAAACTATTACGCCTTGACGGAGTGCACACCCGTCTTTGGGCGCTACTTTGACGATGCCACCCCGCTTCCTGAAGGATCAATCGGCCGCGCCGCGCCGGGGGCTGTGGTCAAAATCCTCCGCGCTGACGGTACCGAATGTGGTCCAAATGAAGACGGGGAACTGCTTGTTCGGGCGGCGGCAACGCTGGATCGTTACCTCAAGAACCCCTCGATGACTGAAGAGGCACTGAAAGATGGCCTCTTCAAAACCGGCGACCTAGTCCGCCAAGACGAAAACGGCTTCTTCTTCATCACGGGGCGGATCAAGGAAATCATTATCCGTGGCGGCGCGAACATTTCGCCTGCCGAGGTGGAGAAGGCGCTCATCGCTCATTCCGGAGTTCAAGACGCTGCGGTCATTGGCGTCGCGGACCGGATTTTCGGTGAGGTGCCGGTCGCAGTGGTCGTTCGCCGTCATGGGTCGGACGTCACGCAGGAGGACCTGATCACTCATGTCGAGGGGTTGATCTCGGACTTCAAGGTGCCGCGCACAATCTTCTTCGAAACCGAACTTCCTCAGGGCAAGACCGGAAAGACCGACAAGAAGGTTCTCAAGGAACGCGTTGAAGCCTTGATTGCCAATCGTTGACGCCAGCTTATGAAAAACTGAGGCCCAGTAGATGCAGTCGTCAGAATACCAGAAGCTCGACGGGATCGCGTTGGCGCAGCTCGTCCACAACAAGGAGGTCGCGCCCGTCGATCTTATGGAGCGTGCCGTCGAGATCGGCGACGGGCGGGCGACGAAGCTCAACGCCCTCTGTTACGTCAACCGCGAGCAAGCTCTCGAAGCTGCAAAAGTGGCGGTGCCCAAGGGGAAGTTCGGAGCACTCCCGTTCCTCCTGAAAGATTCAGGATTGGCAGCAAAGGCTCTGCCATCGAGCGTGGGCTCGCGGCTGTTCGGGGCGATGAAGTCACCCATCAATTCGACGTTGACTGACCGATTCATTGAGGATGGCTTCATTTCCTTCGGACGTACGACGGTTCCAGAATTCTGTATGGCCCCAACGACCGAGGCTGTTCAGAACGGTGGACCGACGCTGAACCCTTGGGATGAAACTCGCTCGGCCGGTGGATCGAGTGGTGGCGCTGCGGTAGCCGTTAGCACTGGGGTGGTTCCCATCGCCCACGGTAGCGATGGCGGCGGCTCCATCCGGATTCCTGCGGCCTGTTGCGGTGTATATGGTCTCAAGCCCTCTCGAGGCCTTGTTCCGATTGGACCATCCAGGGGAGAAGCCTGGGGTGGTCTAGCTGCAGACGGAGTGTTGACGCGCACAGTTCGCGATACGGCCGCCGCACTCGACGGCGTCGTCGGCATGGAACTGGGCGCACCATATGCCGCACCATCAATTCCGGGCAAATATCTGGAGCTGATGAAGCAACCTTTCGAGCAGCCGCTTAAAATAGCGATGTGGACGTCGGCCTTCGACGAGATTGACGTAGCGCCGGAGTGTATTGCTGCGGTTGAGTACACCGCAGGCCTACTTACTTCGGTCGGCCACACGGTCATCGACGCACCGCTGCCGCCAATCAAATACAGCAGCTTCCTTCGAGCGCACCAGGACGTTCTCGCGGCGAACGTCAGGCTAACGGTCAACGGCATGCTCCGGTCGAAGCCCGATATCGATATCCGAGCTTCTTTGGAACCGGCAATTCTCGACGCTTACTTCATCGGCAAGACACTGTCTGCGGAAACGTACGCGCTCGCCATCAACCGGTTCCACAGCATCGCTCGACAGATGGAAGTCTATCTTTCCGAGTATGATTTCGTGCTCACGCCGACCCTTACGCAGCTGCCAGCACCCATCGGCACACATTCGATGGACACGGATTTCCGGAGCTTCCGCAATGCCGTCGGGCTCTACACGACATTTCTCGCGATCATCAACGCTTCAGGGCAGCCTGCTGCCAACGTGCCAATCTACTGGACTAATAGGGGTCTACCTGTCGGCATTCAGCTGATTGGGCGTTTCGGTCACGAGGCAGACCTCCTCAAAATCTCGGCGCAACTTGAGGAAGTTGCTCCGTGGATCGGACGTTACGAACAACAATCTCATGCCTGAATTGCCGCGTCGGTCATACGGTGCGGTCAGAAAAAAGACGAACTGGTATTCAAATCTAAGGAGCGAATATGACCCAGATTAATGTCGGCCCCAATGCAATGTTCTTCGACGATTTTACCGTCGATCAGAGCTGGAACAGTCCTCGGCGCACCATCACCGAAGCGGACATCGTTATGTTTGCTGGCATGACCGGCGACTACAACCCCGTCCACACCGATGAAGAGTTTGCCAAGACGACGCCGTTCGGAACGCGTATCCTTCATGGGCCCGCTGTGTTCGCTATCGCTACCGGCCTTGAATTCCGCCTCGGCATCAAAGAGGGCACCGCCATCGCGTTCTTGGGTATGACGTGGGACCTGAAGGCTCCGGTCAAGATCGGCGATACGATCCATGTGGCTCAGAAGGTTGCCAGCATCCGTCCGACCAAGAATCCGGCTCGTGGCATCGTGAATTTCTGGGTTGAAGTTCGCAACCAGGAAGGCGTCGTCTGCCAGGAAGGCGAATGGAAGGTAATGTTCCACTCCAAGGCAGCGGCCGCTGAAGCAGCCTGATACACCTGAAAACAAAAGCGCCGCCGGTATGACCGGCGGCGTTTTGATTCTTGCATATTGAAACTGAGTTAGGCCCAAATCGCGCCGTTGGAAGTCACTGCTTCCGGCAGCCGTTCAGGATAATCTCCACATAGTGGCCCGCGATTTCTTCAGGCTTGAGCGCTCCGCCTTCTTTAAACCAAGCGTGGGTGAAGTTCGCCATCCCGATGATGCCGCTTACTATGAGGTAAGGCGGGATGTCGCGGAAAATTCCGGCTTCCACCCCTTTAGTGTATGCCGTCTTGAACAGCTGGTCATATTCGCGCTTCCGCTTGACGATAATCTTCTGCTGGTCACTCGTCAGCTCGCCCTGATCACGGAAGTAGATTGCCGTCCATGCCTTGCGACCCATCACATTGAGCGCGTGCTGGCGGATCATCGCTCCGAGCAGTTCCGCAGGGGGGAGGTCGGTTTCCATGATCGAGATCATGTCCTGCGACCATGCTTCATGGATACGCTGGAATATCTCCCAAAGAACCTGGTTCTTGTTCTTGAAATAGTAGTAAACGACCGACTTGGTGTAACCGAGGCTGGATGCGATATCGTCGATAGTTACGGCTCGGATGCCGGTCTCAGCGAAGAGAGTGGCGGCAGCTGTGAGGATTTCCTCCTGCACATAAGCCTGCTTCTTCAGCTTGAGTTCTTCTCTAACCTTCAACTTCATCCGATCCTCGTCTCTATAAGTGGGAACCCTGGGTACGTTCGGTCGCAAGGTCCGGGCTAAGCTAATCGATTCTGCATCGTTTAGAGAGCCGCAATTTAAACTTATAAAAATTCTGACCGCCGAGTCAATTCATTTGGCCGGTGTGGCCGATTTTTGACTCAACTTCTGCGAATGACTTGGGAGTTTGAACTGATGGCAGTCGGTAGAAGTTTGGCCGCCAGGTTCGGCGGCCAATCTTTCAGGCTGCATGCCTGCTGAGGCTGCGCTCTAGCATCGAAACTGCAATCGTGGCCGGTATGCAGATCGATGCGTACAGCAGACCTGCGAACAGGAGAATCGGCAGATACTGGAAGGTGTTCGTTCCGATCATGTAGGCCTGGGACAGCAGTTCCGGCAGCGCGATTGCAAAGCAGAGCGAGGTTGCCTGTAGCATCAGGATCGAAAACCCGAGCAGAGCAGGGGCGGCCACCCGCAGCCCCTGAGGAACGATGATGTAGCGAAGGGCGTCCGTATGTGTGAACCCTACAGCAACAGCTGCTTCTTTCTGGCCGTACGGAACGGCCTCAAGGCCAGCACGAATGATCTCGCTCGTATACGCGCTGGTTGTCCAGGCGAGTGCTACGGCTGCGGCGGCGAAGGATGTGAGGCTGAGGCCTGCCTGCGGCAATCCAAAATAGGCGAACTGCAGCATGATTAGGGCAGGGGCTCCACGTCCGATCTCTACAATGGCCATGGAAATCCAGCGCACAGCCCCGGTTTTGGCCTGTACACCCAGAGCAAGCAGCAAGCCCAACGGGATTCCGACAGCGAGTGCGACACCGGTGACTTGCAGGCTCACAACCAGCCCATCGATCATCGTGGGAAGGTTTTCGAGCCAGAAATTGAAGATATCTGTCATCGTGCCACCTTCGCTCTCATCACACTGTCGGTATATCGGGCCAATGCAGCGACAGGCAGACTGATCAAAATGTAGAAGAAACCGGCCATCGCAAACACTTCCAGACCCTGGAATTGCCGACGTGAGATAAAGTTCGCCTGAAAGGCAACTTCCGTCACGCCAACCGTCGACGCAATGGCAGAATCCTTCAAGAGGCCGATGATGTAGCTGGTGGCGGACGGCAGGATGACGCGGACCAACTGCGGGACCATGATGTCAATGAACACTGACCATCTTGGCATGTTTAGAGCATGAGACGCTTCCCACTGGCCGATATGGATGCTCTTCAAAGCGCCTCGGTAGATTTCAGACAGGTTTGCTCCCGTGATGAGGCCCAAGGCGACTATCGAAGCTTGGATCGGTCCCACTTGGAGAAGGCCGGAGCCTATGCCGAAGTAGAGGAGGAACAGCCAAACAATTGGCGGAACCGACCTCAGGATCAGAACGATCACAACGGAAGTAGACCGCAGCAGCGACGAGCGGGAGACCCGCATCGCGCAAAGCGGAATCCCCAGAATTGCGCCCATCACGAATGCTCCAGCCGTGATCGCAAGCGTCCATGGGATGCCACTAAGGATGATGAGGAAAGATTCTGCGTTCATCGGTTTTTGACCGCCTGCAGGAAGCGCTGAGCGCGCTCGGTTTGCGGGTTACGCATGATCGATTGGCTCGGACCTTCTTCAAGAACACGGCCATCCGCCATGATCATGACGCGGTTTGAAACCGTTTCCGCGAAATGCATCTCGTGAGTGACGACGATCATGGTCATGCCGCCGTCAGCCAACTCCTTCATGACTGCGAGAACTTCGAGGCCCAATTCCGGGTCCAGAGCCGAGGTCGGTTCATCGAAGAGCATGATCTTCGGATCAAGTGCGAGGGCCCGCGCAATGGCGATACGCTGCTGCTGGCCACCTGAACAGCGGACCGGGTAGTGATCCGCCTTTGAACCAAGACCCACACGCTCCAAAAGCGCTTTTGACCGTTTATCGGCTTCAGCCTTAGAACGACCGAGAACCCGCTGCTGCGGCAGGCTGATATTTTGCAGGACGCTGAGATGAGGGAACAGGTTGAAAGATTGAAAAACCATTCCTGCTGCACGACGCAGTTCGTTCAGCTGCTTTTTCGACGCAGGCTTCGCCGCGTCAATCGTGATTCCTGCAAGGGTGATGATCCCCTCAGTCTGGGGCTCAAGTTGGTTGAGGCAGCGTAGAAGCGTACTTTTGCCCGATCCGCTAGGACCAATGATTGCAAGTACCTCACCAGTACGAACCGTCAGGTTGATTCCTTCAAGGACCTTATGAGCCCCGAAGGATTTCCCAACATTCGCGACACGGACGATCTCATCGCGTTCCACGAGTTGGGGTTTTTGGTTTTGATTGGCCATGAATGACATTCTTTCAAGCTGCCCCCGAACGGAGCTTTGACCGGTATCGGGGCCTCCAGACGTGCTGAGGTCCTGATGCTTCAACTGATCCAAAGCGAATCTCCCTTTCAGTGAACTACCGATTTTTCGCTTCAGTTTCTTTGACTGATCGGTTAGTTTTAAAAACTGACTTGCGGGTATCTAAACCATATATGGCCGAGCTTTGCAACGGCCTTCATGGTATGGACGCCCGGAATAACCTCGCGCTCGGCGACGGAAATGCTCCACGACGGTGAGGCCCGTTGTGAGCGTGATGTCTTGCAAGGGGATCGCAACTGTAGCCATGAATGAAGGGTGAGACGAGGCAATATGAGAAAACTGGTCGCTGGCAAGCTGCACGGAATCTACGTCACCGAGGCAAATCTCAACTATCACGGCTCGATCACATTGGACCCCGACCACTGCGAAGAGGCAGGCATACTGCCTATGGAATTTGTTGAGATATGGAATAAGAACTCGGGCGCGCGGATTTCAACCTACGTGATCCTTGGCGAGCGTGGTTCGAGGTGCTGCATTCTTAATGGCGCTGCAGCGCGAACCTGCCAGCCTGGCGACCAAGTGATAATCTGCAACTCGGTATATCTCGACGAGAGCCGGATCACATCGTTGAAACCGACCATTCTTACGTTCGATGAAAGCAACCATGTTCGGGATCGCCTGAGTTATGCAGTGTCCATCGACGACGAAGGGCGGCATACGTTTGAAATCCTTGACGAGGCGAGCAACGTTCTTCCGATCCCGCTGCTCGTGACGAATTCACCCGAGCGGCTTTAGGCCAAAGCCGCATTTCCGACTAAGGGCAGACGGGCAAAATCGAGAGCATTTCCTTTCAAGGAACGTCCGACGCCCGAGCCATCGCGTCTGTGCTCCGAGAGTATTATTACGGCACCTTGTTGCCGGGTAATCAAGATCAGATGTCGACTACAAGTCCTGACACAAACCCGGTTTGAGCGCGTTCCCGCTCGTATCCTCGCGGATTGCAAATTACACGTGTGTGGCCTTCGCGATAATCGCGAAAGTGATGAATGTGACCGTGCACCCATAGGTCGGGTTTTCCCTGAGCGATAAGCGCGGAGAGGTTGGAAGCGAACGCGGCATTACTCGGATGCCCTCTGAAAGCAGGGTGGAGAGATCGGGCCAGCGGCCCGTGATGAGATAGGACCACAGTGCGCCCATCGAATTGATCTTCCAGTTCGCTGGCGATGAAGGCACGACTTTCCATATGGCGCTCGATTAACTCTTTGGCGGTGAGAAGGCCAGGCATCCCCGTTTCCGGCCAATCCGACCGAAAGATGGCGTGAAAGTCCATCATGTAACGCTTGCAGATGTTGATAGCGTAGGACTTCCTTTCTGGAAGAGGCAGTTCGTTTTCGATGCCATGCTCGATCTCAAAATCGGTCCAAAGCGTCGCACCAACTATGCGAGTTTTGCCCAGCACGATGGTGTCATTCTCAAGTACGGTGACGTTAGAATGCTTTGTCATCCGCCTTGCGGTTTGAAGACCTGCGTGGATCGTCGCCCCGTAGAACTCGTGGTTACCCAGGACCATGACGACCGGCATTCGAGGACTGATGTTTCGGATAAGGAACTGAATCGACATCTCGACGATTCCGGAAACGTCACCGGCGCAGATGCAAATATCTGCATCAGGGATTTCGATATCATGGCGCGTAAGCTCGGAATTGCTGACATGCATGTCGCTGATTATCCAGGCCTTCATGGTGTCGCCTCAAGGTCTCAGGGTACAAGGGAGGGCAGCGGCGAGGAACTGGTCTGCACCGACCGATCAACGACGGGCCAACGTTTGGTCAGCCTGCAAGGCCCAAAAGTTTCGTAGGACCTTCGGTTGGTGAAAGGCCTACCAAAAGGGTCTTCAGACGTTCGCCTTCCAGTCGCCTTTCTTCTTTTAGCGCGCGGGCGAGGTCGATTGTGACCTTGAGGTTCGCTTCCAGTAGCCTTTTTGCTCGCGCATATTCCGTAGCCAGAATGAAGTCGACATCCGCTCGGAGCTTGGGTGATGTTTCGAAAACCTTGTAGACTGGCTGGTCAACATCGTCGGGAAAGACAGAAAAGCGCCTCCCTAGACCAAACCTCGCAACCATAAGAGCAGCGGCTTCGGTCGCACCGGTGAGATCACTTCCCCGCGAGCCACCAGCTGTGGTCGAACGATTACTGAAAACAAGCTCCTCACCAGCCATCCCGGCCAAGCTGATTGCGATGTCCCAACGGAACCATTCCTCAGTTCTCAGGGCGGGGACAGGGCAATCTGAAGTCGTCCGACCCAGCGCGTCGTGTGCCTCCACACAGTCATGCATGTCATAGAACACTTCCACGCAAGTCACGCTTCCTACGTCAGACAGCCCGGTCATCACCGCGTGAGCGGCCTCGTGAACGCAAATTCGCCATAGGTCTTCATCGCTTAGCGGTGGCTGCTTCGGCACAACGGCCCAAATGTCCGCGATCATGGGCTTTCGGCTCTCAGCGCGTGCCCGTTGTTTTGCTTTACGAACCAGGCGCTCAAGATCGGCTCCTGTCTGCCCACTTAGTTGCCGGGCAACCTCATAGAATTCCTTGGTCGCACCAAGCGTGGGCAGGTAAAACTGGAGGATTTGCGCCCGCTCAAGTGTATTTGGGCGTTTCATCTCGACGTGTGTTTCCAACCGTCCCGACCTCAGGAGAGCTGGGTCAAGGGCTTCAGGAAAATTCGTCGATGCGACGACGACCACGCCCTCGCGACTGGCCACGCCGTCCAAGGCTTCCAGAAGGGCATTTACGACTTCGATGCAATAGTGCGCGTTATCGCCGGAAAAGGAACGGCGGTCCCCGACGCTATCAACTTCGTCGATCAGCAAAATTGACGGGGCTCTGTCGCGAGCTTCGGCAAAATCCTGTCTCATTGCCTTAAGCAGGTCACCCAGATGGCCGTGGCTCTGCCATTTGGAGAGCGACGTCGGCACCAGATGTGCACTGCATTCCGAGGCGAGTGACGCCGCAAACGACGTCTTCCCTGTTCCCGGCGGGCCATACAAAAGGACTCCCTTATCAAGGTCGGACCAATCCAACTGACCGGCTCGCCACAGCCGGAGATCGCTTTTGAACTTGATGCCCCATTGTCCGGCTTCACCGAATGAAGTGAGCGGGACCAATCTTTGGCCCTTTGTCGGTTTCGTTAAAATACGTTGAAGTCTGGTTAGCGCAGCGGCAGTCGACCGACCTCTACGAAAAATGGAATCGATGAATGCGGGGTCGTGTTGTCTGAGCTGTTCCTTGTCCTCCTCCGAAAGCACACCCGTATCCAACTGCCGGGCGAGGCTGTCGAGATGTCGATCATCAAGGATTTCGAGATCGACGACGGCATCGGCGCTAATCTCGAATTCCGGATGCAATTCCGCGCCTCGCGGAAGGAATACAATGACTTTCTGAGCATCGAGATAGGCGCTTGGGCTGAAGTCCCACGCTCCCCTTTTGGTCCGAGGTGGGTGACAGAAGGTCTTCAGTTTCGAGGGGCCCCGGTCGCCCGATTTCAAGCAAATATCGGCAACATAGTCGAAGTCGTCGATTGGCCAATCACGCGGCACCGTGATCACCAGTACTGATGTCGCTTCAGCGAAAAACTCCCTTTGCCGCCGCATGAGCCTTATAAAGGCGCAGAACGCTAGGAATTTCCGTGGACTCGCCGCCAATGCGGTTGGGGCCGACCGACGACAAAGCCTACCCGGGGTCCGGGAAATTACTGCCCGGAGGTTAGACGTCGCACCCATAAGATGCTTGATCGCTCCGTCGACCAATTCCTGCTCCAGATCGGATTTCACTGGGACGTTCCTCCGACCAGAGGACGACCAAGGCGATACCAGCGGTTGAGAGTCCGCGCGAGTTGCCAGTGTTCGTCCCAGAAAACGATTTCTGTTGTCGCCGCTGGTCTCCCATCTGCCACGCGAGGATGCCCAAGGACGGTACCAAGAAGAATGGGGACTGCGCGCTTGGCGATCATCCAGTCAGAAATGGAAGTTTCAGGTGCGATAGATTCAGGTCCATCTCTGCAGACCTGCTCAAGGTCGTTTGCCAGACGCCTGTAAATTTCGATCATCTCTTGAGTAGCTGAAATCTCCAGACCGAGAGGGTGAGAGAGCATGGTACCTCCAGTGATTCTGTTGAATGCGAAAAAGCCGAGCCGTTCGGATAATTCATTTTGAATACTGTAGGATTCAAAATGTCAACTATGACATTCATTTTGAATAATGTTGACATTTTTTTCTGCCGTGCGTTTTTCGCCTTTATGGCCATTATCCCGTCTGCAGAAATGTTGCGCGCTGCCAGGGCTTTGCTCGGTTGGAACCAGCGCCAGCTGGCTGCTGCAGCAGCAGTGTCTCGGCCCACCGTGCATAAGCTAGAAACTCGTGGAGCAACGCGTGGTGAGAATGCGCGGGAGAGCGGGGACAATGCCACTCTCGAATCGGTCGAGGCAATTGTGCAGGCCTACGAAGCTCAAGGAATAGAGTTCATCGAGGCGACGTCATCGACGGGGTCCGGGGTTCGTTGGCGAACGCCAGCCGGTAGGATCGGAGACGATCCTGCTGAGGAGGCAGTTCAAAGGAAGCTGTAGTTTCTATGATTCCTCGTCTGGGTGGGCCCTCAAAGCCCAGAGGGTCCGAAACGGCTGATTGCGAAAAGGACGGCCGATGGCGTCCGCAGTGGGTGGGCTTTACTCCAAAGGGGCGGCGGAGAAATAACGGATTCGCGGTAGTGCGATTACGAAAGCTTCCGTTGATGAAATCAGGAGCTGGTGCAGCTGGCCCAAGTTAAGCGGTCGCAAGAGTACGTCCGGTTAACACAATCAGTGGGCGATCAGAGGATTAGCCATGGCAACAGCCTCGCCAGAGATTTTAAGGGCCGCCAGAACGATGCTCGGGATGCAGCAAAAGCAGATGTCAAAGTTGGCGGGAATTTCTACGCCCACCCTGCACAAGATTGAAAGTGGGAACAAGCGCATCGCGATAGAGTACGTGGAGCGCCTTCAGGCAGCTCTTGAAAAGGCAGGTATCGAATTTCTCGGGGAAGGCGAAGTTAGCGGGGAGGGGCTTCGCTGGCGCACCAAGCCTCATCGCGTGATTATATAGGGCCTTCGCTCCTTTATCGTATTGTCCGTTCCAATTGACCGAGGGTCGGCAGTACCAGCTGCTTTTTGTAAGCGGGACGAGCCGTTGGGCGCTGACCTGCCACTGAACTTTCATCCAGCGGCGACTAGAGCCCCGGCGGTTTTGAATACGCCAAGCGGCGCGGCGTGAGCAAAC
>JAESGS010000662.1_pt1 | contig 19327 bp, 19 predicted proteins | sample 9269761 | NCBI WGS metagenome assembly JAESGS01 (sample SAMN15741799, study PRJNA653493) | algae metagenome | isolation source: Cyanosarcina radialis HA8281-LM2 and co-occurring heterotrophs from damp... | place: USA: Makauwahi cave, Hawaii | collected 2011-01-06 | reverse complement strand
CCTGCGAGCAGCATGGTCTCACGCCGCCGCGCATCGTCACCGAATGCGGCCGCGCGATGACGGCGCACCACGCCGTGCTGGTAGTCAACGTGTCCGAAGTCGAGCAGGCGCCGGAGGGCCGCGTGCCGCCGTCGCACGACGACGAGCCGGCGGTGATCCGCCACCTGCGCGAGATCCACGGCGAACTGGATACCCGTCCGGCCGTGGAGCTGTTCCACGAGGCCCAGCACCACCACAGCGAAGGCCTGTCGCTGTACGCACTGGGCCAGATCGACCTGGTGCACCGCGCGCGCATCGACGACCTGTTCTACGCCATCGCGCATGCCGTGCGCGCGCGGCTGAGCAGCGACGAGCGCAGCCACCGCGACCTGCTGGATGAGTTGAACGAGCGCCTGGTAGACAAGTACTTCGTCAACTTCAGCGTGTTCGAATCGATCCCGGATGTCTGGGCGATCGACCAGGTGTTCCCGATCGTGCCCATTGAACGGCTGGACGAAGCGCCGACGCGCCGCGGCATCATCGCCGACATGACCTGCGACTCGGACGGCATGGTCAAGACCTACGTCGAGAACGAAGGCCTGGATTCCTCGCTGCCGCTGCATGCGATGAAGCACGGCGAGAGCTACCGGCTGGGCATCTTCCTGGTCGGCGCGTACCAGGAGATCCTGGGCGACATCCACAACCTGTTCGGCGACACCGACGCGGTCGAAGTCAGCGCCGATGCCGGCACCGGTTACCTGCTCACCCAGCAGCGCCGCGGCGACACCACCGACGTGATGCTCGACTACGTGGGCTACCAGCTCGCCGACCTGCGCGCGGTGTATCGCCAGCGCGTGGAAGAGGCCGGGTTGTCGGCCGATGAATCGAAACTGCTGTCTGACGCGCTGGAAGCGGGGCTTACCGGTTACACCTACCTGTCGGATGAACCGTTGGGCTGAAGCGGCCAGTCAATCGTTGAGAGCAGCCCCGCAGCACGCCACCACCGCCGGCGGCAGCATCACGATCAGCGGGGCACCGACGACCAGGGTGGCATGCATGGGCCCGCATTCCAGGGAGCTGCAGGCTCATCCTTCCTTCTTCGAGGCGTCCTGCCTGAGCAGCGCCAATTGCAGCTCCACGCGCTTGAGCTCCCGTAGCATGCGGTTGGCCTCCATGTGGCTGCCCAGGAACGACTTCATGATCATCGTGAACTGGAACAGCACGATCGCCAGCACGCCCCATTGCACCGCCGTCAACGCATTGGCGGCATGCCAACTCCTCCACAGCGAAATGCCAAAGCCCGTAAAGGCGACGATGCCGCACAGGTAAGCCAGCCACACTACCCAGCCCAGCGAGCCGCGGAAAAGCCCGAACGCCTGCGAGAAATAGCCAGGTTCGCCGTGTCGCGCCAACAGATCGCGATCCTCGGCCGAGAGTGTCTGCTTGATCAGGTCATCAGTCTTGTTCATCGGAACCTCCTTCCAGTCGCGCGCGGATCTTGCGCCGCGCATGCATCAGCCGGGTCTTGACCGTTCCCGGTGGTACGTCGAGCGCCACGGAGATCTCCGCCACGCTCAGGTCTTCCAGGTAGAACAGCGACAGCGCCGCACGCTGGGGCGCGGGCAGGGCCTGCATTTCCGCCCTGACGATGGCCAGCTCCGACGCGCGTTCGCCCGCCGCGTCCTGCTCACGTGGCATTACCGCCTCAAAGTCGACCTCGACGAGGTGGGCGCGCTCGAAATGCCGTCCACGGATCGCGCGCGCGCACCGGCGGCTGACGATGCGGAAGGCCCAGGCCGGGAACGCCGCCACGTCGTCCAGCCGGCGGAGTCCGCGCAGGATTTCGATCCAGGCTTCCTGGGCTATGTCGCGCGCCAGGTCCGGATGACCGGTCAGGCGCCACGCGTGGCGCAGCAAGCGTGGCTGCCAACGCGCGACCAGGCGCTCCCACGCGGCACGGTCACCCGTCCGTGCGGCCGCGGCGAGGTACTCGTCCAGTATCCGTTCCGTGTCCCGCTGCACGCGTCTGCCCCCTGTCTCCGTCTATCGGGAATCAAGGTGCCGGATTGAAGGAGAACGGTTCAATGCACCGCGGCGGAAGACCCATGCGACAAGTGCACGCAGGCAGCCTAGGTCCCGCGATGTACCTGGAAGCCCGCCACCGACTGCGACACCGGCATGATCTCCAGCCGGTTGATGTTGAGGTGCGGCGGCAGGGTGGCGACGTAGAAGATGGTGTCGGCGATGTCCTCGGCCGTCATCGGCGCGGCGCCGGTGTACAGCTTGTCCGACGCCTGCCGGTCGCCATGCGTGCGCACCAAGGTGAATTCGGTTTCGGCCATGCCGGGTTCGATGGTCGTCACGCGCACGCCGGTGCCATGCAGGTCGCTGCGCAGCCCCAGCGAGAACTGGCTGACGAACGCCTTGCTGCCACCGTAGGTGTTGCCGCCCGGGTAGGGATACACGCCCGCCACCGAGCTGATGTTGATGATCGCGCCCTTGCGCTCCACCAGCAGCGGCAGCAGGCGGTGCGTCAGCGTGACCAGCGCGGTGATGTTGGTGTCGATCATAGTGCGCCAGTCGGACAGCAGCGCGCTCTGCGCTGGTGCGGTGCCCTGCGCCAGGCCTGCGTTGTTCACCAGCAGGTCGATGCCGCGGAAGTCTTCCGGCAATGCCGCCAGCGCCGCATCCATCGCGGCTTCGTCACGGATATCGAACGCGGCGGCGTGCACGTGGTCGGCACCCAGTTCATCCACCAGCGCCTGCAGGCGTTCGGCCCGGCGGCCGGTGGCGATCACGCGCCAGCCCGCGGCCACGAAGCGGCGGGTGGCGGCGGCGCCGAAGCCGGAGGTGGCGCCGGTGATGAGAGCGGTACGGGTCATGCAGCGATCCCCGGCATGAGGAAACAGGAAGTCAGGACAACGACGGTCAACGCGCCACGTGTCGAAGGCGCCTGGCTTCTGTCAGTGCCCCCAGATACGCGCCACCCGCCGCCGCAACGATGGTCAGTACGGCACTCAACACGTTGAGCCGGAGGAGACGGGATATGGGAAGCACCTCGCTCCTCGCCCCTTCAGGCAGCATGACGCCTGACAGGACAAGAATCGTGGCGAGCCACATCAGCAATGTCAGTGCGGCGGCCCATGCGACAAAGCGCATGCCCGCCACACGCCCGCCGACCGCCATGCCGATGGCGACCACCAGATAACTGAAGGGGGCCAGATACCCCGCCCGCGTATTCAGCGCTTCGCGCCACGCGCCGGGAACGACCCACAGGCTGATCCACGACAGCAGGAAGATCGCCAGCATGGCCGCAGTGGCGGCCAGTACCAGGCGCTTCCAGGGTTCGGCCGGCAGCTTCATTGCGCCTTGATCGCCATGGCCGGCAGACCACCACTGGCAAGCTTCTGCTTCGCCTCGGCCAGTTCGCCAGCGGTGCCGTAAGGGCCCATGCGCACGCGGTAGACCGTCTTGCCGTTGATCTGGGCGGATTCGACGCGGGCGCTCAGGCCGAGCAAGGCGATCTTCGCCTTGGTCGCTTCGGCATCGCCCGAGGCGCCGAAGGCCCCGGCCTGCAGGATGTAGCGCGCGTTGTTGTCCGTGCTGGCGACGGTGGCCGGTTTGGGCGGGGCGTTGTTGGAGGACGCCGTTGCGGGCGGTGTCGTTGCCGTCGTGGTGGTCGCAGCCGTCTCGTTGATGGGCGTCGGCTGCGGCGCCGTTGCAGCGGTGCCGGGCGTGTTCGTCGATGCCGCGGGGACCGGCGCATTGCCGGCCAGTGCGGCGCGTGCCTTGCGGGCTTCTTCCTCGCGTGCGCTGGCGGCCAGTTCGGCGTCGGACATCTGCACTTCCTTGCCTGGCAGCAGGGTGTAGAAGTCGTACTGCGTTTCCTTCGCCGCGGCGTCATCGGCCGGCGTGGCCGTGGCGGGACCGCCGGCGTCGGTGGCCGGGGTTTCCGGCACCACCGCATCCACGTCCGCGCTGTCGATCGGCGCCGGCTGCGCGTCGGGGTTCGGCTGCGGACGGAAGAAGCCGTCGCCGTCCTTCTTCATCAGGCCGGGGGCGATGAAATAGATCGCCAGGCCTATCAGCAGGCCGAGGATCAGCCACACCCATGCGGGGGTGGCCTGGCTGGAATTACGGGTGGCCTGACTCTTGCCGCGCCTTGCTGCCATCTACTGCGTCTCCACTTACATCTTTTCGGGGGCGCTGACGCCCAACAGGTCCAGACCGTTCGCCAGTGCCTGGCGCACCGCCAGCGCCAGCGCCAGTCGTGCATCACGCAGCGCGGCGTCTTCCACCAGCACCGGCGTGCCGGCGTACCACGTGTGGAAAGCATAGGCCAAGTCGCGCAGGTATTGCGCGACGGTATGCGGCTCCAGCGATTCGCCGGCGGCTTCCACCACTTCCGGATATCGCGACAGTTCCACCATCAGGGACAGCGAGGTGTCGTCGTCCAGCAGGGAAAGGTTGGCCAAGGCCTGCGCCTGGTCGTAGGCGTAGCCCTTTTCGGCCGCCTGGCGCAGCAGGCTGCAGACGCGCGCATGCGCGTACTGCACGTAGAACACCGGATTGTCGTTGCTCTGCTGCCGGGCCAGGTCGATGTCGAACGTCAGCTGCGAATCCGGCTTGCGCGCGATCAGGAACCAGCGGGTGGCATCGGCGCTGGTCTCCTCGATCAGGTCGCGCAGGGTGAAGTAGCTGCCGGCACGCTTGGAAAGCTTCACTTCCTCGCCGCCGCGCATCACCGTGACCATCTGGTGCAGCACGTACTCCGGATAGCCCACGGGAATGCCTTCGTTCAGCGCCTGCAGGCCAGCCTTCACGCGCGCCAGCGAGCCGTGGTGGTCGGCGCCCAGCTCGGTGATGGCGCGCTGGTAGCCGCGCTGCCATTTGCTGAGGTGGTAGGCCACGTCGGGCACGAAGTAGGTGTACGTGCCGTCGGACTTGCGCATCACGCGGTCCTTGTCGTCGCCGAAGTCGGTGGACTTCAGCCACAATGCGCCGCCTTCTTCATAGGTGTGGCCGGAGGCGATGAGCTTGCGCACGGTTTCCTCGACCTTCCGGTCGGCGTACAGCGAGCTTTCCAGGAAGTACGTGTCGAACGACACGCCGAACGCCTCCAGGTCCAGGTTCTGCTCGCGGCGCAGGTAGGCCACGGCGAAACGGCGGATGGCATCGAGGTCGTGCGGATCCTTGCCGCCGGTCACGGCATGGCCTTCGACCTCGACGGTATCGCCGGCCAGGTAGGCCTTCGCCACGTCGGCGATGTAATCGCCGCGGTAGCCGTCTTCGGGCCAGCCCTCGCCGTCGGGCGACTTGCCCAGCGCGCGTGCCTGGGTCGACTTGGCCAGGTTGTCGATCTGCACGCCGGCGTCGTTGTAGTAGAACTCGCGCCGGGTGTTCCAGCCGTTGGCCTGCAGCACGCGCGCGATGCAGTCGCCGATGGCGCCCGCGCGGCCGTGGCCGACGTGCAGCGGACCGGTCGGGTTGGCGGAGACATATTCCACGCCCACCGTGCGACCGGCACCGCTGTCGTTGCGGCCGTACGCGGCGCCCTGCGCCAGCGTGGTCGCCACTTCGCGCTGGTAGGCGCCGGGCGACAGGTGGAAGTTGATGAAGCCAGGCCCCGCGATCTCGACCTTTGCCACGTCATCACTGGGCGGCAAGGCGGCTACCAGGGCGGTGGCGATGGCGCGGGGATTGCTGCGCGCGGCCTTGGCCAGCTGCATGGCGGCGTTGGTCGCGAAATCGCCGTGCTCGCGCGTCTTGGGGCGTTCGACCACGAAGTCCGGCGTGGCGGTGTCGGCCGGCAGCGTGCCGGCGGTGCGCAGGGCGTCGATGCCCCGGGTGATCAGGGCGCGGAGGGAGGCTTTCACGGAGGGCCGTCGTGTTGCGTGGGAACCCCGTATTCTAGTTTTTCCGCGGGCTCCGGTGGGGTTCCGGGCATTCAGCCCGGGTCGGCCTCATACCCAGCCGCGTGCCGCCATCGACTGCGGCGGTCCGTCGCCGACGACGAAGTGGTCCAGCAGCCGCACGTCCACCAGCGCCAGGGCCTGCTTCAGCTTCGCGGTGACGGTGCGGTCGGCGGCCGAGGGCTCGGCACACCCGGAGGGATGGTTGTGGCCCACGATCAATGCCGCCGCGTTGTGGGCCAGCGCCCGTCGGGCCACTTCGCGCGGATAGACCTCGGCGTTGTCCACCGTGCCCTGGAACAACTCCTCGAAGGCCAGCGCCCGGTGCCGCGTGTCCAGGAACAGGGCGGCGAACACCTCCTGGGGCCTGCCGCGCAAGCGCTGGGCGAAGTAGCTCCCGGCGGCCTGGGGGTCGCTGATGGCGTCACCCCGTTCCAGCGACGCCTGCAGGAAGCGCGTGCCCAGTTCCAACGCACCGGCCAGCGCGCAGGCCCGGGCCGGCCCCAGCCCGGGCAGCGTGGTCAGCTCGGCGGGGGGACGTTCCAGCAGCAGGCGCAGTGGGCCATGGATCGCCAGCAGGTCGCGTGCGGTCGCCACTGCATCACGCCCCTGCAGGCCCGAGCCGAGGAAGATCGCCAGCAGCTCGGCATCGCTGAGGCTGGCGGGGCCGCGGGCGAGCAGCTTTTCTCGGGGGCGTTCGGTGTGGGGCCAGTCGCGGATATGCATGGCGCCAGCGTCGGCGAATAACGATCAGCCGGCCATCGGGGTTGCCGGGGCGTTCGGGTAAGCTAATCGCCTGTATGGATGTGGGAAACGGCCGACGTGAGCGGATCGAACAAGGCGCAGGGGCTGGCAGGACGTCGTCTCCTGTTGTGCGTGGGGGGCGGCATTGCCGCCTACAAGTCGCTGGAGCTGGTGCGCCGGCTCAAGGACGCCGGGGCCGACGTGCAGGTGGCCATGACCGCCGGCGCGCAGCAGTTCGTCACGCCGCTCAGCTTCCAGGCCCTGTCCGGCCAGCCCACCCGCACCACGCTGTGGGACAGTGCGGCCGAACAGGCCATGGGCCACATCGAACTGGCCCGCTGGGCCGAGCGCATCGTCATCGCCCCCGCCACGTCCGACCTGCTGGCACGCCTCACCCACGGCCTGGCCGATGACCTGGTCACCACGCTCTGCCTGGCCACCACGGCGCCGCTGACCGTGGCCCCGGCCATGAACCACCGCATGTGGCAGCACCCGGCGACCCAGGCCAACCTGGCCACGCTCCGCAGCCGCGGCGTGCACGTGGTGGGACCCAACGACGGACCGCTGGCCGAAGGCGAATCCGGCCCCGGCCGGCTGGCCGAGCCTGACGAGATCGTCGCCGCGCTGGCACAGGCGATGGGCGCGCCCACCGCCACCACCGCCACCACCACCGCCCGGCAGGAGCTCGCCGGCCTGAAGATCGTCGTCAGCGCCGGCCCTACCTACGAAGACCTCGACCCGGTGCGTTACCTGGGCAACCGCAGCAGCGGCAAGATGGGATTCGCCGTGGCCGCCAGCGCTGCCCGCCGTGGCGCGCAGGTCACGCTGGTCGCCGGTCCGGTCAGCCTGCCCACGCCACCGGGCGTCACCCGGGTGGACGTGCGTTCGGCCGCGCAGATGCACGACGCGGTGTTCGCCGCGTTGCCGGCGGACGTCTATATCGGCGCCGCTGCCGTCGCCGACTACACCCCGCGCGAACCGGCCGCCAACAAGATCAAGAAATCCAGCGAATCGCTGGCGCTGGACCTGGTGCGCACGCCGGACATCCTCGCCAAGGTCGCAGGACAGACGCAGGCATTGAAGCTGGTCGTCGGGTTCGCCGCCGAAACCAACAACGTGGCCGAATACGCCCGCGGCAAGCTGGTCGCCAAGCGGCTGGACATGATCGTCGCCAACCGCGTGGGCATTGCCGACGGCGGTTTCGAGAGCGACCAGAACGCCATGACCGCGTACTGGAAGGACGGGGAACGCACCTTCGCGTCCGCCCCCAAGACGCAGCTGGCCGATGAACTGATCGACCTGATCGTGGAGCGCCTGGACGCATGAGCACGTCGCACGCCGTGGAAGTGAAACTGCTGGACCCGCGCTTCGGTGACGAGTGGCCATTGCCTGCCTACGCCACCGAGGCCAGCGCCGGGATGGACCTGCGTGCCGCCATTGACGCTCCGCTGGTACTGCAGCCCGGCGATACCGCGCTGGTGCCCAGCGGCATCGCCCTGCACCTGGGTGATCCGCAGCTGTGCGCGGTGGTGCTGCCGCGCTCCGGGCTGGGCCATCGCCACGGCATCGTGCTGGGCAACGGCACCGGCCTGATCGACGCCGATTATCAGGGCCCGCTGCTGATCAGCGTATGGAACCGGGGCCACGAGACCTTCACCATCCAGCCCGGCGACCGCATCGCCCAGGTCATGGTGTTGCCGGTAGTGCGCGTGAGCCTGCAGGTAGTGGATACTTTCGCCGACAGCGCACGGGGGACGGGTGGCTTTGGCCACACCGGCGTGCGGTGACAGGGGACAATCGATGAAGACGACGAACGAGAGCCGCGCACGGATTCCCGTGGGTGACCTGCGCCGCGCGCTGCCGTTGGCCAGCGTGCTGCTGGTGCTGGTGGCCGGTCTGCTGGCCTGGAGTGGCGTGCGCCAGTGGCGCGACGCGCGACTGACCGAAGAGGTGGAGCGTGCCCGCGACACCGCCGCGACCGCCGTGCAGTCGACCTACGCCGCACAGACCCAGCAGCTGGCCAAGCGCCTGGCAGCCGCACCGGTCAAGGCCGCGCTGGCGTCCGGCGACACCGCCGCTGCCGTCGCCGCGCTGCGTGAGGGCTGGGCGGGTGTCGAGCATGTCGAAATACTCGACGGCAGTCTGGAAGCCGCCTATCAGGACCCGGCCACCTACGGTTTCAGCAAGCTGGCCCTGCTTGAGGCGGGCATGCAGGGCGATGCCGTCGCCGCGCGCGTGGTGAAGGATGGCAAGGCCACGGTATTCGGCCTGGCCGCCGCCGTGCCGCAGGGTGTGGTCTATGTCCGCCTGCCGCTGGCCCGGCTGACCAGCGGCTTCGACGCCGTGGCGGTATCGGGCGACGGCTACCTGGCGCTGCGCCAGGGCGCTTTCAGCGTGCGCGAGCGCGGCAATGCCAGCCTGTCCGAGGGCGCGGAAGTCATGGCGCACGCGGTCGGCAAGACCGGCCTGCGTGTTGCGGCCGCGGTGCCTGACAGTGAATCCGGCCCGCTGGGCCTGGGCGCCATCGCCAGCCTGGTCGCCGCCGGCGTGCTGGGCCTGCTGGCGCTGCTGGTCCTGCTGGTGATGCGCGGCGGCATCCGCCTGCCGACATTCGGGAAACAGAAAGGAGCGATGGTGGAAGACACGGACGAACCGACCTTGGGCGAAGCGCTGCTGCGCGAACCCCCGCCGCCGCCGGCTGGCGGCACGCGCACCGCGCCGAAGGACGAATACACCCAGGCGGAAGCCAAGACCGTGGAGGTCGATCCCGGCATCTTCCGCGCCTATGACATCCGCGGCATCGTCGGGCAGTCCCTCAGCATCGAGGTCGCCGAACTGATCGGCCTGGCCATCGGCTCGGTGATGCGCGACGAGGACCTCAACGACATCGTGGTGGGCCGCGACGGCCGCCTGTCAGGCCCCGATCTGGTCGGCGGACTGATCGAAGGCCTGCGCAAGGCCGGCCGCAACGTCATCGACATCGGCCTGGCGCCCACCCCGGTGGCGTACTTCGGTGCCTACCACCTGCGTACCGGCAGCAGCGTGGCGGTGACCGGCAGCCACAACCCTCCGGACTACAACGGCTTCAAGATCGTCGTCGGCGGGCAGACGCTGTCCGGCGACGCCATCACCGACCTGTACGAGCGCATCCGCGACAACCGCCTGTTCATCGCCAACGTGCGCGGCGACCTGCAGCAGCGCGACGTGTCGGCCGACTACATCCAGCGCATCGCCGACGACGTGCAACTGGAGCGTCCGCTGAAGGTCGTGGTGGACGCCGGCAACGGCGTGGCCGGCGACATCGCGCCGCAACTGCTGGAGGCGATCGGCGCGGAAGTCATCCCGCTGTACTGCGACGTCGACGGCACCTTCCCCAACCACCATCCCGACCCCAGCGAACCACACAACCTGGAAGACCTCATCCAGACCGTGAAGCGGTTCGACGCCGACATCGGCCTGGCGTTCGACGGTGACGGCGACCGCCTGGGCGTGGTGACCAAGGAAGGCGCGATCATCTTCCCGGATCGCCTGCTGATGCTGTTCGCCGCCGACGTGCTGGAACGCAACCCCGGCGCGCTGATCATCTACGACGTGAAGTGCACCGGAAAACTGCAGGGCTGGGTGCTGCGCCACGGCGGCACGCCCATGATGTGGAAGACCGGGCATTCGCTGATCAAGGCCAAGATGCGCGAAACCGGCGCCGAGCTCGCGGGCGAGATGAGCGGCCACTTCTTCTTCCAGGAACGCTGGTACGGCTTCGATGACGGGCTGTATTCCGCCGCGCGCCTGTTGGAGATCCTGGCCAACCGCGCGGAAACGCCGTCCGAAGTGCTGGCCGAGCTGCCCGATGGCGTGTCCACGCCGGAGATCAAGGTGGCGGTGGAGGAGGGCACGCCGCATGCCATCGTCGAGCGCTTCGTCGAAGGCGCCAGCTTCGAAGGCGCCCGCCTGTCCACCATCGACGGCCTGCGTGCTGATTGGGATGACGGCTGGGGCCTGGTGCGCGCGTCCAACACCACGCCGATCCTGGTGCTGCGCTTCGAAGCCGACAACACCGAAGCGCTGGAACGCATCAAGACCGAGTTCCGCACCCGCCTGCAGGCGCTGGCGCCGGAACTGACCATGACGTTCTGAGGGCAGGGGCCACCACACTTGGCCCCGCACCCTGCAGACATCCACGACGCCGGGCATGCCCGGCGTCGTCGTTTTCTGATTGCCAGTGCGTGCCCGGCGGAGGAATGACAGGGGCCCGCACGGCGGGCCGACCCGTCAGTTGCGCGCCGGTGCCTGCGCCTGCGTTGCCGGCGGCGTGTCGGTGGCGGCGGGCGCATCGGGTGCCGTTGCCGTGCCTTCCGCCGGGGCGATGCCCATCGCGGTGCGGTAGCGCTGCATGATGTCGGCGATTTCCACGTCCAGTTCCGCGCGCTGGGTCTCGAAGCTCTGCTGCAGGCGGCGCGTGCGGATCAGGTCGGCATGGCGCTGGCGGATGCTGGCGGCCATCTCCGGCGAGACCGGGCGGCCGGCCAGTTCGCGGTCGCCAGCGGTCTGCAGCAGGGTGACCAGGCCTTCGCGCAGACTGATGACGTTGTAGCGCGCGGTGCGCACGTTGTTGTCGACGATGGCGGTGCGTTCGGTGAACACCCGGCGCAGGTCTTCCTCCGTGCGGTACGACAGCAGCATGGCGGCGTCGGTGCGGCGACGGGTTTCTTCTGCAGCCTTGTCCATCTGCAGCTGCTGGGCGGCGACGGCGGCCTGGGCGCGCTCCTCTTCGGTCAACGCACGGGCCACTTCGCCGGTGCGCAGGCCGCTGGCGGCGCTGATTTCCTGGCGCGCGGCGTTCACCGCCTCGGGCGGCAGCGCATCGCTGCACACACGCGTGCCCTTGTCGTCCCAGCAGAAGAGTTTCTTGGGTGCCTTGCCATCCGCGGATTTCTGCGCGCCGGCCACGGGAGCCAGCGCCAGCAGGACGGCGGTCATCAGGAACGTCGATCGGATCGTCATGGCAGCCCCCTGCTGCATTCAACCCTGAAGCGCGCTGCCGTAGCGGGCCCGGTAGGCCAGCAGACGGTCGCGATGCTGCACAAGGTCGGCGCTTTCGCCGGCAAAAGCAAGCAGGTCGTGCAGGCTGACCACGGCGATGACCGGCACCCCGGTTTCCTCGGCCACGGACTGCGCGGCGGACTGGCGGGGCGTGCCTTCGGCATCGCCTTGTCCGCCGTCATTCAGCGTTTCCTGGCGATCCAGCGCCACCACGATGCCGGCGGGGACGCCGCCGCCGGCGCGGATCAGGCCCAGCGCCTCGCGGATGGCGGTGCCGGCGGTGATCACGTCATCCACGATCAGCACGTGCCGGTCTTCCAGCGGCGCGCCGATCAGCAGGCCGCCTTCGCCGTGGTCCTTGGCTTCCTTGCGGTTGAACGCCACCGGCAGGTCGCGGCCGCGGCGGGCGAACTCGCAGCCCAGCGCGGTGGCCAGCGGGATGCCCTTGTAGGCCGGGCCGAACAGCAGGTCGAACGACACGCCCGATGCCTCCACCGCGTCGGCGTAGCACGCAGCCAGGTCCGCCAGCCGTGCACCGCTGTCGAAGCGGCCGGCATTGAAGAAATACGGACTGAGGCGACCGGACTTCAGGGTGAACTCGCCGAAGCGCAGGGCCTGCGCGTGCAGGGCAAGCTGGAGGAAGCGGGAGCGATGGTCGGACATGGGCGTGGGGGCCAACGTGTGTTCAACAGGAGGACAAAGGATAGCCCGTCGTGGCGGAATAGCGCCCGCCCTTGGGGTACGCTTTGCCGATTCCGATCACCGGTCATTCCATGCGCATCATCAGCTTCAATGCCAACGGCCTGCGTTCCGCCGCCAACAAGGGATTCTTCGACTGGTTCACCGCACAGAACGCCGACGTGCTCTGCGTGCAGGAAACCAAGGCCCAGGAACACCAGCTGGCCGGCCCCGCGTTCCTGCCCGCCGGCTACAAGGCCTGGTTCCGTGACGCCAGCACCAAGAAGGGCTACAGCGGCGTGGCGATCTATGCCCGGCGCGAGCCCGACGAGGTGCGCACGGCGCTGGGCTGGCCCGATTTCGACGAGGAGGGCCGTTACATCGAGGCGCGCTTCGGCGACCTGAGCGTGGTGTCGTTCTACATTCCCTCCGGCTCGTCCGGCGAGGAACGGCAGGGCTACAAGTTCAAGGTGATGGACTGGCTGGCGCCCACGCTGGACGAATGGCGCCGCAGCGGTCGCCACTACGTGCTGTGCGGCGACTGGAACATCGTGCGCAGCCGGCTGGACATCAAGAACTGGACCAGCAACCAGAAGAATTCCGGCTGCCTGCCGCCGGAGCGCGACTGGTTGAACGGGATGTGCGCGGACGAGGGCGGCTGGGTGGATGCGTACCGCGCGCTGCATCCGGACGGCCAGGACTACACCTGGTGGAGCAACCGCGGCGCGGCGCGCGCCAACAACGTGGGGTGGCGCATCGACTACCAGTTCGTCACGCCGTCGCTGCGTGACCGGCTGAAGGCGTGTTCGATCTACCGTGAACAGCGCTTCTCCGACCATGCGCCATTCACGGTGGACTACACCTGATGGGTACGCCTGCCGCATCCACGCCCGCCCGCAAGCTGAAGCCATGGCAGGAGGTCCTGCTGAACCTGCGCCAGCGCAAGGTGCTGGTGATGTTGCTGCTGGGCTTCAGTTCGGGCCTTCCCATCTACCTGGTGGGCAACACGCTGGGCTTCTGGATGCGCGAGAACGGCATCGAGCTGTCCACGATCGGCTTCCTGTCATGGGTGGGCCTGGCGTATTCCCTGAAGTTCCTGTGGGCGCCGTTGGTGGACAAGCTGGATGCGCCGCTGGTGGGTCGCTGGCTGGGGCGTCGGCGCGGCTGGATGCTGTGGTCGCAGATCGTCGCGGGTGCGGCGCTGGTGGGAATGGCGCTCATCGAGCCACGCGAAGGCCAACTGCTGTTGGCGGGACTGGCGCTGGACCACCTGCTGGTGTTCGGCGCGATGGCGCTGGTGGTTGCGTTCGCATCGTCAACACAGGACATCGTGATCGATGCCTGGCGCATCGAAGTGGCCGAAAGCAACGAGCAGCAGGGCTTGCTGACGTCGACGTCGGCGCTGGGTTACCGCGCCGCGCTGCTGGTCACCGACTCGCTGATCCTGATCTTCGCGGCCGGCATTGGCTGGTCGATGTCGTACCACGTGATGGGCGCCTTGATGGCGGTGGGCGTGGTGGCTACGTTCATGGCGCGCGAGCCGGAGGCCACCCGGCTTGCCGCCGCGGCGGAGCCGAAGCTGTTCACCGCACGCGGCCTGTTCGATGCGCTGATCGGGCCTTTCGTCGCCTTTTTCACCCACCACGGCAAATGGGCCGTGCTGATGCTGCTGGCGATAAGCCTGTACCGGTTGCCCGATTTCGTGATGGGGCCGATGGCCAACCCGTTCTACGCGGACCTGGGCATCGCCAAGGAAACCGTCGGCGCGGTGCGCGGCTCGGTGGGGCTGGTGGCCACCATCCTGGGCATCGCGGCCGCAGGGCTGAGTGCCGTGCGCTTCGGGTTCATCCCCACGTTGCTGGCCGGTGCGGTGCTGGGTCCGGGGTCCAACCTGGCGTTCGCCTATCTGGCGCTCCACGGCGCCGACCCCGGGGTGTTCAGCGCGGTCATGATCATCGACAACTTCTGCAGCGGCTTTGCGGGCGTCGCATTGATCGGTTACATGTCCAGCCTGACCAGCATCGGCTACACCGCGACGCAATACGCATTGCTGAGTTCGTTCTACGCGTTGCTGGGCAAGGTGCTGAAAGGCCTCTCCGGCGTAAGTGTCGAGTATCTCGCGCAGGGGCGCACGTTGCTGGAGGGCTACAGCCTGTTCTTCACCGGCACCGCGCTGCTTGGCATTCCCGTCCTGATCCTGTGCCTGCTGCTGGTGTGGCGGCACCGCGTGCCCGCACCCGCCAGCACGACGTGACTTGCCGAACAGGCGGCGGCCGCGTATCTAGTCACAAGCGAGGCGGCCAGGGGGCATCGCCTTCCGCCAGACTGCAGGGGAGCCCATGACCGACATCGTGCTGAAGGACATCGATCCGATCCTGGCAGACCGCATCCGCCGGGTCTCCGAGGCGCGCGGATGGGATGTGCACCACACCCTCATGAACCTGCTGGAGCAGGGGCTGTTCGTCTGCGAGGCGGAAGTGCGCGGCGGCTTCAACGATACCGAGGTCAACGTGTTGTCCGACGCGATCAACGCGCTGAAGGACGTACCGCCCGGCAAGGGCTTCTGAACGCGCCTACGCCGGGTACACGGCGCCCAGCACGCGCAGGCCGCGCGCGCCGGTGACGGCGGGCAGGTTGCCGGGTCGCCCGGTCAGTGTCTCGCGTGCCAGCCACGCAAAGCCCATCGCCTCCACGTAGTCCGGGTCCAGCCCGTGGGCTGCGGTGGATTCCACCACGGCCTGTGGCAGGTGCGCACAGAGGCGCGCCATCAAGGCCGGGTTGCGCACGCCGCCACCGCAGACCAGCACGCGGCGGGTCGTGGGCTGGGTCATCTGCAGCGCATCGGCCACGGTGCGCGCGGTCAGTTCCAGCAGGGTGGCCTGCACGTCGGCCGGTGCCAGTGGTGTGCTGCCCAGACGGGCTTCCAGCCAGTCCAGGTGGAACTGTTCGCGCCCGGTGCTTTTCGGCGGCGGCAGCGCGAACCACGGCTCGGCCAGCAGGCGTGCCAGCAGTGCCGCGTCGATCTGGCCGCTGGCGGCGAACGCGCCCGACGCATCGTAGGCCTGGCCGGTGTGGCGTTCGCACCAGCCATCCATCAGCGCGTTGGCCGGGCCGGTATCGAAGCCGCGCACGTCCCCCGCAACCGGCAGCAGGGTGAAATTGCCGATCCCGCCCAGATTGAGCACCGCGCGGTCCTCGTGCGGCGAGCCGAGCAGGGCGGCGTGGAATGCGGGCATCAACGGCGCCCCGTGCCCGCCGGCGGCCACGTCGCGGCGGCGGAAGTCGGCCACGGTGGTGATGCCACTGCGTTCGGCGATGACGTTGCCGTCGCCCAGTTGCCAGGTGAACGGCGGCTCGGCATGCGGGCGATGGCGGATGGTCTGCCCGTGCGAGCCGATCGCGCGCACACGGCCGCGCGGGATGCCGGCGTCTTCCAGCACGCTCAGGGCGGCGTCGGCGAATGCCAGCGCGGTGCGGCTGTCCAACGCACCCAGTTCGTCGAGCGACACGCTGTCGGCCCCTTGCCCCAGCGCGATCAGCGCGCTGCGCAGCGCTGCATCCCACGGCAGTGTGCGGGCATGCACCAGCTCGCAGCGCAGCGCCGTGCCGCTGCCCTCGAATCGCACCAGGGCCGCGTCGATGCCATCGGCGCTGGTGCCCGACATCAGGCCCAGGAACAGCTCGGAAACGGCGACGTCGGTGGCGTGGGTCATGCGGGACCAGGCAAAGAAAAAGGCGGGACAGTGTCCCGCCTTTTCCGGTTTATCGCCATGCGTGCGGATCAGCCCTTGCCGCTGCCCTTCTTGGTGGCGGCGGGCTTGGCCGAGGCGGTGACCTTGGCCTTTTCGGGCTCGGCCGGACCGACATCGGCGTAGATGATGTCTTCGACGGTGCGGATGCGGGCCAGCGCATTGGCGGTGTAGGTGCGGAACGAGGCCAGCTGCGGGCCGGACAGCGGTTCCGGCGGCGGCATGGTCACCGACAGCGGATTGCGGTGCACACCGTTGATGCGGAATTCGTAATGCAGGTGCGGGCCGGTTGAGAGACCGGTGGTGCCGACGTAGCCGATCACGGTGCCCTGCGGGATGCGCTGGCCCTGCTTGATCTTGCCCAGTCGCGACATGTGCCCGTACAGCGTGGTGTGGCCGCGGCCGTGGTCGAGGATGACGGTGCGGCCATAGCCGCCCTGCCAGCCGGCGAACTGCACGCGCGCATCGCCGGCGGCCATGATCGGCGTGCCGGTGGAAGCGGCGTAATCCACGCCCTTGTGCATGCGCATCGTGCCCAGCACCGGATGACGGCGGGCACCGAACTTGGAGCTCAGCCGCGCATATGGGATGGGCATGCGGATGAAGTTCTTCTTGAGCGGCCGGCCGGCGGCGGTGAAGTACTCGGGCTTGCCGCCCGGACGGCTGTAACGGAAGCCGGAATGCAGCTTGTCGTCGACCGTGAAGGTGGCGGCCTGCACGGGCCCGGTGCTGATCAGTTCGCCTTCGCGCCAGGTCTGCTCGACCACCACGCTGAAGCGGTCTTCCGGCCCCAGGTCGGAATTGAAGTCGATGTCGTACTTGAAGATTTCGTCGGTCAGCGAGTTGATGTTGGCGGCGGTCAGGCCGGCCTTGCGCGCCGACCGGTTCAACGAACGCCCCACCTTGCCGCTCAACACCACCGTGCGGGTGGTGGTTTCGCGCGGGATCACGCGCTCGGTGACCTTGTCGGGGCCGACGGTCAGTTCCACCCGGCTGGTGGCGTCGCGGTCATAGCGCAGGGTGCGCAGGTTGCCGGTGACCGGCAGGTCGAAGGCGACCTCGGTACCCGGCTTCAACCGCGTCAATGCCTGCTTGGCACCGGCGTTGTCCAGGACGCGGTGCAGGGTGGCGGCCGGGATGCCAAGCTCTTCGAAGATCTCGCCCATCGTCTGGCCAGGCTTCACGCGGACTACCTGCCAGCTGTCGCCGGCAATGCCGCTCTGGCGGGCTTCCGACAGCGCCGGCAGGTCCAGGGTGAAGGTCGCGCGCGGCGTCGAGGCCGGGGCCTGGATGGCGTTGGAGAAGCCGGGCACGATGGTCGCCATCAGCACGCCGATGGTGGTGAACAGACTGGCGTGGATCCAGTGGCGGCGCGTCCAGCGGCCTGCCGGCAGATGTTGTGTCACGCGCTGGTGGAGCGCCGTGTCGCGAAGTACACCAAGGCGTTCCCGGAATTGTTGCGTGCGGCCGTTGCCGCCCCCATGAGATTGCATCAAGGTTGCACCCCGGAGCCAAGAATGAGGCCCCAATCGGCGTACCATAGACACGCGAAGACTTCGCGTCAAACCATTGAGTCAAATGGCTTTTTTGACTGCTATCACTGTTTATTCTGCTTTAACATAAGCTTCACTTGACTGACTTGGCCTTCACGGCCCCGCACCCATTGGAATCACTGCCTTGTCCCTTCCTGAAGCCCTTGCCCTGATTGGCCGCGGCGCCGACGAAATCCTCAAGCCTGAAGAGCTGGAGGCGCGCCTCAAGCTGGGCCGTCCCCTGCGGGTCAAGGCCGGCTTCGACCCGACGGCGCCCGACCTGCACATCGGCCATACCGTCCTGTTGAACAAGATGCGGCAGTTCCAGGACCTGGGGCACCAAGTGATCTTCCTGATCGGCGACTTCACCGGGATGATCGGTGACCCCACCGGCAAGAACGTCACCCGCAAACCGTTGACGCGCGACGACGTGCTGGCCAACGCCCAGACCTACGCCGACCAGGTATTCAAGGTGCTGGACAAGGAGCGCACCGAGGTCCGCTTCAATTCCGAATGGTTCAGCCAGATGACCGCCGCCGACATGATCAGGCTGGCCGCGCAGCAAACCGTGGCCCGCATGCTGGAGCGCGATGATTTCGCCAAGCGCTACGCCGCGCAGCAGTCCATCGCCATCCACGAGTTCCTGTATCCGCTGGTGCAGGGTTACGACTCGGTGGCCCTGAAAGCCGACGTCGAGCTGGGCGGTACCGACCAGAAGTTCAACCTGCTGATGGGGCGTGGCCTGCAGGAGCACCACGGCCAACCGCCACAGATCGTGCTGACCATGCCGTTGCTGGAAGGCCTGGACGGCGTGCAGAAGATGTCCAAGTCGCTGGGCAACTACATCGGCATCAGCGAACCGGCCATCGACATCGTCACCAAGACCATGAAGATCGGCGATGAGCTGATGTGGCGCTGGATCGAGCTGTTGAGCTTCGAGATCGGCGCGGCCGAGTCCGCGAGCCTCAAGCAGGCGGTGGCGGGCGGCGGACTGAACCCCCGCGACGTCAAGCTGCGCTTGGCGCGGGAACTGGCCGCACGCTTCCATGGTGCCGATGAGGCGGAGAAGGCCGTTGCCGGCTGGCATGCCGTCGTCCGGGGTGAGGGCGATACCTCGCTGCTGGAGCTGAAGGATGTCAGCGTCCCGGCGGAGGGCCTGCGGATCGGGGCGCTGCTGACCGCTGCCGGCATTACCCCCAGCAATTCCGAAGCCGCTCGCAAGCTCAAGGAGCGGGCCGTGAAGATCGACGGCGCAGTGGTGGAAGACCCGAATACGGTCCTGGCGCCCGGCTTCGAGGGGGTGCTTCAAGTGGGCAAGCGCAATTTCGCCCGGGTAAGACTGATCTCCTGAAAGGAGTCATTCAGCCTGGGCCCGCTGTGTCGGCTGGGCTGGCACGGTTGCCGTCGCCGCAACGTGAAAATTTTTGTCGGACACCCTTCCCAAGCGGAAGGGAACAGGTCATACTTTCCCTCCCCCGACGCGAGGGGCTTTGCCGAAAGGCAGCGGCCACGGACGAAGGGAAAACGAATCGCCGACAACCTCGAAATTGGGTGTTGACGAAACGAAAAAACCCGCCATAATGTGCGGCTCACCTCGACGGAAACGACGGGGTCAACGAAGGAAGGCGCTGAGGCCGACTTCGCAGCTCTTTGACAGTGTGCGCAGGTGACTTGTGTGGGCGCCTGCAGGAAG
>JAESGS010000660.1_pt1 | contig 19472 bp, 13 predicted proteins | sample 9269761 | NCBI WGS metagenome assembly JAESGS01 (sample SAMN15741799, study PRJNA653493) | algae metagenome | isolation source: Cyanosarcina radialis HA8281-LM2 and co-occurring heterotrophs from damp... | place: USA: Makauwahi cave, Hawaii | collected 2011-01-06 | reverse complement strand
TGGATCAGGTCCATGCCGCCGGCGACCAGCAGCTCCAGCATGTTGTCCAGGCTCTGCGAATCCGAGCCGTGCATGGAGATGACCGGGTCGAATTCGGCGATGTCGAAGCGCGGCGTCTTCCACACCTTGCTGCGGGCCTGCGCCCAGCGGCGGTTGCCCTCGATGGTGTTGATCTCGCCGTTGTGCGCCAGCAGGCGGAACGGGTGGGCCAGCGGCCAGCGCGGCAGCGTGTTGGTGGAGAAGCGCTGGTGGAAGACGATCGCGCTGCTGGCCAGGTCGTTGCGCTGCAGGTCGCTGAAGAACACCGGCAACTTGTCGGGCAGCACCATGCCCTTGTAGCCGATGCCGTGCGGCGACAGCGTGACCACGTAGAAATCGGGAACGCTGGTGCGCAACAACTGTTCGGCGCGGCGACGCGCCAGGAACAGCGCCAGCCCGAAAGCTTCATCGTTCTGCTGGTCCCCGGCATCGACGAACAGCTGCTCGATGCGCGGCAGCGTGTCCTTGGCCAGCTGGCCGCAGACGGCATCGTTGGTCGGCGGCACGCGCCAGCCCTTCACCGTCACGCCGGTGCGGAACAGTTCGCCCTCCAGCGTGGCGCGGCACTGCGCGGCCAGCGCTTCGTCGCGCGGCAGGAACACCAGGCCCGATGCATAACGGACACCCAGCGCGATGTTGGCTTCAGCGGCCAATGCGCGCAGGAAGACGTCGGGTTTGCGGATCAGCAGGCCACAGCCATCACCGGTAAGGCCGTCGGCGGCCACGCCGCCGCGATGGGTCATGCGCGAAAGCGCGGCGATCGCGGTATCGACCAGGGCGCGCGACGGCTGGTCGTCCAGCTGCGCGACCATGCCGAAACCACATGCATCGCGTTCGTCGGCGGGATCGTACAGTCCCGTGTGACGGCTGCCTTGGCGGCTGCGAGGGGCCATCTGAAACCTCAGACACTCAGTGACGGCGACACCGTGCCCTGCCCGCGCAGCGGCACTTCGAAATGTCACCGGAATCCCGACTTAAACATAGTTGTTGCGGTGCCGCAACCGACGCCGGCACAGGCGGTTTGTTGGTTACAGAAGCAACTTTCCAGCGATCGCTGCCGCAGGCGGAATGCTGTCGACAGCGGTATGCGATTGGTGTGCTCGACGAAGCACGCACGCGTTGCGTCGAGGCAAAAAAATGCCCGCATCCGGGGATGCGGGCATCGGACACAGCGGCGATCGCGATCGTGGTCAACCGCAGTTGACGGAACCCACCACGCCTTTCTCGTCGAGGATCACGTTGAGACGGTTCGGATTGAAATCCATCGTCGCCGCGTCACCGGGCTTGAGGCTGCGCACGCTTTCGGACTTGCTGTCGGTCCGCGCCTGCTCGATGTCCTTCTCGGTCGGCGTCTTGCCGATGATCCACTGCGCCTGCGTATCGTCGCAGCTGCCGGCCAGTTCAGTGGCGGGCGGCGTGGTGGGGGCGGGCGCGGCGGCCTCGGCGGCGGCGGCCTGGGATTGCTCGGTGGCCGCGACCTGCTCGTCAGGCTCGGGTGCGGAGCACGCGGCCAAGGTGAACGTCAGCAGCAGGGCGGGCAACGCCTTGTGGATCATGCGGAACTCCGAGTGTGAGGTGATGGGCCAAGCATTGCCCATCACACATTCGCAAGTCGTTAACCGGCGCACGATCAGCCGCAGGTGATCCGGGTGATGACGTTCTTCGCATCGAGTTCGACATTCACCCGGTCCGGGCGATAGTCGCGCGTCACCGCCTGGTTGGGGCCGATGGGCCGGATCAGCCCGGCGCCACTTTCGCGCCACACGCGACCCATCGTCGCCTGCACGCCTTCCTGGCCGATGGCCCACTGCACCTTGTCGGCGGCGCAGGTACCGGAGCCGCCCACCTTGGGGGGCGCGGCCTCGGTGACCGGCGCGCTGGCGGTGCAGGCGGACAACATCAACGCGAACCCCGACAGCACCAGCAGCGGGGTGATCGCAGAACGCTTGGCAGGCATGGGGCGGACTCCGTCAGCGGGAAGGTGAGCCGAGCGTACGCCAGTCCACCGCTGCGGTCATGTGGTCGCGGCACGTCCCCGGCGGCTGCGTTCCAGCCACCACAGCAGGCCCGTCAACGCCAACCATGCGAGGAACCACGGCACGTTGGCGCCGCGCGCGCCCTCGGTGTTCGATCGCGTCGTGCCGCCTTCTCCGACAAGCGGCCGGGTCTGCTCGCGGAGTGCGCTGGCCTGCAGGCCCGGCGCCTCATCCGCCGCGCGGACAGGGAAAGGCCACGAGGCTTCGCCCGATGTCAGTACATGCCAGCCCGCGTGGCTTGGCCAGTAACCGGCGCAGCGGGCCACGCCGGTCGCCGGATCGACCAGCAACCGCGTCCGTTGGCCGTCGGGTGCGACGACCCACGCGTCGTCGCCGACGCCGCACAGCGATGTCCGCTGCTGTACGCGCGCATCCGCCGGCAACGCCAGGGAAGGGGTGCCGGTGCTCCGCGCCAGCGTGGCGAAGGCCTGCGACCAGAGTTCGCCATGCCGCTCGCCGTGTCCGGACAGCGCGAGCCGATAGGTGTCCACGGGCAGCCACGCCGCCACGCGCCCGCGGCCTTCCGTGCGCCAATACGCCACCGCGCGGCCTTCCGCATCGGACAGCAGGGGCAGGGCGTCGGCCGCCTGTATGCGGACGGTCTGGCGGGTCAAGGCCGGCAGTCCTGCACTGACGGCTTCGCTGTCGACGGGCGCATCGGCAGTGCCGCTGCCCCGCCGTGCGCGCCACGCCTCATCGTCGGCGACCGTGCGCCCCAGCTGGAATGGCGCCTCGTCGCTGCCCGCGCCGAGCTGCAGCCCCAGGAAGCGTCGCGTGTTCGCCGGTACCGCGCCGGTCACGCGCAGCATCACGCCCATGCCGTCGCGTACCGCGTTGGCCACGGCGTCACGCTGGGCTTCACCCAGCGCGGCGGCGCTGCGCTCGTCCAGCACCACCAGATCGAAACGGCGCAACGTGTCGGCGTTCATCCGCAGCGGTGCGTCGCCGAGTTGCAGGCCACCGCCCAGGCTGATCTGCAGGTGCAGGGGAATGCCCGCGTCGGTAGCCCAGCGGCGCAGATATTTCAGTTCCGCATTGGGTGCACCGGCCAGCACCCAGACCCGCGGCGGCGGGTCCACCTGCGTCCACACCGGCAACGCCAGCGACTCGACCGGCTGCCGGCGCGCATCCGCCACGTGCACGGTGAAGCTCGCGTGCCCCGGCACGCGGCTGGTGCCGGTGAGCATGAAGTCTCCCGTCGCATTCGCCGCGGTCGCGTCGATGCGCTGTCCGGCCGGATCGCGCAGTTCGATGCGCGCCTGCGGCCCGCCTTCCACGCGTCCGCTGACGGTGAACACGCCGCCGGGCGTCACCCGCCCCACCGGATCCAGCCGCGCCACCCCACGCGGCAGCGGTGCCGCGGTAAAGGCCAACGTGCGCCCGCCCACGGCATCGAGATCACGCGCTTCAAGGCCTGCGCCGATCACGTGCAGGCGACGCACGCCGGGTTGGCGGCGCAGCGCGGTGGCCAGATCCGGCATGCGTTCGGCGCCGGCCATCGCGGGCGCTTCGGGCAGCGCGATGCGATGTTCGCCCTGCAGGGAAGCGGGCATGGCCACCGCGTCCGCGCGCGCGGTCAACACCACGAGCGTGCCGTCGGTGGCGGCCTGGCGCGGCGGCAGCAGGGTGAAGTAGAGCAGCAGGGCGCACAGCGGCTGCAACAGGAACAGCGCAGCCATCCGCCAGCCCCCACTGCGCGACCTGGCCGGCGCGCGCGCCTGCCAGTAGGCAAGACGGGCCCAGGCCAGCACGACGCCCGCGGACAGGAGCACCGCCAGCAGCAATGGAAGCATCGCAGGCAGGTTCATCGCACCGGCTCCCCGCGCAAGGCATCCAGATAGCGCTGGCCTGCCGCATCCGGCGCATCGCGGCGCGGTACCTGGGCCGGCGGTTGCGGCAGGGCCGACCACAACAGCGCGCGCAGGCGCTGGCGGCAGGCGTGGCAGGCGGGGTCGTTGCGCACGGTATCGATGGCGGCGAACAGGTCCAGCGCATCCGGCACCCGCGCTTCGTTCTGGCGCAACCAGCGCTGCAGGGCATCCAGGTCGGCGCTCGCCGTGCTGCCGGGGGCATCGGCCAGCGTGCGCCATGCCTGCGCCGGCGCGCTGTCGGTGTCGTCGCCGGTCCGCGTGATCTCGCCCAGGCTGCGGTTGGCCAGCCCGGCGCGATCGCCACCCATGCGGCGGTTCTCGTCGATCGGCGGCAGTTCGGGACCCACGCGTGCCAGATAGATGCGCGTGGCCTGCTGGACCTGCTTGATGTAGTCCAGCGCCTTGTAGGCGTAGGGCAGGGCCTTGTCGGGCTGGCCCTGGCGCAGGTGCAGTTCCGACTGCCACATCTGGTCGAGTGCCTTCTTCAGGGTGTCGCGTGTTTCCGGATCGAGCAGCGTCGCCGCTTCGGCATGGTCGTGGGTGTGGCCATAGGCCTCCAGCACGTCGGCTTCGCGGCCGAACGCGGCACCGGTGGCGCTGGTAGCCTGGTCGTGGTCATGGCCGTCGTCGGCCTTCGGGGTTTCCTGCGTGTGATCGTGGCCATCATCGTCCGTGTGGCCGTCCCCGTCGTTGGTCGGCGGCGGTTGCGGTTCGCCCTCGGCCTCTTCGCCGAGGAACTGGCCATAGCGCAGCCGCAGGATGCGCTGGTCCACGCCGATCTCGTCGGAACGCGTGACGAAGCGCTCCTCCGCCAGGCGGCGGCGCTGCTTCTGCAGGGCTTCGGCGTCGATGATGATCTGCCGCTGGCTGCGGAAGTACGCCGGCATCACCTTCTTGACCAGCCCTTCCAGGCCGGTGCTTTCCTCGCCCAGGTCGGCGGGCCAGCGCAGGATCAGGCCAGGACTCTGCGCCAGCTGCGGGGAGGGCGAACGGGTGTCGCGCACGCTGAGTTGCGCGATCAGGTCATCGCCCACCGCCATGCCCAGCGCGGCCAGGTCCAGCGATGCGCTGAAGCGGCGCGCGGTCGCCGGCCCGCTGCCCCGCAAGGTGATCGTCTGCTCGGTGAATGCGATGTTCTCGCCGCTGCCCTTGGCGAGCGTCAGTTTCAGCAGTGCAGCGGGTGCGATGCCGTAGTCATCGCTGGCTTCGAACGCCAGCGCCCAGCGTGATTGCCCCGCGGTGACCAGGCTGAGGCCGCGATCCGGTGCCAGCACCCTCACCTGCGGCGGGCGGTCGGCGATGGCGTCCAGGCGGCGCAGCTTCGATGGCGGCTGGCCTTCGGTACCGCTGGCGACCACGCGGTATAGCGTCGACTTCACCAGCGTGTGCGCGGCGCTCCACGCGTCGCCTTGGCGCACCAGCGCGACGCGCTGGCCGTCGTGGAACACCAGGGCGGCGGCGCTGGGTTGCGGATCGAAGCGCAGCGTCCACGCCAGCCGCGTGCCTGCCGGTGCCTTGGCGTCCAGCGTGGACTCGTAGCGTGCAGGCAGCCCGGTATAGATCGGAGGCGCCACGTGCAGCCGCTGCGCGACCAGGCGCGGCACACCGGGAACCGTTGGCGCGGGTTCGTCGCTCGGTGCCAGCACCCCTGCATCGGGCACGCGCGTTGGCCACATCAATGCGGCGGATGCGATCACCAGCGCCACCAGCCAGCCGGCAGCGATCCGCGACCCCGGCCACGATGCACGCAGATCGGGTGCCGCTTGCGCCTGCAGGCGCAGCTGCACGCGGGCCTGCTGCAGGTGCTGCAGCGGGCCGAGCGAGGCAGCGGGTGCGAACAGGAGGTCCGCGCTGTCATCCAGGTCCTTGCGTCGTGCATTGAGCTGCTGCACCAGCCAGGCCTGGTCGAACCGCCTTGTGCTGCTCCACGCAGCCGCGGCGACCAGCGCCATGCCCGCAAGCCCTGCGGCGATGGCGATGGCCGGCGTCATGAAGCGCCACGCCAGCAATGCCAGCGCCACGGGCAAGGCGGACCACGCAAGCACATGGCCCGTCATCGCATGACGGCGTGCCTGCCGCAGGCGTCCCAGGGCGGAATTCAACGCACTCACGGAAGGCCCGCTCACGGTGTCACGCTCCGCTGCCGACGCGTCGCGAACCACCGCTCCACCAGCACCAGCAGGGCGATCAGCAGGGCCAGCCAGGGTTGCAGGTCGCGCGGTGCGGCCGCATACGGCGCCGCGCCGGTGCGTGGCGCGTAGTCGGTCGCCAGCACACGCGTGGGTGGTGGTGCGGGATCGGAAAGCAACGCGCGAAGGCGGTGCGGGAACGTGGGTTCCAGCAGCTCCGGCATGGCGGCCGGATCCAGCGCGCGCGTGAAGCGCAGCGCGCGGCCCGTGCCGAGGCGCGTGGATTCCACCAGGGCATTGCCGCGCGCATCGCGCCAGGCCACGGTGGTCGCCGGCGCCGCGCCCTCGATACGGGTTTTATCGCCGAGCAACGCCGTGCCGCCTGCGCTGATCCACTGACGGACCGGTGCGGGCAGGGCGCCGGGTGCCAGCCACACCAAGCGATGTTTCGAAGAGGGGAGCGGCTGGTTACCCGTGCCGACGGTGATGGCCGGCGACGACGCGCCCGATGCCGGCGCCCACGCCCGTGCCGCCGCGCGCAGGTAGCGCAGGCCGGCTTCATCACCGGGCGCGTGCCTCACCGCGAGGACTGGCGGCGGTGACGAAGGGGCGGCATCCGCGCGCATCGCGCCCACCACCACCTTCCACGTGACGTCGCGCGACAGCAGGGGCCGTTGCGCATCCGCGCCTTGCAGGGTCGCCGGCACCAGCACGGTCAGCGCCGTGCCTGCCGGCAAGGCGGCATCCAGCTCGCGCAACAGGCTGCCGATCGGCACCCCGTCCGCGGGGCGTGCTTCGTCCAGTTGCGGGAATCCCGGCGCCAGCCAGTGCAGGCGCACGTTGTCCTGTGTCGCGTAGGCGGCGGCTTCGGTTGGCGCGACACCCGGCACCACCACGACCCACGGCGCGTCGTTTTCCATGCCTGACAACACCGGGCGCGCCAGCCACAGGGCGAGCAGTGCCAGCAGCAGCAGGCGCAACAGCAGCAGCGGCCATTCGTCGAAGCGGATGCGGTGGCGCGGCTTGGGCTTCTGCCGCAGCCAGCGCAGCGCGGCGAAGTCGGTAGGCTTCTGCTCGTGCCGTCGCGCCAGATGCAGCAGCAACGGCAGCAACAGGGCGGCGAAGGCGGCAAGGCCCGCGGGTAGCAGGAACGCCAGGCTCATGCGTACTCCGCCGCGTCGCGCGCGCCGAACAGCCGCCGCAACGGCAGGTCGAGCGGCTGGTCCAGCACGTAACGCGCACGGCGGATGCCGCTGGCGTCCAGCCGTGCGTCGAGCACGCGCTGTGCCGCGTCGAAGCGCTGCAGATACTCCGCGCGCAGGGTCGGGCCATCGCCCAGCAGTTCCTCGCCGCTTTCCGGATCGCGGAACCGGTGCCCACCCGTGAAGGGAAAGTCGCGCTCCTCCATCGTCAGCAGCTGGATCGCCAGCACTTCGCGTCGCGCCGAGGCCAGCCGTTCGGCCAGCGCCGCCACGCCCTCGTCGAACCAGTCGCTCAGCACCACCACCAGGTCACCGGCGCCGATCCGTTCCCACAGCGGTGCGATCTTGCCGGCCGGTGGAAATCCTCCCTGCGGCCGCAGCGCGTGAAGTTCCAGCAGCAGGCGGTCGCGCTGGCGCGCACCATGCCCCGGCGCGATCAGGTGCAGGCCATCGCCATGCAACGCCATCAGGCCGAACCGGTCACCCTGCTTGAGCGCCAGCTCGGCAAGGCAGGCTGCCAGCACTTTGGCCGCATCGAAGCGCGACCAGCCCGGACGCGCGCCATCCTGCTGCGCCATTGACGCCGTGGCATCCAGCACGATCCACACCGTCAGCGGACTTTCGCGTTCCGCTTCACGCACGAAGAAGCGGTCCGAGCGCGCATACAGCTTCCAGTCGATCTGCCGCAGCTCGTCGCCGGGTTCGTACGCGCGGTACTGCGCGAACTCCAGCCCGGCACCGCGGCTGCGGCTGTGGTGCAGGCCGATCCCCTGCGTGCCGATGGCACGGCGTGCCGTCAGCCGCAGGTCCTTCAACCGGCTGCGCACGTCGGCGGGGATCAGGTCGTGGGACACCGCGCGGCGTCGCTCAGGCGCCGGGGAACGGCACGCCGCGCAGCAGGGCGGCGATCACGTCGTCGGCACTCTTCTGCTCGGCCTCGGCGGCGAAGGACAGCAGCAGGCGGTGACGCATCACCGGTGCGGCCAGCGCGGCGATGTCCTCGCGCGTCGCGGCCAGGCGGCCGTGCAGCAGCGCGCGTGCCTTCGCGGCAAGCACCAGCGATTGCCCGGCGCGCGGACCGGCGCCCCAGCGCACGTACTTGCGCACGTCCTCGGGCACGCCGTCGGCCGGACGGCTGGAGCGGACCAGGCGGGTGATCCAGCGCAGCAGGTCTTCGCCGACGTGCACGTCGCGCACGCGCGCCTGCAGGGCGAGCACCTCCTCGCCGTCCATCACCCGCGGCACGTCGCCGCCGGCGCGGCCTGTGGTCTGCGCCAGGATGTCGTGCTCTTCCTGCTCGCTGGGATAGTCCACGCGGATGTGCAGCAGGAAGCGGTCCAGCTGTGCTTCCGGCAGCGGGTAGGTGCCGGCCTGCTCCAGCGGGTTCTGCGTGGCCAACACGAAGAACGGCGAAGGCAGCGCATGCGTGGTGCCTGCGTAGCTGACGGTGCGTTCCTGCATCGCCTCCAGCAGCGCGGCCTGCGTCTTCGGCGGCGTGCGGTTGAGCTCGTCGGCCAGCAGCAAGTTGGTGAAGATCGGGCCCGGCTGGAACCGGAAATGGCGGTGGCCGGTGCCGTGGTCCTCTTCCAGCAGCTCGGTGCCCAGGATGTCGCTGGGCATCAGGTCGGGGGTGAACTGCACGCGGCGGAACTGCAGGTGCAGCGCCTGGCCCAGCGAGCGCACCAGCAGCGTCTTGCCCAGGCCGGGCACGCCTTCGAGCAGGCAGTGGCCACCGGCCAGCAGGCCGATCAGCAACTGCTCGACCACGTCCTGCTGGCCGACGATGGCCTGGCCGATGGCGGCACGGAGTTCACCCAGGCGGGCGAGTTGTTGCTGCAGCTCGGATTCGGTGATGGCGTTCATTCGGATTCCGTCGAGGGTGTAGAGCGGAGCGTGCTCCGCTGTCTTTTTGGACGTGTCGCGAAAATCAGCGGAGCAGGCTCCGCACTACGTGGGGCAGGCATCATGTCGTCAGCGCATAGATCACGAGATTGACGCCGAACTTGGTGTTGTCCTCGGCCAGGAAGCGCTTGTTGCGCCAGTCGTAGTCCCACTCGCAGCCGTAGTCCTTGTTGCTGTAGAGCACGCCGAGGCGGCCGTTGATCTCGATGCCCTGCAGGTATTCGTGCACCAGGTCGTCGCCCCAGCCGTTGAGTTCGAAGCTGGTGGCCGGCGGGCCGTCGAACTTGAAGAAACTCCGGTAGATGGCATGCGTGTTCGGCAGTCTCTTCATCGCCTTCGCACCGAAGATCGACGCCATCTGCGCTTCGAACGACTTGGCGAACAGGCCGTCGATGTCGTGATTGCAGTCGTCCACGAACACGAAGCCGCCATTGCGCACGTACCGCTCGAAGTTGCGTCGCTCGGCCGGGTTGAATTCCACCAGCTTGTGCCCGGCCAGGTAGCAGAACGGTGCCGTCAGCATGCGCGGGTCGGACAGCGCCAGCACGTGCTCCTTCGGGTCCACGCGCAGGGTGGTGTAGTCGATCAGCGACGTGATCAGGTTGGACGGCATGCGCGCGTCCACGTCCCAGTCGCCGGAGTCGTACTTCAGGCGCGTGAACCAGAAGTCGTAGGCGCCGGCGGCGCGTGCTTGCCGGGGCAATGCCGCCGTCACCATGCCGCCGAGCATCAGGTGCAGGAATTGTGCTCGCGTTAGCCGGGAGTGGAGCAAAGCCGGGAGTCTCTGAGAGCCCCTCTCCCGACGGCGACCGCAGGAAGTCCCGGTGGGAGAGAGGGGTTGGGGTGAGGGGCGATGGAGTCCTGACGGTTCAGGCATCATGGACTGCGCTCGCCCCTCATCCGCCCTTCGGGCACCTTCTCCCGAGGGGAGAAGGAGAAAGCGTTACACCGCGTCCGACAGCGACGTGAACGTGAAGTCGCGCAGCTTCATCGGCGGGATCATCATCACGAAGCTGGACTCGTCGCCGGCCACGCGCACTGGCTTGCCGAGCTCTTCGATGTTGTTGAGCATGATCACCGGCGATTCGTTGAAGCGGAAATTCTTCACCGGGTACTTGATCTGCCCGTTCTCGATGTAGAACGTGCCGTCGCGGGTCAGGCCGGTCAGCAGCACGGTCTGCGGGTCCACCATGCGGATGTACCACGTGCGCGTGACCAGGATGCCCTTCTGCGTGCCCTTCACCAGGTCCGCGGTGGACTTGGTGCCGCCGGCCACCAGCAGGTTGCCGGGCGAACCGATCGCACGCTTGCCCTGCTTCTGTGCCCAGAAGCGCGAGTACTCCAGGTTGACCACCTTGCCGTTCTCGACGATGGGCATCTTCTCGCGCGGCAGGCCTTCGTTGTCCCACGGCATCACCGCGGCATCCGGGTGCCACGGGTCGGCGCTGATGTTCACGCGCGGATCGTAGACCTGCTCGCCCAGCTTGTTGCCGCCACCCTTCTTGGACAGGAAGCTGCGGCCCTCATCGGCCTGGCGCGCATCGAAGAAGTTCATCATGAAGGAGATCAGGCCCGCGGCCGCGGCCGGTTCCAGGATCACCGTGTACTTGCCCGGTTCCAGCGCCTTGGCTTCCGCCGACTCGCTGGCCTTGCGCATCGCCGTGCGGATGTCGCTGTCCGCCTTGAAGTCGCTGGCGTCCTTCAGGTTGCGGCCGACCCAGCCGGAGCCGCGGCCGTCCTCGGTGCGCACCGTGCACGTGTAGTTGAACGCGGTGGCCTTCTGGTAGCCGAAGTTGCCCTTGCTGTTGGCAAAGGCCACGAAGCTCTGGCCGTCTTCCAGGAAGCCGGCGGCGATGAGTTTTTCCGCCTTGCACGGGCCGATGGAATCGGCGGCCACCTGCGCGCGGAACTCGGGCGTGATGGCGGCGGTGGATTCGCTGAAGGTCGGCGAGGCCTTGTAGGTCTGCTTCTCAACGGCCGGCATGAACTCCGGATTCTCCGGCGCCAGCCGCGCCAGGTCTTCGGCACGCCGGACCACGCGCTCCAGCGAAGCGTCGTCGAACTCGTTGATGGTGGCCACGCCGGTGCGCTTGCCGAACGCCACCTGCACGGCCAGGTCGGTGTTGCTGACGATGCCGCTGGTGGAGACGTTGTTCAGCGCGAAGCGGATGTTGCCGTCGACCGATCCGGTGAGGGACGCGGTGCATTCATCGGCCTTGGACAGCTTGATGACCTTGTCCAGGATGGCCTTGGCCTGCTCTTCGGTGAGGATGCTCATGTTCTGGTGATCTCCTTAAGCGCCGGTCAGCCGAGCGAGCGGGCGGTGTTGATGACATTCATGCCGTTGAAGCGCGCGGTCGAGGAACCGTGCGAGACCGCCGACACCTGGCCGGGCTGGCCCTTGCCGTCGAAGAACGAACCACCCAGGCGGTAGTCGCTCTCGTCGCAGATGGCCACGCAGCCGGCCCAGAATTCCGGCGTGCGGATCTGGTATGCCACGTCCTCGATCTGGCGGGTGATCTCGCCCTTCTTGATCTCGTAGAACAGCTGGCCGCCGAACTGCGCGTTGTAGCGCTGCTGGTCGATGGAGAACGAGCCGTCGCCGATGATGTAGATGCCGTCCTCGACGTCCTTGATCATGTCGGCCACGCTCAGCTTGGCCTTGCCGGGCGCCAGCGACACGTTGGCCATGCGCTGGAACTGCACGCTGCTCCACGAATCGGCGTAGCAGCAGCCGTCGGATTCGGTCTTGCCCAGGATGTGGGCCTGGTCGCGGATGGTCTGGTAGTCGACCAGCTTGCCTTCCTTCACCAAGTCCCAGCGCTTGGTCTTCACGCCCTCGTCGTCGTAGCCGACGGCACCCAGGCTGCCGGGCTGCACCTTGTCGGCGAACAGGTTGACGATGTCGCTGCCGTACTGGAAGCGCTGCTCGCGCTTGTCCAGCGTGGCGAAACTGGTGCCGGCGTAGTTGGCCTCGTAGCCCAGCACGCGATCCAGTTCCAGCGGATGGCCGACGTTCTCGTGGATGGTCAGCCAGGTGTGCGAGGGGTCCAGCACCAGGTCGTACTTGCCCGGCTTCACCGACGGCGCGGTCAGCTTGGCGCGCGCCTGCTTGGCGGAGGCGATGGCGTCTTCCTTCATGTCGTAGGACAGGCCGTAATTCACCACGCCGTTGGGGGTGGTGTACTTCTGCCCGGCATCGCCGTCCAGGTATTCGTAGCCCATGCCCATCGGCGAGGACAGGCCGTCGCGGGTGCGGAACTTGCCGCTGGCCTTGTCGATGGCGGTGACCGTCATCGGCACCCAGATGCGGTGCACGTCCTGGTCGATGTAGGAACCGTCGGTGCTGGCGAAGTACTTCTGCTCGTTGACCAGGAACATCATCGAGTTGACGAAGTCGGCGCCGGCATTGACCGCCGCGGCATTGACGCCCAGCAGCAGGTCCACCTTGTCCTTCAGCGGCACTTCCATCGCGTTCTTCCGGATCGGCGTCTTCCACGACACCTCACCCACGCCCTTGGCCGCGGCCAGCTGCACCGGGCTGGTCTGCACCTTGCTGTTGGCCTTGGCGATGGCGGTGGCCTGGCGCGCGGCGGCGGCGATGCCGTCGGCGGTGAGGGTGTTGGTCGCGGCGAAGCCCCAGGCACCGTTGGCGATGACGCGCACGCCGGCACCGGTGGACTCGGTGTTCACCACGTTCTGCACCTTGTCCTCGCGGGTGATCACGAACTGCCGCAGGTAGCGGCCGATGCGCACGTCGCAGTAGGTCGCGCCCGCGCCGGTGGCCGCCGCCAGCGCGGCGTCGGCCAGGCGCTTCTTGAACGCCACGTCCAAGGTGGACTGCAACTGTTCGGCGGCAATGGCCTTGCCAAGGAAGGACGGCACCATCAGGCCGCCCACGCTGAGACCCGTCAGGGTCAGGAAGTCACGTCGTTGCAAGGCTGTTCTCCACCAGTGGGACCCGTGCAAGGCACGGGAGGGGAATTGCGACGGAAACGGCGCCTGCATGGGACCCCGCAGGAGCAGCCCCGATTCTTGCGCCGCCGTGGAGAGGGCGTCAAATGACTTTCGGCATAGATGGCGGGCTGATGCACGTACCGTGACCGCCATCGGCGCCGGGTTCACCCGAGGGATCGTGCCGTGTTGATGATGTTGATGCCGTTGAAGCGGGTGGTGGACGAGCCGTGCGAGACGGCCGACACCTGGCTGGGCTGGCCCTTGCCGTCGAAGAACGAACCGCCCAGGCGGTAGTCGCGCTCGTCGCAGATGGCCGTGCAGGCGTTCCAGAACTCCGGCGTGCGGATCTGGTACGCGGCGTCCTCGACCTGCCGCGTCACCTGGCCGTTCCTGATCTCGAAGTACAGCTGCCCGCCGAACTGGGCGTTGTAGCGCTGCTGGTCGATGGAATACGAGCCGCGGCCGTGGATGTAGATGCCGTTCTCCACGTCCTTGACCATCTCGGCCACCGTCAGCGGTGCCTTGCCCGGCGCCAGCGACACGTTGGCCATGCGCTGGAACTGCACGCTGCTCCACGAATCGGCATAGCTGCAGCCATGCGAGGCGTTCTCGCCCAGGATGTGCACTTCGTCGCGGGTGGCCTGGTAATTGACCAGCACGCCGTCCTTGACCAGGTCCCAGCGCCGGGTCTTCACGCCTTCGTCGTCGTAACCCACCGCGCCCAGGCTGCGGGCCTCGACCTTGTCGGCGGTGAAGTTGACGATCGGGCTGCCCCACTGGAAGCGCTGCTCGCGCTTGTCCAGCGTGGCGAAACTGGTGCCGGCGTAGTTGGCCTCGTAGCCCAGCACGCGATCCAGTTCCAGCGGATGGCCGACGTTCTCGTGGATGGTCAGGAACAGGTTGGACGGGTCCACCACCAGGTCGTACTTGCCGGGCTTCACCGATGGGGCGGTCAGCTTGGCGCGCGCCTGCCTGGCGGCCGCGACGATGTCCTCGCGCAGGTCGTATGACGCGCCGTAGGCCACCACGCCCCCCGGCAGCGCGAACTTGTCCTGCGGGTTGGCGTCCAGGTACTCGTAGCCCATGCCCATCGGTGCGGACAGCCCGTCGCGCGTCTTGAACCGGCCGCTGGCCTGGTCGACCACGGTCACGGTGAAAGGCACCCAGATGCGGTGCACGTCCTGGTCGATGTACGACCCGTCGGTGCTGGCGAAGTACTTCTGCTCGTTGATGACGAACATGCGCGAGGCGGCGAAGCTGGCGCCCGCGGCCAGCGCGGTGGCGTTCGCGCCCAGCAGCAGGTCCACCTTCTCCTTCACCGGCACCGCCATCGCGTTCTTCACGATCGGCGTCTTCCACGCCACCTCGCCCACGCCCTTGAGCGGCGCCAGTTGCACCGGCTTGCCCTGGATGCGGGCATTCGCGCGGGCGATGGCCACGGCCTGCCGCGCCGCGGCGGCGACGCCGTCGGGGGTCTGCTCGTTGGTCGCGGCGAATCCCCAGGCGCCCTGCGCGATCACGCGCACGCCGATGCCGGAGGATTCGGTGTTCACCACGTTCTGAACCTTGTCCTCGCGGGTGATCAGCGATTGCCGCAGGTAACGGCCGATGCGCACGTCGCAGTAGGTGGCGCCGGCGGCCGTGGCGGCGGCCAGCGCCGCATCGGCCAGTCGCTTCTTCTGCGCCACGTTGCCCGGTTCCAGCAGCGCTTCGGCGGCGATCACGCGCGTGCCGGGAAGCGCCAGCCCTGCCAGGGTCAGGCCGCCGAGGGTGAGGAAGTCGCGTCGTTGCATGCCCGGATCCGGTGGAATAAGCCGCCTGACTGTCGTCGGCGCGCGCGGCAGCGTCAAGTGACCGCGGTCATGTCCCGGCCACGTGGTGCACAATGCGCCTCATCCCGCACAGGAATCGGCCCGCATGAAATCCCGCCCGGCCGTCAGGCCCGAGAACGACGACGAACAGCTGCGGCTCGCCGTGCTGATCGACGCCGACAACGCCCAGCCCGCCGTGATCGAAGGCCTGCTGGCGGAAGTGGCCAAGTACGGCGTGGCCAGCGTGAAGCGCATCTACGGCGACTTCACCAGCACGCGCATGACGCAGTGGAAGCAGGCGCTGCTGAAGCATTCGATCAACCCGGTGCAGCAGTTCGCCTATACCAGCGGCAAGAACGCCACCGACAGTTCGCTGATCATCGACGCGATGGACCTGATGTACACGCGGCGCTTCGACGGCGTGTGCCTGGTCTCCAGCGACAGCGACTTCACCCGCCTGGCCCAGCGCCTGCGCGAGGAAGGGCTGACCGTGTACGGCTTCGGCGAGCGCAAGACGCCGGACGCCTTCGTGCAGGCCTGCGACAAGTTCATCTACGTGGAAGTGCTGCGCAGCGAAGTGCCCGCGCCGCCGCCACCGCCGGCCAAGCCGGCGAAAAAATCCGCGAAGCCGGTGGCGAAGAAGCCCGCCGCCCAGGCCGAACCCACCGCCGCGCCGGCGGCCGACCAGGCCCGGCACGAATCCCTGCCGCTGCGGCTGATCCGCCAGGCCATCGAGGAAGCCAGCGACGACCAGGGCTGGGCCTTCCTCGGCAGCGTCGGCAGCTACCTCAGCAAGGTGCGTCCTGATTTCGACACCCGCCTGTACGGCCACAAGAAGCTCAGCGACCTGATGAAGGCGCATCCGCGGCACTTCACCGTCGAGGAGCGCGCGGGCGAAGGCGGCGCGAAACGCTTCTACGTGCGTTCGGCGTAGCGTGCACCGTGCGCACGTCGACGCGTCGTCGGAAGGATCAAGGGGTCGCGTGCCTGGCACGCGCGACGTTCCGTGAGCGGTAAGCCGTTCGCGCCTTCTTGCGCGCGCAACCAGGGGCCGATCCTGGAGGTGTTGCAGCGCCACCTCGACGACACGCGGCGTGTCCTCGAGGTCGGCAGCGGTACCGGCCAGCACGCCGTGCATTTCGCCGCGGCGATGCCGTGGCTGTCATGGCAATGCAGCGACCGGGCCGACAACCTGCCCGGCATCACGATGTGGCTGGACGAAGCGGGACTGCCGAACACACCGCCCGTGATCGGACTCGACGTGGACGGACCTTGGCCCGATGCCAGGTTCGATGCGGTCTTCACCGCCAACAGCCTGCATATCATGGGCTGGCCGCAGGTGCAGGCGTTCTTCGCAGGGGTCGCCGCAGTGCTGGAGGACAATGGGTTGCTGGTGGTCTATGGCCCGTTCAACTACGGCGGCGACTTCACCAGCGACAGCAACCGTGCGTTCGAGCAGTGGCTGAAGGACCGGGATCCCGCGTCCGGCATCCGCGACTTCGAAGCCGTCGATGCGCTGGCGCGCAGCATCGGCCTGTCCTTGGTCGAAGACAACGCCATGCCGGCCAACAACCGCTGCCTGGTCTGGTACAAACGGAAAACCCTGTAGGAGCGACGTGAGTCGCGACCGTGGACCGGAAGCGTTCGTTCGATACAAATCAGCGTGACTACAGCGGATCGCAAGCGAAGGTTTCAGGCACGGCATCGGCCGCCATCCGCCTCGGATCCGTGTCGAAAGGTCTCTTCAATCCACGTTCGCGACTCACGTCGCTCCCACAGGACTCGCGGAGGTAACCGGAGGTCGTGCGCACGGCGCACGCTACGCAAACAAAAACCCCCGCCGGAGCGGGGGTCTTCGTCTCAGGCCGCCTGCACGATGTGCAGCGCCCTCGGGTTGCGCCAGGTCGCCAGCAGTTCCGCCTCGCGTGCCTTCGCCGCGTGCAGGTGCTTTTCCTTGACGTGGCCATAGCCGCGGATGTGCTCGGGGATGCTGGCGATCTCCACCGCCAGGCCCAGCTTGCCGCCATCCAGCGCGGCCAGCAGTTCGGCGACGGTCTTCTCGTAGTCGGCGATCAGCTGGCGCTCGCTCTTGCGCTCGTCGGTATACCCGAACACGTCGAACGTGCCGCCGCGCAGGAAGCGCAGCTTCGCCAGCAGGCCGAAGGCCTTGAACATCCACGGGCCGTATTCCTTCTTGATCAGGCGACCCTGCGCGTCCTTCTTGGCCAGCAGCGGCGGCGCCAGGTGGAAACGCACCTGGTAGTCGCCATCGAACTGCTGCTGCAGCCGGCGCTGGAAATCACCGCTGGTGTACAGGCGCGCCACTTCGTACTCGTCCTTGTAGGCCATCAGCTTGAAGAAATAGCGGGCCACGGCCTCGGTCAGGGCAGTGGAACCCGGCGCCTTCACGTTCTCGGCCGCACGTACCTTCGCGACGAGGTCGGTGTAGCGCCGGGCGTAGGCGCTGTCCTGGTAGTCGGTGAGGAAGGCCGAGCGGCGCGTGATCAGCTCGTCCAGCGAGCGCGACAGGCGCAGGTCGTCCAGCGGCAGGAAGGCCACGTTGTCGCCGTTGCCCGCACTGCCTTCCGGCAAGCCGCGCAGTTCGTTCTCGTTGTCCGGCGTGCGCAGCGCGGCGTTGGAACCCCACTCGGTGCTTTCCCACTCGCCCGGCGGCAGGATCTGCAGCGTGCCCGGCGTGCGCTCGCTCTCGGTCTGCGTGTTGTGGATCAGGCCGGCGGCTTCCTGCACCGCCTGCGGGTTCACCACGGCCAGCCGGCCCCACGCGAAGGCCGTCTTGTTCATCTCGATGGCGGCGCCATTGAGCTCGACGGCGCGCATGATGGCGTCGAACGAGATCGGCACCAGGCCCTGCTGCCAGGCGTAGCCCAGCATGAAGAGGTTGCTGCCGATCGCGTCGCCGATCAGTGCGGTTGCGATCTGCGTGGCGTCGACCAGCATCGGCTCGCGGCCACCCAGCGCGACCTTCACGCCGGCGACGATGTCGGTGGCCGGGAACTGCATGTCCGGATGCGTGGTGAACGTGCCCGGCATCGCCTCGTAGGTGTTCAGCACCACCTGCGAGCGCTCGCCGCGCACCTTCGACAGCACCCAGTAGTCGTTGACCACCACCATGTCGCAGCCCAGCACCAGGTCGGCTTCGCCCGCGGCAATGCGCACGGCGTGGATGTCTTCCGGCGTGCGCGCGATGCGGATGTGCGTGGTCACCGCGCCGCCCTTCTGCGCCAGGCCGGTCTGGTCGAGCACGCTGGCACCCTTGCCTTCCAGGTGGCCGGCCATGCCGAGCAGCGCGCCGATGGTCACCACGCCGGTGCCGCCGACGCCGGTGATGAGGATGTTCCAGGGCTGCGCCAGGTCGGACTTCACCACCGGGGCAGGCAGCGAGGCCAGCAGGTCGGCCGCATTGGCTTTCTTGCCCTTGCGCGGCGTGCCGCCGTGCACGGTGACGAAGCTGGGGCAGAAGCCGTCGACGCAGCGGAAGTCCTTGTTGCAGTTGGACTGGTCGATCTCGCGCTTGCGGCCGAATTCGGTTTCCTTCGGCAGCACCGACACGCAGAAGCTCTTCACGCCGCAGTCGCCGCAGCCTTCGCAGACCAGCGTGTTGACCATCGTGCGCTTGGCCGGGTCCGGCAGCTTGCCGCGCTTGCGGCGGCGACGCTTCTCGGTGGCGCAGACCTGGTCGTAGATCAGGATGGACACGCCCTTGACCGTGCGCAGCTGCTTCTGCACCTCGTCCAGGCGGCCACGGTCGAAGAACTCCACGCCGGTCGGGAAGAGTTCGCGCTTGCTCCACTTGCCGATCTCGTCGCTGACCACGACGATCGTGTCCACGCCCTCGGCGCGCATCATGTGCGCGATCTGCGGCACCGACAGCGTGCCGTCCACCGGCTGGCCGCCGGTCATCGCCACGGCGTCGTTGTAGAGGATCTTGTAGGTGATGTTCACCCCGGTGGCCACCGACTGGCGCACCGCCAGCGAGCCGGAGTGGAAGAACGTGCCGTCGCCCAGGTTCTGGAAGACGTGCTCGGTCTCGGTGAACGGCGCCTGCCCGGACCACGTCACGCCTTCGCCGCCCATGTGCGTGAAGGTGTCGGTGTCGCGGTCCATCCACGTCACCATGTAGTGGCAGCCGATGCCCCCGAGCGCGCGCGAGCCTTCCGGCACCACCGTCGAGGTGTTGTGCGGGCAGCCGCTGCAGTAATGCGGCACGCGCGGGAAGTTGGCGCGCGGCAGCGCCATTTCGGCTTCCTTGTCCTCCATCCAGCGCAGGCGCTGTTCGATCGATTCGGTCGTGAAGAAGCGCTGGATGCGGCGGCCGATCACGCCGGCGATGGTGGCCGGGGTCAGTTCGCCGGTGCTCGGCAGGATCCACTCGCCGGCCTCGTCGTACTTGCCGACGATGGACGGGCGCGTGCCCGCATTGGCCGGCCAGTTGTAGAAGTACTCCTTCATCTGCCGCTCGATGAAGGCACGCTTCTCCTCCACCACCACGATGTCTTCCAGCCCC
>JAESGS010000654.1_pt1 | contig 19684 bp, 17 predicted proteins | sample 9269761 | NCBI WGS metagenome assembly JAESGS01 (sample SAMN15741799, study PRJNA653493) | algae metagenome | isolation source: Cyanosarcina radialis HA8281-LM2 and co-occurring heterotrophs from damp... | place: USA: Makauwahi cave, Hawaii | collected 2011-01-06 | reverse complement strand
GCCCTTCGATGCCTGGCTCCTGATCCGCGGCCTGCGCACCCTGCCGATCCGTATGAAATCGCATGAGCGCTCGGCGCTTGAAGTGGCGCGTCGCCTGCAGGCCCATCCGCTGGTCGAGACCGTCTGCCATCCCGGCCTCGGCAACACCCTGCCGCCGGGGCTCTCGGGCACATCAGGCCTCTTCTCCTTCATCTTCCGCGAGGGCGTCGACGTCAGGCGCTTCGCGGACCATCTCGAACTCTTCAAGCTCGGCGTTTCCTGGGGCGGACATGAAAGCCTCATCGTGCCGGGCGAAGTCGTGCTGTCGCAGAAAGCCCAGCCCAATTCCGCGGCCGCCTTCGGCATCTCACCGCGGTCGGTACGGCTCCATGTCGGCCTGGAGGGAACGGAGGCCCTCTGGAGCGATCTCGAAGCGGCGCTCGCCGTCGCTTCGACTGACTGACAGGAGCGGGATGAGGATCCCGTTCCGCCCACTTTGAACCAAAACCAACGAAGAAAAGAGGGAACAGAAATGAAGAAACTGATCACTGCCACGCTTCTCGCCAGCCTCATGGCCGGAAGCGCGCTCGCCGACACCAAGCTGAAGCTCGTCGAGGTTATCACCAGCCCCGAGCGCACCGAGACACTGAAGTCGATCGTCGCCAAGTTCGAGGCCGCCAACCCCGGCACGACGGTCGAGATCATCTCGCTGCCCTGGGGCGAAGCCTTCCAGAAGTTCGCGACCATGGTTTCGGCCGGCGAACTGCCTGACGTCATGGAAATGCCCGACACCTGGCTGTCGCTCTATGCCAACAACGGCATGCTCGAAAGCCTCGAGCCCTACCTCGCCAAGTGGGAACACACCGGCGGCCTGACGGAACGCGCGCTCGAACTCGGCCGCGACGTCAACGACACCGCCTACATGCTGCCCTACGGCTTCTATCTGCGCGCCATGTTCTACAACAAGAAGCTCTTGTCGGAAGCCGGCGTCAACGAGCCGCCGAAGACCATGGACGATTTCGTCAAGGCGTCCGAAGCCGTCTCGAAGCTTCCGGGTAAATCCGGCTACTGCCTGCGCGGCGGTCCGGGCGGCCTCAACGGCTGGGTAATGTTCGGCGCCACCATGGCCGGCAGCAACACCTTCTTCAACGAGGACGGCACCTCGACCATGAACAGCGAAGGCTGGGTCAAGGGGCTCACCTGGGTGATCGACCTTTACAAGAAGGGGCTGGCACCGAAGGACAGCGTCAACTGGGGCTTCAATGAAATCGTCGCCGGCTTCTATAGCGGCACCTGCGCCTTCCTCGACCAGGATCCGGACGCGCTGATCGCCATTGCCGAGCGAATGAAATCGGAAGACTTCGGCGTCACCACCATGCCGAAGGGCCCGAGCGGCAAGGCCTTTACCACCATCGGCTTCGCCGGCTGGTCGATGCTGTCGGCAAGCCAGAACAAGGACCTATCCTGGAAGCTGATCGAGACGCTCGAAGGGCCGGAAGGCAACATCGAGTGGAACAAGCGCACCGGCGCACTGCCGGTGCACAAGTCCGCCGAGAAGGATCCCTTCTATGCGAGCGCGCAGTTCAAGGGCTGGTTCGACGAACTTGCCGACAAGGACGTCGTTCTGACGGTCATGCCGACCTACCTCGAGGAATTCGCCTTCTTCAAGGATTCGCTCGCCATCAAGACGACCCAGGAAGCGCTGCTCGGCGACATCACGCCGGAACAGCTCGCCAACCAGTGGGCGGAATACCTCACCAAGGCGCAGCAGAAGTTCCTCGCCAGCAAGAAGTAAGCTTTAGGCCGGTGGCGGTTCGCCGCCACCGGCCTTCATGATCTCAAGCGGAATGACGTGTGCGCGGTCTCCGCCTGCATCCCGCTCCGACTGACGAAAACGAGGCACGTCGAAAAAACCGGCGGCCGCACAGGGGAAATTTCGATCGATGGACCATGTCGCCCGCCAAGGCGGCCTGCCGGCAGGCAGGATACCGCTGAAGAAGCGCATCGCCGATAGCGCAGCACCCTATCTCTATAGCGCGCCAGCGCTGATCCTGATCGTCACGGTGATGCTGGTGCCGCTGGTGCTTGGCGTTTCCTACGCCTTCCGCGATATCCAGCTCCTGAACCCGTTCTCCGGCGCTTACATCGGGCTTGATCATTTCCGGGCATTGTCCGAGGACCAGGCCTTCTATCGGGCGTTGCGCAATACGCTCTGGTGGACCGGTGCCTCGGTCTTCTTCCAGTTCGTTTTCGGTCTGATCCTCGCATTGCTGCTCGACAAGCCCTTCTACGGCCGCGGCCTCGCCCAGGCCCTTGTCTTCCTGCCCTGGGCGGTGCCGAGTTTCCTTGCCGGCCTCAACTGGGCCTGGCTGTTCAATCCGGTCGTCGGCCCCCTGCCGCATTGGCTCTTCGGGCTCGGCATCATGAGCGAGCCGAACAACATCCTCTCGGATCCGCAGCTTGCCATGTGGGGGCCGATCATCGCCAATGTCTGGTGGGGCATTCCCTTCTTCGCGATCACGCTTCTGGCCGCCCTTCAGGCGATCCCCCGCGACCTCTACGAGGCGGCCAGCATCGACGGTGCCGGTCCGGTTCAGCGCTTCCTCTCGATCACGCTCCCCTTCCTTGCGCCGACGATCGCCATCACCATCCTCTTGCGCACCGTCTGGATCTCCAACTTCGCCGATCTGATCATCGTCATGACCAATGGCGGACCGGCCGACCGCACCCAGATCGTTGCCAGCTACATCTTCACCCAGGCCTTCAAGCGGCTGGATTTCGGTTACGCCTCGGCGATCGCGCTCGTGCTTCTGGCGCTGCTCCTCGCCTATTCGATGCTGATCGTCATCCTGCGGCAGTGGCTGTTGAGCAAGGATTGAGACGATGCGCGCCAAACCCCTTTTCCTCACGATCGCGCACCGGTTGGCCATCCTTGCCTATATCGCGTTTGCGCTCTTCCCGCTCTATTGGCTGCTGAAGGTCGCCGTCACGCCCAACGACCTGCTCTACTCCGAAGGCATTCGAATGTGGCCTTCGCGCGCCAGCCTTGAGCACTTCGATTTCGTGCTCCGCCACAGCGCCTTTCCAGTGTTTTTCAAGAACAGCCTGATCGTCTCGGGTTCCACCGCCGTCATCGTCACCATCCTTGCCTCGCTCTCGGGCTACGCCCTGTCGCGCTTCAATTTCCGCGGCAAGTATTGGCTGGTGGCTCTGATGCTTCTGACGCAGATGTTTCCGCTGGTGATGCTGGTGGCGCCGATCTTCAAGATCCTCTCGCCGATGGGCCTGACGAACAGCCTGACAGGTCTCGTCATCGTCTACACCGCCTTCAACGTGCCCTTCGCCACTTTCCTGATGCAGTCCTTCTTCGACGGCATTCCGAAGGATCTGGAGGAAGCGGCGATGATCGACGGCGCGACGCAATTCGTCGCCTTCCGCCAGATCATCCTGCCGCTGACGCTTCCGGGCATCGCGGCCACACTCGGCTTCGTCTTCACCGCTGCCTGGAGCGAGCTTCTGTTCTCGCTGATGCTGATCTCCGGCAACGATCAGGCGACGTTCCCCGTCGGGCTTCTGTCCTTCGTGTCGAAGTTCTCCGTCGACTTCGGGCAGATGATGGCCGCCGGCGTGCTCGCGCTCATCCCCGCCTGCCTCTTCTTCCTGCTCATTCAACGTTATCTCGTCCAGGGCCTCACGGCCGGCGCGGTCAAAGGCTGAGGATTGTTCTCATGGCTTCCATCGATATCGCCAACATCCAGAAATCCTACGGCATCCACCCGGTCCTGCACGATGTCGACCTGAAGATCGGCGACGGCGAATTCGTCGTGCTCGTCGGCCCGTCCGGCTGCGGCAAGTCCACGCTTCTGCGCATGATCGCCGGGCTCGAAAGCGTGACCTCGGGCGAAATCCGCATCGCCGGAAAACGCGTCAACGAACTGGCCCCGAAGGACCGCGACATCGCCATGGTGTTTCAGTCCTACGCGCTCTATCCGCACATGTCGGTCGCCAAGAACATGAGCTACAGCCTCAGGCTGCGAAAGACCGCCAAGGAAAAGATCGCAAGCGTCGTCTCAGGCGCTGCCGCCAAGCTCGGTCTCGACCCGCTGCTCGAACGCCGCCCCCGTGCGCTCTCGGGCGGCCAGCGCCAGCGCGTCGCCATGGGCCGCGCCATCGTGCGCGAACCGAAGGCGTTCCTGTTCGATGAGCCGCTCTCCAACCTCGACGCGCGCTTGCGCGAGCAGATGCGCGCCGAAATCAAGAAGCTGCACAAGGATCTTGGCGCCACATCGATCTACGTCACCCACGACCAGATCGAAGCGATGACGCTCGCCGATCGCATCGTCGCCATGAACGGCGGCTTCGTCCAGCAAGTTGGCAGCCCGCTCGATCTCTACGACCGCCCCGCCAATCTGTTCGTTGCCGGCTTCATCGGTTCGCCGGGCATGAACTTCTTCGAGGGCACCTATCGCAACGGTACCGCCCCGCGCTTCGAAACCGAAGGCGGCATCATCGTTCCGGCCCAGCCGCATCCTGCCTTGACGGACGGCGCCAGGGCGACGCTCGGCATCCGGCCGGAGCATGTCGAGATCGGCGTCGAAGGCCCGGATGCGCTGAAAGCCAATGTCGACCTGGTCGAGCCGACGGGCTTCGGCATCATCCTGCACCTCTCCTTCGGCCGTGCCGGTTTCAAGGCGTTTACCAACGACCGCCGGTTCCTCAACGTTTCCGGCTCGCTGCCCGTACGCCTGCCGTTCGAGCGGCTGCACTTCTTCAACGCCGACGGCAATCGCGTCTGAGCGCTGGCAGCGACATGGCGAAAATTTAGGCGCAGCCGGCAAACCGGCCGGCTGCGCCGGTTGACTTCCACAAAGCGAGGCGTACCGTCGTCGTGTCGCAAGTATCAACCGCCGTGGCGCCAACTTAAGAGAAGCAAGCACCGCCAAAACGACAGATTGACGATAGCCTTCCTTGCCTGCGCCCGGCGATTTTGAGGAAGTGTCATGCGAATTCTTGTTGTTGCCCTTGCCTTTTCGACAACGATGCTCTGTCCGTTAGCTGCCCTTTCGCAAGAGGGCGATGCCGCAGCCGGAGCCACCGTCTTCAAGAAATGCGCCGTCTGTCATGTGGCCGACAGCGACACAAACAAGGTTGGGCCATCGCTCAACCATCTGTTCGGGCGGACAGCCGGTACCCACGCCGACTTCAGCTACTCACCGGCGATGATCGATGCCGGCAAGGGTGGACTCGTCTGGGATGAGGCGCATCTGCGCGACTATCTGCACAATCCAAGAACCAAGGTGAAAGGCACGAAAATGGCCTTTGCCGGTTTGAAAGATGATACGGATATCTCCAACCTCATCGCCTATCTCAAGCAGTATTCGCAGTAGCCTGCGAAGACTAAACGCAACCGCTGCTCGCACGGAGGCGGCGAATTGCGACTGTTCGACGTTCGTGTAATAATTGCAGCTACAGCGCCGCGTGTCTGACCAGACGCGCAAGGGTCGCTGTAGAACTTTGAATTCCTGCGTGTTTTGTCGTTTGATCGGCGACGATTAACGGAAACATGCAGAAGGCTCTACGGATTGCGTATTCATGCCCACAGCCGCCAGCGGCGAGGAGGGACAGAAATGGCCGTGGTAGTTGTTCTGGTTTTGGTGGCCGTCGGTTCGGTGTTATTCCATCTGTGGAGCCCGTGGTGGTGGACGCCGATCGCGTCCAACTGGAATTACATAGACAATACGCTCATCATCACCTTCTGGATTACCGGCGTCGTCTTCGTCGCCGTCGTGCTTTTCATGGCCTATTGCGTCCTGCGTTTTCGGCATCGCCCGGGAAACCGGGCGGCCTATGAACCGGAGAACAGGAAGCTCGAAGGGTGGCTTGCCGGCGGCACCACACTCGGCGTCGCCGCCATGCTCACCCCCGGCCTTTTCGTCTGGCACCAGTTCGTGACCGTGCCGGATGGTGCGGCGGAGGTAGAAGTCGTCGGCCAGCAATGGTTGTGGAGCTTCCGGCTGCCCGGCGCCGACGGCAAGCTCGGAACCTCCGAGACCCGCGACATCACCCCGGAAAATTCGCTCGGCCTCAACCGCAACGATGCGGCCGCCCTCGACGACGTCGTCATCGAAGGCGGCGAGCTGCATCTGGAAGTCGGCAAGCCGGTCAAGATCCTGCTGCGATCGGTCGACGTGCTGCATGATTTCTACGTGCCGGAGTTCCGCGCCAAGATGGACATGGTGCCGGGCATGGTCACCTATTTCTGGCTGACGCCGACGCGCACCGGCACGTTCGAGGTGCTGTGCGCCGAACTCTGCGGCACCGGTCACCCACAGATGCGCGGCACCGTCGTCGTCGACAGCGCCGCCGATTATCAAGCCTGGCTCTCGCAACAGACGACGTTCTCGCAATTGCAGGCAAAGGCAGGAACGAAAGAAACGGCGCAGGCAGGAAATGCCGCCCCGGCGCAATAACAGGCGCCCCGACGGCCAAAGCGGGATGAGGAAAAGTGCTCGCGATATCCGCCCGCATCCCGCTCGTGAGGAGACGCAATTCCATTGTTGGACGTGCGGAATTGCAGGTTCAAGGCGTTGGATCGAGATGATCCGGTGTTGGGAGGTTCTCGCAGATGGTCGATATCCGGTCAGGCACGGGCGAACAGATTGGCCCAGCTGAAGTAGAGGACGTGGATCTCTATCATCCCCATAGCTGGTGGACGCGTTATGTCTTCAGCCAGGATGCCAAGATCATCGCCGTGCAATATGCCTCGACCGCGATCGCCATCGGCATGGTGGCGCTGGTTCTCTCCTGGCTGATGCGGCTGCAGCTCGGCTTTCCCGGCGCCTTCGCCTTCATCGATGCGGAACGCTACTATCAGTTCATCACCATGCACGGCATGATCATGGTGATCTATCTGTTGACTGCGCTGTTTCTCGGCGGCTTCGGCAACTACCTGATCCCGCTGATGCTCGGCGCGCGCGACATGGTCTTCCCCTATGCCAACATGCTGAGCTACTGGCTGTATCTGCTGGCCGTCCTCGTGCTCGTCGCGAGCTTCTTTGCGCCCGGCGGACCGACCGGCGCCGGCTGGACGCTCTATCCGCCACAGGCAGTGCTTTCCGGCACGCCCGGCGGCAAGGACTGGGGCATCATCTTGATGCTATCCTCCCTCATCCTCTTCGTCATCGGCTTTACCATGGGTGGCCTCAACTATGTCGTCACCGTGCTGCAAGGGCGTACGCGCGGCATGACCTTGATGCGCATGCCGCTTACCGTCTGGGGCATCTTCACGGCGACGGTGATGGCGCTTCTCGCCTTCCCCGCCCTCTTCGTCGCCTGCGTCATGATGCTGTTCGATCGGGTGCTCGGCACCAGCTTCTTCATGCCGGCGATCGTCGAGATGGGCGAGCAGCTGCAGCATGGCGGCGGCAGCCCCATCATGTTCCAGCACCTCTTCTGGTTCTTCGGCCATCCGGAGGTCTACATCGTCGCCCTGCCCGCCTTCGGCATCGTCTCCGATCTCATCAGCACCCATGCCCGCAAGAACATCTTCGGCTACCGCATGATGGTCTGGGCGATCGTCATCATCGGCGCGCTCTCCTTCATCGTCTGGGCGCACCACATGTATGTCAGCGGCATGAACCCCTATTTCGGCTTCTTCTTCGCAACGACGACGCTGATCATTGCCGTTCCAACGGCGATCAAGGTCTACAACTGGGTGCTGACGCTCTGGCGCGGCGACATCCACCTGACGCTGCCGATGCTGTTCGCGCTCGCCTTCATCGTCACCTTCGTCAATGGCGGGCTGACCGGTCTGTTCCTAGGCAATGTCGTCGTCGATGTGCCGCTCTCCGACACGATGTTCGTCGTCGCCCACTTCCACATGGTCATGGGCGTTGCGCCGATCATGGTGATTTTCGGGGCAATCTATCACTGGTATCCGAAGATCACCGGCCGCATGCTCAACCAGGCGATGGGGCAGATCCACTTCTGGGTCACCTTCGTCGGCGCCTATCTGATCTTCTTCCCAATGCACTATCTCGGGCTGATCGGCATGCCGCGCCGCTACTATGAGATGGGCGAGACCGCCTTCGTGCCGGCATCCGCCCATACGCTCAACGAGTTCATCACCATCATGGCGCTGATCGTCGGCGCCGCCCAGATCGTCTTCCTCTTCAATCTCATCTGGAGCATCCGCCACGGCCGCGAAGCCGGCGGCAACCCCTGGCGGGCAACGACGCTCGAATGGCAGACGCCGGAAACGCCGCCACGCCACGGCAATTGGAAGGAACTGCCGATCGTCTATCGCTGGCCCTATGATTACAGCGTGCCCGGGGCGGCGGAAGATTTCATTCCGCAGAACCAGCCGGGCACGACGAGCCATGCGCCGGAGGGTGCCTCATGAACGTCACCCTCGTCTTCCTGGCGGTGATCTTCGCGATCGCCGCCTGGTGGCTCAGCCGGCAGCGGCTGTTCTCGAAACCCTGGCTGGAGGTCGGCCACGCCCATGACCTCCGCCCGCATGACCGTCCCCCGATCGCGCCTGCGAAAATCGGTCTTGGCGTCTTCCTCGCCGTCGTCGCAGCACTCTTCTCCCTGTTCATCAGCGCCTACTTTATGCGCATGGCCTCCACCGACTGGTGGTCGACGCCGATGCCGAAGATCCTGTGGCTGAACACGGCCATCCTTGCGCTTGGCAGCCTGCTTCTGCATGCGGCCCGCGTCACTGCCGAACAGCATCGTGACGAGGCGAGCCGCACGGCGATGATCGCAGCGCTTGCCTCCGGTCTCGCCTTCCTCGCCGGCCAGGTCTTTGCCTGGCGCGAGCTGACCGACGCCGGCTTCCTGCTCGCCGACAATCCGGCCAACAGCTTCTTCTACATGATCTCGGGCATGCATGGCCTGCACATTCTCGGCGGCCTGTTCGCGCTTACGCGGGTCATCGTCAAGACGCGCACCGGCCCGATGGGCGAAAAGGCCGTGCTGTCGATCACGCTCTGCGCCATCTACTGGCATTTCATGCTGGCCGTATGGCTGGTGCTTTACGCGCTCTTTTCCGGCTGGGCCAACGACTTCGTCGAGCTCTGCCGATCCCTCTTGACTTGAAGGAGCCAAGGCATGTCCGCCGAGACACATTCGCCTGTCCGAGAGCCGCTCCATCGCCCCGCAGGACTTGCCGGCTTTGCCGCCGACTGGGCCTCCGACCAGCGGACGTTCAAGAACGTCTCCTGGGGCAAGGCGATGATGTGGATCTTCCTCTTGAGCGACACCTTCGTCTTCGGCTGCTTCCTCATCGCCTACATGTCGGCGCGCATGTCGACCGCCGTTCCCTGGCCCAATCCGAGCGAGGTCTTCGCGCTGCACATCGGCGGCTCGGACGTGCCGCTGATCCTGATCGCCATCATGACCTTTGTGCTGATCACCTCGAGCGGCACCATGGCCATGGCCGTCAATTTCGGTTACCGGCGCGATCGCAAGAAGACCGCTCTGCTGATGCTGCTGACCGCCCTTTTCGGCGCCACCTTTGTCGGCATGCAGGCCTTCGAATGGACGAAGCTGATCACCGAGGGCGTGCGTCCCTGGGGCAACCCGTGGGGTGCTGCCCAATTCGGCTCGACCTTCTTCATGATAACCGGCTTCCACGGCACCCACGTCACGATCGGCGTCATCTTCCTGCTGATCATCGCGCGAAAAGTGTGGCGCGGCGATTTCGACACCGAACGGCGCGGCTTTTTCACGAGCCGAAGAGGACAATACGAGATCGTCGAGATCACCGGCCTCTACTGGCACTTCGTCGACCTCGTATGGGTCTTCATCTTCGCATTCTTCTATCTGTGGTGAGGCATGGCCATGACGGAAACGACTGTTCACACCCACGCGGCACCGGCAGCAAAATCGGAAGGCCACGCACAAACCCACCAGCAGCATCCGATCGGCCTCTACCTGGTCGTCTGGCTGCTGCTTTTCGTGCTCAGCACCTTCTCCTACCTCGTCGACTATGTCGGGCTGCAGGGTTATCTCCGGTGGTCGCTAATCCTGATCTTCATGGTTCTGAAGGCCGGGCTGATCGTCGCGATCTTCATGCACATGGCCTGGGAGCGGCTGGCGCTGATCTACGCGATCCTGCTGCCGCCGCTGCTGGTGCTGGTCTTCGTGGCGCTGATGGTTTCGGAATCACACTACGTGCTCTTCACCCGCCTAACCTTCTTCGGCGCCGCGCCGTGAGGATGAGGGCGGCGCTGCCCAAGGAGGCGGCACCGCTGGCTGTCTTGTGCCTCAGTGCTGCTGAAGCCCGGTGATCATCGCGATGATCTCGTTCTTGTCGGTCTTCGCCGTCTCGCGGATTCCGATCTGCTTGCCTCGACGCAGGACACAGATGCGATCCGACAGCTTGAAGACCTGATCGAGGCTGTGGCTGATGATCAGTACGCCGATGTTGCGGCTTTTCAGCGATTCCACGATCTCTTCGACCTTGGCGGTTTCGGCAACACCAAGCGCCGCCGTCGGTTCGTCGAGAAGGATCAGCTTGCTCGCCCAATGGGTGGCGCGGGCAATCGCGACGCCCTGACGCTGCCCGCCCGAGAGGTCGCGGATCGTCGCATGGGCCGAGGGGATGCGGACATCCAGTTCCTTCACCAGCGTTTCCGTCTCGGAGATCATCCGGCGACGGTCGAGCAGGCCGAAACGGTTTACCGGCTCGCGGCCGAGAAACATGTTCATATAGACCGTCTGCTGGTCGGCAAGCGCCAGGTCTTGATAGACGACCTCGATGCCATGGGCGCGCGCCATGGTGGCGTTCGACATCGCCACGGTCTGGTTCTCGATCGTGATCGTTCCCGAGGTCGGCGTGTAGACGCCGGAGATGATCTTGATCAGCGTCGACTTGCCAGCGCCGTTGTCGCCGACGAGCGCCACGATCTCGCCCGGACGGACCTCCAGCGAGAAGTTCTCGATCGCGGTGACGCCGCCAAAGGTCTTGCGGATGTCCTTCAGTTTCAGGACCGGCTCTGCTGCACTACCGTTCGCGTTCATGACGTCGCCCCTCATACCGGCCAGGCTGCGGTTTCGCCGAAACCGTTTTCGATCGTTTCCACCTTCGGCGCACCCTTGGAGATGCCCGACACGCCGACGACATAAGCGCGCGTGACGAAGGCCTGGCCGCGGAAGCCGAACACCGCCGTATCGCCAGGCTTCGGCGCCGCCGCACCGCTGGCGTCGATCATCGCGTAATAGTCGATCGCCGAGGGTGGCGGCACTTCGACGCTTCGAAGCGCCGATGCAGCCGTGGTCGGCTCAGTCGATACGATGGCCTTGACGTCGTAGTCCGGGAAGATCGGATCGATGTAGAAGCCGCCGCCGAAGCAATAGGCCTTGCCGCCCGAGAGATGGGAAACTTCGGTGAGGTAGAGCACCGCCGGCAGTTCCGGCAGATCTTCCATCACGTGCAGTGCGGTGGTGCCGTGCAGACCGTTGCCCGGCTCGCACTGCGTCGCGCCCGCTTCGGCAAGGGCCGGGAGCATGACGCTGGAGGTCGTGCCCGGCGCATTCACCTCGATCCCGTTGCGGCCGGCCTTGGCCAGCGCCTCGGCAGCCTTCGAGAGCGTCGCGAGATTGTGTGTGGGCTTCACCTTGCGGCTTTCATGGTCGAAGAGCAGCGCCGGAAAGGTGGTGATGCCGGCAAAGCGGCCACCGTCGAGCGCATCGAGACGATCCGCCACCGCGGCAACGTCGCTGGCATCGAACCCGCCTTCATGGCCGCGGTAGAAGGTATCGCCTTCCGCCCGGATACGGGCGAGCAGATCCTGCCGATAGCCGGCGGCATGTGCCCCAGCCGCGGCTTCTGCAGCCTTTTCGTCGTTGAAGACCGTCCAATAGTCCGGCCGGAAGGTTTTCGCTGCGGCAGCCGCCTCATGACGCGCGACCTGCTGCAGGTGGCCGAGATGGCCAACCTTCAGTCCCGCCTTGTGGGTGGCGCGGGCACAGGCCATGTCGACCGCAACCGAACGGTCAATGCCACCACGCTTGACCGCTTCGCAGAAGGAACTCGAGCGGCCAACCTGCTTGGTCATGGCAAAGGTCTTCAGGCCGAGGCGACGGGCCTCTTTGCTCATAATCGCCGCATTGACCTCGACCGTGTCGAGATCGAGTACATAGGCGTTGGCCGGGATCCTGCCCTGCTGGTGCAGGCTCATCGCCGCTTCGATGAATGCCGGGTTGCGGCGGCGTAGAACGTCGAGAAACATGAAATCCTCCTTCAGCGGGACTTTTCGCGCAGCGACACGGCGACCGCGGCGAGGATGATGAGACCGCGAACGATCATCTGGTCGGAAACGGAAAGGCCCATCAGGATCAGGCCGTTGTTGAGCATGCCCATCATCAGCGAGCCGACGAGCGCGCCGATGATCGTGCCCTTGCCGCCGTTGAGCAGCGTGCCGCCAACGATGACGGCGGCGATCACCGTCATCAGGTCGGTTTCGCCGAGCGTGTACTTGGCCGCCTGCAGGCGACCGGCATAGAGCAGGCCTGCGAGGCCCGCGAGGCCGCCGCTGATCATCAGCACGGCCAGCCGAATGCGCGGCACGCTGATGCCGGAAACGCTCGCAGCCCGGCTGTTGTCACCGGTCGCCAGCACATGGGCGCCGAAACGGGTCTCGCGGTAGATGATATGGCCGCAGACGACGGCGACCACGGTCCACCAGATCAGCGACGGCACGCCGAGGAACGAGCCCGAGCCGAAGAAGCCGGTAAAGGAGCTGTCGGTCACCGGGATCGAGCGCAGGTTGGTCATCGAGCGCGAGACACCGGCGAAAAGCCCGAGTGTCGCGAGCGTCACCAGGAACGACGGCAGCTTGACATAAGCAACGAGCACGCCGTTCAGGAGCCCGATCAGCAGGCCTGCGCCAATGCCGACCACGACACCGGCAGCGAGGCCATAGTCGTTGACGGTTACCGCCGCCGCCAGCGCCGACACGGCAACGGTCGAGCCGATCGACAGATCGATCTCGCCGGCCGACATGACGAAGACGAGGCCGATCGCCATGATCGTCACCGGTGCTGTCTGCAGCATGATGTTCGACAGGTTGCGAACAGTCAGAAAGCCGCTGTCCTTCAAGACGATGGCGAAGAACAGAAAGATCGCCAGGAAGCCAAGATAGACGACGTATTGCTGCAGGTTGAGGCGACTGACGAGGCTCGCCGGCTGGCCGCTCGCGCTGGAATGGGCACTGGACATTATTCTTCCTCCGAAGGCAGGGGGAATGCTCCCCCTGCACTACGGCGCCGCGGGTCTGGTCAGACGCGCAAAGGTCGCCGCAGCACTACGAGAAGCTGCATGTTATGCTCATGCAGCGGGCATCATTTCATCACTTCATCGCATCCGCGATCGTCGCGGGCACATCCTTGTTCAGAGACTTCTTCCAGCCGTCGGCGACCGTCGCCTTGGTGACTGCGAGCGAGTCGACCACCAGGAAAGGCTCGGCCTTCTTGCCGACCAGAGACCCTGCCGCGGCGCGCGCGGCGGTGACGCCGATATTGTAGGCTTCGTCGGCGACGAGAGCTGCGATGTTGCCGCCCTTGACCATGTCGAGTGCTGCCGGCTCGTTGAGGTCGAGCGTCACGATCTTGGTGTGGCTGTTGCCGGCGCCGCGCAGCGTCGAAAGTACGCTCAGTGCCGGCTCCGCCCAAGTCACATAGATCCCGTCGAGATCCGGGTTCTGGGTGATCATCCCTTGCGCGATTTCCTCGCTGCGGGCCGGATCGGCCATGCCGGCTTCGGCAACGATCTTCATGTCGGGATAGTCCTGCTCGATCGTCGACTTGAAGGCGCCATCGCGCTGGTTGGTCACGTAGAAGTCGGCGTCATGATAGATATAACCGAGCTTGCCCTTGCCGCCGAGCGCATCCGCCATGGCGACGGCCGCCTTGTTGCCCATCTGGAAAAGGTCGTCCGAGACGATCGTCACATAGTCCTTGCCGTGTTCGTAACCGGCCGGCGAATTGTCGACGAAGGCGAGCTTCACACCGGCGGTGCGTGCCGGATCGTAAACCACGGCGGCGGTTGCCGGGTCGACCGGCAGCGACAGGATGATCGAGGGCTTCTTGGCAAGCACCGTCTCGACATCCGCCTTCTGGCGGGCGGCATCAAAGCCGGCATCGGTCTGTGCGACCACCGCGACGCCGAGGCGCTTGAACTCGTCCTGGGCGCCGCTGTTGACCGCGTTGGTGTATTCGCTCATCTCGTGCCAGACGAGCGCTGCGGTAAACTTGCCGTCCTTGATCTGCTGTTCCTGCTCCGCCGTCAGCGTCAGGCTGCCCGCCGGCGTCGGCGTCTCGCCATGCGGCCCTGTGGTCTTGCCGTCAGCCGCATAGCCTGATGTTGCGGCAAATACCGTCGCCAGCAACGCGAAATGTCTCACTGCCCTGTGCATCTCTGCCTCCCTTTGGGATGGTGCCGCCGGAAACATCCTCTCTCCCGGCGGCCATCGGATTACGTCGCTGCCTGATTACTTGGCCGCCTCGAGCACCGACTGCGGCGCATCGCGGTTGAGCGACTGCTTCCAGCCGTCCGCGACGTTTTCCTTGGTGACGGTCAAAGCCGGGGCAACGACGAAGGCCGGCGTCTGCTGGCCGAGAAGCGACTTCAGGCCGGTCGCAGCCATGGCACGTCCAAGCTCATAGGCCTTGTCGGCGACGAGCGCGGTGACGTTGCCGCCCTTGACCATGTCGAGTGCCACCGGTTCGGCAAGATCGAGCGTGACGATCTTGGTCTTGGTATTGCCGCTCGAGCGCAGGGCAGAGAGCACGCCGTCGGCAGGTTCGGCCCAGGTTACGTAGATACCGTCGAGATCAGGATTCTGCAGCAGCATGGCGCTTGCCAGCTCCTCGGCGCGCGCCGGGTCGGAAATGCCCTGCTCGGCAACGATCTTGATATCCGGATAGTCCTTCTCGATCGTCGACTTGAAGGCCTGGTCACGCTGGTTCGTCACATAGTAGCTGGCATCGTGGAAGATGTAGCCAACCTTGCCCTTACCGCCGATCGCCTTGGCCAGCGCATCCGCCGCCTGCTTGCCCATCTGGAAGAGATCGTCGGTAACGATCGAGGCATAATCCGTGCCCTGCTTGTAGCCGCTCGGCAGGTTGGAGAGGAACACGAGCTTGCTGCCGTCGGTCACCGCCTGGCGGAATGCTTCGGCCGAGGTCACCGGATCCAGTGGCAGCGCCAGGATGACGTTCGGCTTGGCGGCAAGCGCGGTCTCGATGTCGCTACGCTGGCGGGCAGCGTCGAAGCCGGCATCAGTCGTTACTGCGATCTCGACGCCGGCGCGGGCAAACTCATCCTTGGCACCGGCCGAAACGGCGTTGGTGAAGTCGGACGAGGTATGCCACAGCAGCGCCGCCTTGTAGCCCTTGCCCTTGAGCGCGCCGATGTCGGCGTCGGTGAGCGCCACGTCGGCGCTCGGCGTGGCACTTTCGCCCGACGGACCGACGGTCTGGGCGGAAGCGGCGCCTGCCGCAAGCACGAAGCCGCTGACGAGTGCGGCAGCCATCAATTTCTTCAGAAGCATTGTCGTTCTCCCTCTTGTTTGGCAGTTCAGTCCATGACGCCGCAGTAGCGCGCCATGAAGGCGGCAAATCCGACGATCCCGGCGAGGTATTCCTCCACCTCGACCCGTTCCTCGTAGGTATGGCAGTTGCGGATGTCGCCCGGCGCGCAATAGACGGCAGGCACACCCAAGCGGTTGACGAAGAATGGCGATTCCGACCAGAAGGGCGCGCCTTCGATCACGCCGCGCCCGGCCATCGCTTCGGCCATGGCGGCTGATAGCGCGCCGACTTCGCCCGCCGTTTCGTCGATTTCAGCCGCCGTACCGCCAAGCGCATGGTCGCGGCCGGCCGGATAGGAAAACTCGACCGTCATTTCCGGATCGGTGATCGCCGAGCGCACCGCAGCCTCGATCTCGGCCGCCGCCGTGTCCAGCGATTCCCCTGGCAACAGCTTGCGGATCAGCGACAGTGTGCAGCGCTCGGGCACGGCAATGTAGCCGCCGCCGGCAAGGCCGGTGATTAGCAGGAAACTGCGGCCGATCAGCTTGTGTTCGGCACGTGCGGCAACCTCGTCGGAGTGTTTCCAGAGTGCCGACATCGCCGCATGGCTGGCGCGCAGCGCATCCTTGCCGAGTTCGGGTACGCCGAAATAGGCTGACTTGCCTGTAACCGTGATGTCGGCGATGAAAAATCCGATCTGCGCCGGATAGACGGACAGCCGGGTCGGCTCGACATAGACGACGAAATCTGGCCGCTCGATCTCTCCGGTTTCGATGCGGCCGACCAGATCCTTGATGCCGGCCGAAACGCCGGTGCCCGGCTGGCCGCTTTCCTCGTCGCCGATGAACGCAAAGGCCACGTCGCCGGCCAGATCCATGCCAGCCTTGTCGAGCAGCGACAGCGACGCCAGCGACGCGCAAATGCCGGCCTTCAGATCGCCCGAGCCGCGCCCCCAGACCGCGCCGTCGATGATCGGTGCAGCGAAGGGATCCTCGCGCTCGGTACCGGCCCAATGCTCGCGCCAGCCGTCGACATGCACCGTATCCGTATGGCCAACGAACAGTAGGCGTGGCCCCTTGCCGCGCCCCTTGCGCTCCGCCCAGACGTTCGGCCGCCCCGGCAGGAACTCCGCCGTTTTCAAGCCTTCCAGGCCAAGGCGCTGCATCGTTTCGGCCAGAAAGGCGACGAAATTCGCCTCGTTGCCGGTAATGCTCTCACGCCCGATCGCGCCACGAAAAAGATCAATCGCCGTCTCGCGATCAAGCACCGCGCGCAAACGTTCGACCAAGCCGTCATTCATCGTCATCACATCACCTCCCGAAGCGCGTTGACGTTTGCCCGCGGCAGCGAAATCCGGACATCGGGCGCATCGACCCCGAAGAGCGTATTGTGCAGCTGACCGAGCCCGATCGCCGCCGCCCCGATGATCGCTGCGCGCGCGCCGAGTTCACCGGTCTCCACATTGACCGGATAGGGGAAGCACTGCGGCAGGAAGGCTTTTACCCGCTCAAGCATTTCCGGCCGGAGTCCGATGGATCCGCCCAGGATGACCTTCTGCGGGTTGGCGATCGCGGCAATCGCGGCAACGCCGGCTGCCAGATACCGCGCAGTGTCATCCAGCACCGTCAGGGCTGCCGCATCGCCCGCTTCCGCCTTGGCAAAGATGGTGGGAACCGTGACCGTGTTGCCCGAAAGTGCCGCGTAGCGCTCCGCCATGCCGTGCGAGGCGACGGCGCGCTCGAAGGCGCCGGTGCGCAGCGATTCCGCCTCGAACGGATCAGCGCCGAGCGGCAGGAAACCCATTTCGCCGGCCGCATTGCTGACGCCGCGCACCAGATGACCGCCGACCATCAGGCCGCTGCCGACGCCGGTCCCCAGCGCCACATAGGCAAGGTTGTCGATCCCCTGCCCCTGCCCCAGCCAGTTCTCGCCGAGGACGGCGAGATTGACGTCGTTCTCAAGCATCGCGCCGAAGCCGAGCACCTCTTCGAAGGCGCCGACGACATCCATCGTGTCGAAGCCGGCAATATTCGGCGCAAGCAGCACACGGCCGGTCTCGCTGCAGGGCGCACCAGGAACGCCGACCACCGCGAGCCGGATCTTCTCGCGGGCGATCTTCTGGCGATCGGCCGCCTCAAAGGCCATGGCAGCGATCTGCTCGACGACGAAGCGGCCGCCACGCGGATCGGTCGGCGCCGTGTCTTCGGCAAAGATCTGGCAGGCGAGATCGGTGATCGCCACGCGCACCTTCGTGCCACCGAGGTCGACGGCGATGATGAAGGCGGCATCGCACACCAGTTCGTAGGTGACGGCGGTGCGACCGACATGGCCGCTGGTGCGCCCGGTCTCCTGCACCCAGCCCTCCTCTTCGAGGCCGCGGACGATCTCCGAAATGGTCTGCTTGGAAAGGCCGGTCTGCTTCGAGATCGACGCACGCGAAATCGGACCGCCCTGGACGATCGCCTCCATGACGGAGCGCTGGGAGAACTTCCGGGAGATGCGCAAGCTGTCGTTCACGGGGACCTCTTTTAATTCGTTCTGTTACCGAACTTATTAACATCAGGCATCGCTGTCAATCTTACCCGATGGGATTATCTTTCGTGGCCAACGCCGCGACCACTGGAAAGCAGGCAGATCGCCATGACGCATTCGGATGCGTCGCCATTTGCGATATGCTAGATGAAATCAGATTGGCGCTGAGGGGCGCTTTTTCTCACGAAATCAGTGGCATGACCGTCTCTACAGCTCTCGTTCCGCGATCCGCAAAATGCTCGGCTCTGGTCGTGCAGTTTGATGAGAATGTCGTAGACAGGCTCTGGTCGGGGCGGATCAGGCCCTAAAATCCGGCATCCAATCCAACTAGGGTCGCAATCAATGGCAGAGTTTCCGCAAAAGGCGAAAGTCGTAATCATCGGGCTGGGTGGCATCGTCGGTGCTTCGATCGCGCACCACCTGATCGAGCGCGGCTGGGACGATATCGTCGGCATCGACAAGTCGGGCGTGCCGACCGATATCGGGTCGACCGCACACGCCTCGGACTTCTGCTACACCACCAGCCACGACTATCTCTCGGTCTGGACGACGCAGTATTCGATCGATTTCTTCGAGAAAATGGGTCACTACGCCCGCATCGGCGGCCTAGAAGTGGCGCGCACCGGCGACGATGTCTGGATGGAAGAGATCAAGCGCAAGCTGTCCTCCGCCAAGGCCTTCGGCACCCGCGCCCACTATGTCTCGCCGGCTGAAATCAAGAAGATGTTCCCGCTGATCGAAGAAGATCAGGTCATGGGCGGCATGTTCGACCCGGATGCCGGCCTCGTCATCCCGCGCTCGCAGACGGTCGCCGGCAAGCTGGTCGATGCGGCGGAAAAGTCGGGCAAGCTGCAGGTCTTCGGCAACACGCCGGCAAAGTCGCTGATCGTCGAGAACGGCCGCATCAAGGGCGTCGTCACCCATCGCGGCACGATCATGGCCGACCACGTCATCGTCTGCGCCGGCATCTGGGGCCGCCTGATCGCCGAAATGGTCGGCGAAGACCTGCCGGTCATGCCGGTCGACCATCCCCTCACCTTCTTCGGCCCGTACAACGAGTTCGAAGGCACCGGCAAGGAGATCGGCTTCCCGCTTCTGCGCGACCAGGGCAACTCCGCCTATATGCGCGACACCGGCGATCCGAAGACCACCGAAGGCGGCCAGATCGAGTGGGGCTATTACGAGACCACCAATCCGCGCCTCTGCCATCCGCGCAACATTCTGGAAAAGCACGAGGCGCGCCTGTCGCCCTCACAGCGCGACCTCGAGATGGAACAGATCATCGAGCCACTTGAGCGCGCCATGGAACTGACGCCGATCCTCGGCGAACTCGGCTACAACGAGAGCCATTCCTTCAACGGCCTGCTTCAGGTTTCGGCCGCCGGCGGTCCTTCCTGCGGCGAGAGCCAAAAGGTGCGTGGCCTCTGGTACTGCGTGGCCATCTGGGTGAAGGACGGCCCCGGCTACGGCAAGCTGATCGCCGACTGGATGACCGACGGCCGCACCGAGATCGACCATAACTCGATCGACTATTCCCGCTTCTATCCGCACCAGCTCGAGGAAAGGTTCATCGAGGGCCGCTGCTTCGAGGCGGCGCAGAAAATCTACTATCCCGCCGTACACACCCGCGAGC
>JAESGS010000652.1_pt1 | contig 19734 bp, 18 predicted proteins | sample 9269761 | NCBI WGS metagenome assembly JAESGS01 (sample SAMN15741799, study PRJNA653493) | algae metagenome | isolation source: Cyanosarcina radialis HA8281-LM2 and co-occurring heterotrophs from damp... | place: USA: Makauwahi cave, Hawaii | collected 2011-01-06 | reverse complement strand
TGCGGGGGAGAGGGTTAGGGTGAGGGGGAACGCCTCCCTCACACGGGAGAGACGTTTCCGGATCGGGGAGCGTCTTCCCCCTCACCCCGGCCCACTCCCCCCGCAAAGCCGGGGGTAGAGGGAGATAAGACGGCGGGTCGGCGCAAAGCCTTGACCCGCCCTACGGGTCACTCCTTCGCCCGCTTCGCGGACCACGCGGCGTCGCGCGGTTGGCCGTCGAAGTCCGTCAGCACCCAGCCGGTGACGCCGGTTCCAGTCACGATCCCCTGGTACGTCGCGACCGCCTCGCGGCCGAAGTTGCGGGTCGCCACCGCGAACATCAGCTTGTTCCCCTCCAGTACCGCGTCCGCGATCGGGGCGCTCGTCGCCGCGTCGCCGCGCTTCGACTCCAGCGTGCCCGTCGGCTTTCCGTCCTTCATCGCGACCGTCAGCGTGAACGCCGTCACCGCGTTCCCTTGCCGCACCTCCCAGGCGTACTTGCCGGTCGGATCGACCGTTGCCTTCGGGTCGTGGTTCGGGAACAGCTTCACCGGCTCCGGCTTCACCGCCGCGGCCAGCGCCACCAGGTCGTCGTTCGACTTCGCCACGTCCGGGTGGTCCCGCCAGACCCACCGGAGCATGAACGGCAGGATCGCGCCGCCGTGGTCGTCCGAGTGGCCGCCCTTCCCGACCACGGCCGCGTGGTCGTACCCCTTCTCCTTCAGGGCCGCGATCATCTTCTGGTTCTGCAAGTACCAGTCGCGGTCGAGGTTCCGCGGGCTGCGGTTGTCCTGCTCGCCGTCCTGCAGGAAGACGCGGAGCGGCTTCTTGTCCGCCTTCCGCACGAGGTCCGGGTAGACGTGCCCGCCGTGGATGTTCGTGAAGCTGCCGATCAGGCTGATCACGTTGCGGAACTCCGCCGGCCGCTCCCAGGCGACGGTGAACGCGCAGATGCCGCCGCTGCTCGACCCGCCGATCGCGCGGTTCTCCGGCTCCTTCGCCAGCTTGTACTTCTGCCCCACCTCGGGAAGGATTTCGTCGATCACCATGCGGGCGAAGGCGTCCGTCAGCACGTCGTACTCGCGGTCGCGGTTGTTCGGGTTGCCCGTGCCGATGGAATCCGGGAACGTGTCGCCCCGCTGCCCCGGCGTGATGAAGACGCCGATGGTCACGGGAATCTGTTTCTTCGCGATGAGGTTGTCGAGCACCTGCGGGACGCGGAGGACGCCGGCCGGGTTGATCGCCCGCGCCCCGTCGTGGAAGACGAGGACGGACGCCGGCTTCTCGCCGGTGTACTGGGCCGGGACGTGGACCCAGTACTTGCGGACGGTGTCCTTGATGACCTTGCTCTTGAACAGGACCGGCCCTTCGAGCTTCCCCTTCGGCACGTCCTTCTGCGGCAGCGAGTCCGCGGTGAGGGAATACTTCGGAGGAACCTGCGGGTCGCGGGCGGCGCGGGTCGGCTCGGCCGCGGTTGTGGCGGAAGAGAGCGCGACGAGCAACGTGAGGGCGGGGAGGGTACGCACGCGGGTGGTCCTCGGGAGTGGGAGAAGGGCACGCCGTCCGTTGTACGGCCGCGAACCTTCGGCGGCGGCGTTCGTAGAATTCCTACGCACGTTGCCGCGTCCCCTCCCCGGAGAGCCTGGCGTGAAGCCCGCCGTGAAAATCGCCGCCGCCGTCGCCGCGGTCGCGGCCGCCGCCGCCGCGTGGTACGTGTTCGTCCGCGTCGCCGTGCCGCCGGTCCCGACGCCGGCGTTCGAGCCGACCACCGACCCGGCCGTCGTCCGCGACGTGACGCAGGCGCAGGAGGCGGTGCGGGCGAACCCACGGTCGGCCGAGGCGTGGGGCGAGTACGGCATGGTTCTCCGGGCGTACGAGTTCCACCCGGCCGCCGACACCTGCCTCGAGACGGCCGCGAACCTCGACCCGGCCGACGGCCGGTGGCCGTACTACCTCGGCGACCACGTCGCGAAGGCGGACGCGGCCGCCGCCGTGCCGTGGTTCCAGAAGGCGAGCGACCGGCAGCTGCCCGAGAACGCGGCCGAGGGGGTGCGGCTGCGGCTCGTCGAGACGCTCCTCGGCCTGGACCGCACCGCCGAGGCGCAACAGGCCCTCGCGGGGATGGAAGCGAAGTCCGCCCGCGCCCGGATCGCCGCGGCGCGGGCGGCGGCCGCGGCCGGCGACGCGACCCGCGCCGCGGAACTGCTCACCGACCTGGCCGACCACCCGACGGCCGGCCGGCAGGTGCTGCTGTTGCAGGCGCAAATCTACAAGGACACGCGGCCGTCGTTCGCCGCGGACGCGGCCCGGCGGGCGGCGACGGCCCCGGACGCGGCGTGGCCGGACCCGCTGCTGGCGGCCGTCACCGAGCGGCGGCGGAGCCGCGGCGGGTTGCTGGACCGGGCCGCCGGGCTACTCCAAGAGGGCCGCCCGCGGGAGGCGTTGAAGGTGTACCAGCCGCTGGCGACGGCCGCCTCGCCGGACGTGAAACCGTTCCTCGGGCTGGCCGAGGCCCACCTCGCGCTCGGGGACCCGGCCGCCGCCGCCGCCGCCCTGGACATCGCCCTCCAGCGGGAGCCGAAGAACGTGCTGGCGAACTCCCACCGCGGGCGGATGCACTACGGCCTGGCGGAGCAGCTGTGGGCGGCCGGCCGGAAGGCCGAGGCGCGGGCCGAGGTTCAGAAGGCCCTGCCGTACTTCGACGCCGTGCTGGAGACGAACCCGACCGGGAGCGCGCTCCTGCTCAAGGCGGGCGCGATCGAGCGGATCCTCGAGCGGCCGGCCGAGGGGATCGCACTGATCCGCAAGTTCGTCGAGCAGCGGCCCGAGGTCGGCGAGGGGCACTTGATGCTCGGCATCGCGCTGGAGAACCAGAACTACCTCGCCGAGGCCGAGGAGAGCTACCGGAAGGCGGCCGACCTCGCCGCCCCCGGCGACAACCGGGCGCGGCAGGCGCTGACGGAGTTGTCGAAGAAGAAGCCGTAGGGCGGGCGAGCGACCGGGCTTGTCCCGGTCGGCCCTCCGCCTCGCGACCCCGTCGTTGAACCCCGGCGACCGTCACCGGCCGAAGAAGGCCGACCGGGGCAAGCCCGGCGCCCGCCGGGTCACCGGCGGAGCTTCTCCAGCGCCTTGCGGGGGCGGTCGTCGTGCCGCGGGGCCAGCTTCACCGCCTGCTCGGTCGCCCGGACGGCCTCGTCCTTCTTCCCTTGGGCGGCCAGGATTTCCCCCAGCACCACGTACCCCTCCCACTCCTCCGGCCGGGCCTGGATGCACTTCCGGATCGCGTCCGTCGCCGCGTCCGGGCGGTTCAGCTTCATCTGCAACCGGGCCAGGTAGTAGAACCCCGGCGCGTAGTCCACCTTCATCGCCACGGCCGTCCCCAGGTGCGTCTCGGCCTTCAGGTAGAACTCCTTCGCCTGGTCGGCCCGGCCGCGGGCCGCGGCCGCCTCCGCCCGCTGGTACCACGCCACGCCGAGGAACGCGTGGGCCATCGTCAGGTTCGGGTCGCCGCGGACGGCGTCCTCCAGCGGCGGAACGGCGGCCTCGTAGTCGCCGACGTTGACCAGCGCCCGGCCGAGGATCATCTCGTTCCGCGGGCTGGGGTACAGGTCGGCCATCCGCCGGGCCGTCTGGAGGGCGGCCGGGTAGTTCCGCTGCGCCTCGTGGTACGTGAACGTGTCCATCATCACGTTCGGCCCCCGCTGGTGGGCCGCCACCTCGTTGGCGAACGGGTTGTTCCACGGCTGGTCGTCCGGGAACGTGGCGGCGACGAACTCGAACTCGTCGGCCTTCGCCTGCCGGCCGGCCCGGCGGTGGACGGCCGCGAGCAGCGCCGCCGCCCGCTTCCGGGCGTGCGGGGACGGCCCGAGCGGCTCCAGGGCGCGGACGGCCGGGCCGTCCGCCCCCTTCTCGACCAGCGCCTGCGCGTGCCGCAGCGCCGCCCACGGGTTGGCCGGGTCGGTCCGGTAGACGCGGGCGAAGATGGCCTCCGCGTCCGCCGCGTCGCCGAGCTTCGCCAGCGCCTCGGCGAGCGTCAGTTCGACGGCGGCCCGGTGCTCCAGCGACGGCAGCCGCTGGTCCAGGCTCGCCCGGTACAGCCGCACCGCCTCCCGCGGGTCCGACTCGCGGAACTGGCGGCCGATCAGGAACGTCCACCGGCCGTCGTCCGGGGCGAGCGTCGCCGCCGCCCGGTAGCACGCCACCGCCTCGTCGAACCGCTCGTGGGCCTCGAACGCCATGCCCAGCTCGCCCCACGCGGCGGCGCTCTTCGGGTCGGCCACGACGGCCCGCCGCTTCGCCCCGACCCACTCCCGCATCGGCGGGTCGGTCCAGTCCGCCGGCACGTCCGGGATCGGCGGCGCGGCCGGCGAATTCCCGGCCGAGAAGTACCACGCGGCCCCGCCGCCGGCGGCGGCGAGGGCGACGATCCCGAGGAGGAAGAGTTTGTTCACGGCTTCTTCCCCCCCGTCGGCCGGATCAGCCGGACCTGGTTCGCCGGCCCGCCCGGCAGCAGCTCCTTCTCGCCGGACGGCCAGCGGACCTCCAGCTTGTCGTAGGTCGTCGCGGCCCCCAGGCCGAAGTGCGCGACCGGCTCGCACGCCGACAGGTAGCTCTGCTCCGGGCAGATGAATTGTACCTGCGTCCGCCCGCCGGCGGTGACGCGGACCTCCGTGCCGAGCAGGTCGCGGTTGCCGCGGAACGGGTCGGCGGCGCGGACGGCCACCCAGTTCCCGCCGGCCGCGACGTTCCGGTACAGCCGCGCCCGGTCCGCGAGGCCGAGCACCAGCAGGTCCGGCCGGCCGTCGTTGTCGTAGTCGCCGAGGGCCAGCCCGCGGGCGACGTTCGGCCGACCGCAGAAGCCGGTGTTGTCGGCCGAGATGTCGAGGAACGCCCCCGTGCCGTCGTTCTTGAGCAGCTGGTTCCGCTCCGCGTAGGCCCGCCAGAACTTCGGCAGGTGGTCGGCCCCCGGCGGCGGCGTCCCGGCGTACACCTTCCCGTTGACGAACGCGATGTCCGGGGACCCGTCCCGGTCGAAGTCCGCGGCCACGGCCCCGAACCCGGTCCCCCGCCACTTCGTCTTCGCCACCCCGGTTACGGTCGTCCGGTCCCGGAACAGGCCGGCCGGCCCCTGCTTCCAGAGCGTGTGCGTCTCGTTCGACAGGTGCGTCACGAACAGGTCGGTCAGCCCGTCCCCGTCGTAGTCGGCGGCCGCGATCCCCATGTTCGCGTACTGCTCGCCCATCCCGGTCAGCGCGACCCCGCGGGACAGCGCCTCCTCCTTGAACGTGCCGTTCGTCTGGTTCACCCACAGGAAGTTCGGCTTCCCGTCGTTGGTGACGAAGATGTCCGGCCACCCGTCGGCCGTCAGGTCGGCGCAGTACACCCCCAGCCCCGGCCCGGACTTCGCGGCCAGGCCGGCCGGGACGGTCACGTCCTCGAACCCGCCGGTGCCGCGGTTGCGGAACAGCTTCGCCGCCGTGCCGGGGAACGTCTTCGGCCCGCAGAAGTCCCGCGACCCGTCCGGGGCGGTACACGGCCACGACTTGTCGTAGTCCAGGTAGTTGACGACCACGAGGTCCAGCCACCCGTCCCGGTCGTAGTCGAGGAACGCGGCCGACGACCCCCACAGCGGGTTGACGATCCCGGCCGCGGCCGACACGTCCTGGAACTTCCCGCCGCCGACGTTCCGCAGCAGCTTCGCCCCGACGAACTGGGTGACGAGCACGTCCGGCTTGCCGTCGTTGTCGTAGTCGCCGACGGCGACGCCGACGTTGTACCCGTCGAAGTCGAGGCCGCTGCCGGCCGTCGCGTCGCGGAACGTGCCGTCCGCCTTCTGGAGGTACAGGTGGTTCGTCTTGCCGGTCTTCGGCCCGGTCGATTGGAGGAGTAGCAGGTCGAGCCGGCCGTCGCCGTCGGCGTCGAACAGGGCGCACCCGGCGACCATCGACTGCGGCATGAAGAAGTCGCCGGTCGGCCCGCCGTCGTGGGTGAACGCGAGGCCGACCTTGTCGGTCACGTCCTCGAACCACCCGGCGGCGGCGGCCGTGTCCGGCGGCTCGACCGGCGGCGGCGGGGGCGGGGCGTCCTTGTCCTTACAACCCGCGACGACCGCCAGCATCAGGACGAGGAGGGGGGCCGCGCGGGACTTGGGGCGGGTACGGCCGAACGCCGTCGCACACCCCGGTGGGGTACGGAGGAACATGGGGAGGGCTACCTGCGAGTACGAAGCGGCGGCCGAGACCTCGGCCGCGTAATGAAAAACTGATGAAAAGCCTAACCTTCTCCCGCGCGTCTGTCGAGGGACATTTTCACGGAAAACTAACTTGACCCCAGCCCGGCCGCCCCCATCCGTCACGCCGGGCCGACGTGCCAGCAGACGCCGGCGAGGTCGATGAACGTCACCTCCCGGCCCCACGGGAACGCCTTCGGCGGCTCGATCCGGAAGCCGGGGAACCGGTCCGGCAGCCCCTTCGCCGCGACCGCCGCCCACCACGCGTCGAGGTCCGGGACCACGAGCTTGAGCATCAGGTTCTCGGCGAACGCGAGTTGGTCGAAGTCCTGGAGGATGAACTGGGCGGCCCCGCACCGGAACCCGACGTACCCGCCGCCGGCCCAGCTTTCCGCGAACCCGAGTTCGCGGAACAGCTCCCGGCTACGGGCGAAGTCGCGGCCGCCGGGGACGAACGGCAACAGGGCGAGCGGTTCGGGCGGCGGTGGGCCTTTTGCGTGTGACATGGCCCCAGCGTACCGGCCGACGGGCCGCGGTGCAACGGCCTACGGCGGCGGGGCCGCCTGCACGACCATGACCGGCCAGAACGTCTCGGTCGGGTAGCAGTGCCACAGCTGCGACTCCTCGATGAACTTCGCGAACAGCTTGTCGGCCGCGTACACCACCCCGTCGGCCCCGTGGAAGCAGGGGAAGGGGCCGAAGTTCTCGGTCGGCCCGCCGGCCACGTCCTCGAAGTGGATGACCGCCCGGTCCCGGCAGTCGTACCGGGTGAAGTACTTGGCCTGCACCTCCCACTGGTGGCGGCGGTACGACCCGACGATGACGTTGTGCGGCCCCTGCCGGATGTAGTTGCCGGCGATCCGGAACCACGGGGCCGGCCCGAGGGTGACGGCTTGCGCCCGCAACGGGCCGTCGAAGTGCAAGTGAATCATGGCCGGTCCCTCGCTTTCCGAGTGGGGATGCTTGAGGGAGCCGCGTCGGGGTTCTCCAATTCGCGAACAAAGGCGTCGGTTTCTCAAGCGGCCGCGGCCGGGAAAATGACCGACCGCGCGTGCGGAAAAGAAGACGCAAGTTTCGGGCCACGACCGGCCGGCCGAAGAACACGTCCGCGATTTCGACCGCCGACCGCCTTATCGGGTTGCCCAAGCCCGTCGTACCCGGCGTGCTTCACCCCGCCCGCCAAGCCGGCGGCCGTACCCGCGGCGGCACGGCCCACTCGCCGTACCCCGCGACCCGGCCGCACCCCGTACACCGGGCGGCGAGGAAGAACCGCCGGGGGGCGCGGCCGGGGGAGCGGACGACGGCGGCGCACACCTCGAAGCAGTCGCCGCCGCACGCGCAGTTGCACGCCTCCGCCCCGGCGTCCCCGGCGTCCGCCGGGACCGGCCCGGTGGAGAGCCGCGCCCCGCACGCCTCGCAGTCGAGGGTGGCGCAGCCCCGGCCCTCGGCCACGACGATACCGAACTCGCGGCCGCCGCACGGGCAGACGGCGTCCGCGTAGTGGCTCACGGCCCCGCCGTGGTCCCGCGCCAGGCCGTCCAGCACCGGCCGGATGTCCTCGGGGCCGCCGCCGAACCAGCCGTCGTCCCGTCTCGTGAGTGCCATGTACGTCTTTCGCCAGAAGGCCCGGAGGTGACAAACGTGTCGGACCGTCTAAGCGCCGGGCCACGGTTGGTTGTAGCGTCTGAGCCATCACGTAGGTCAGGCTTTCTAGCCTGACGCCTCGGGCTGTGCAGGCTAGAAAGTTTGACCTACGACGGAACCGCGGCCCCGTGCTTACCGGGCGTCGCCGGTCAGCAGGCCGCTCGCGCGGATCGCGGCCGCGACCTCCGCGTACAGCCCGAACCCCGCCGCCAGCACCTGCGTCAGTTCGGCCGCGCCCTGGTACCACGGCTGCGGGTACGCCGGCACCGCCGGCAGCGGCGGCCGGGACAGCCGCTCCACGGCCCGCATCAGCCGGGAGAACGGGCCGCCGACGTGCCCGGCCGGCCCCCGGACCACGAGGATGAATTCCGCGGTCCCGTGCCGCAACCCCAGGTTAACGCCCAACTCGCCGGGCACGTCGGCCTCGCGGGTCGCGTGGAACCGCTCTTTGCGGTTGTACGTGAACGCCCGCCCGGTGGACGCCAGGGCGGCCGCCACGTCCGCGGCCGCGGGGCGGCGGCCGCGGACGCCCTCCGCGGACCGCGTCGCGACGCACAGGTCGTACCACCGGCGGGCGAAGTCCAACCGGTGGAGCAGTTCGAGCAACCGCCCCTCGGCCGCGTCCGCGTTCTCCATCCCTGCCCCCTTTTCGGCCGCGCGGCCGACGTTCACCCGTTGCCCGGCGGGATGTCGAAGTGGTAGACATCTTCCCGGACGCCGAGCTTCGAGTACAGCGCGACGGCCGCCGCGTCGTCCCGGTCGGCCTGGACGTAGACCACCCACGCCCCCCGCTCCGCGGCCACGGCCCGGAGCTTTTCGATCAGCCCGGTGGCGACGCCCCGCCGGCGGAACGGTTCGTCCACCGCGAGGTCGTAAATGTAAATCTCGCTGCGGGCCTGCTCGAACTTCGGCAGCACGTAGGCCGCCAGCCCGCCGACGACGCGGCCGTCGGACCGGGCGACCACGGCGATGAACCCCGCGCTGCCGAGCAGCCCGGCGAGGTAGCCGTCGGCCGGCCGGGCCGCGTCGTAGGTGGCGGGGGCGTCGAACGCGCGGCCGAACACCGACAGCAGCGCGTGCAGATCGGCCAGGTCGCCGGGGCCGAGAACGCGGTACTCCATGTCGGCCTCGCTACCCCCCGAACTTCCGGGCCAGGCCGGGGTACAACGCCTCGACCGTGTCCTCGTCCCAGCCCTTACCCTTGAGCGTCCGGGTCACGTTCGGGGCCACGCCGTCGTAGTCCTTGCCGGTGGCCTCCTCGTACACGCGGGCCGCGATCGACCACATGTCGCCGCACTCGACCTCCTCGCCCGGCTCGACCCGCCGGCCGGCCTTCGCCGGGTCGGCCAGGGCGGCCTCGAAGTACGCCCGCCCCTGGGCGACGAGCCAGCCGACGAAGTAGTCGAACCCGTCGTCCGAGCACCCGCCGTTGATGATGTACGCGGCGGCCCACAGGTCGTTGCGGAACGCGGCCCGGGCGCACTCCAGGAACCGCCGGTCGAAGCCGACTACGTCCTTCGGGTCGAGGCCGCGGAGCAACTCCCGGAGCCGGTCCATCTGCGCGTCGATGTCGCCGGCGGTCCCCCGGCGGCTCCGCGCGATCAGCTTCCAAAACTCGTCCGTCGTCATCGTGCCTCCTCGTCGGGAACGGCCGGGCCGGGCGTCACGGACCGCCCCTGAAGACCCGCCTCCTGGGTTTGCGCGACCACGCCCGGGTCCTTGTCGGGGGACGCGGCGGCATGGCCCGAGACCCCGAGCAGCCGCCCCCACCCGTCCGGCCACAGCGGGTGGAACCCGCCGGGCCAGAGCAGCCGCCACGTCCGCCACGACCCGATCAGGGCGAGAAGCGTCACGGCCACGCCGACGAGTATCGCCTCCCGGCGGCCGTCGAACTGCCACCCGATCACGGCGAGCGAGAAGTACGTCAGGGCCAGCGTGGGCAGGGCCGCCACGGCGGCGGAGGTCAGCGTCCGGAGCCACGCGAGAAACCGCTCGTCGGCGGCTTCCCGGTCGCCCCAGTTGTACACTTCCCAGTCCCTCACCGCCGGCACGTCCTGGAATGTCTTGCGAATGAAGCGGGAGATCGCCCGCGCCTGGACGGCGTACTCGAGGTGCTTGAGGTCCAACAAGAGGGCCAGCAGGGGCAGCGCGAGGGTCGCCAGGGCGAGGGTGTTTTGCCAGGGGCCGCCCTTCCGCATCCACTTCTCCCACTGCTCCGGGTCGTCGCGGTGGCCGTAGAGGAAGACCATGACGCCGCCGACGAGGACGAGCTTCTGGAGCCAAAGCCCGGCCATCTTCCCGAGGTAGCCCTGGGACTCGGCGAGCAGGGTCTTGTAGAGTTCCTGGCGGTACGGGTTGTCGGCCCCGCCCGCGGGGGTGTCGGCCTCTTTTGCCATCGCGCCCTCCGGGACCGAACGTGGATCGAGATCGCGCCGCGCGACCCGACTCGCGCGTGACCGCTTCTAAACGTCCCAGCGTAGTGAATCTCGTCGGCCCGGTCAAAAGCGAACCCGGCATCGCGATTGCTCCCCTCACCGTCGTCGCCGTTCCGGGTCAACCGCGCGTGGGTTCGCGCACCGGCCTGCTTACTCACGCCATGTTCGCTTCCCTCGGGTGCTCGATGCGCTCACTCCTGCTCCTGGGCCTGACCCTTGCCGCGTCGGTCGTGCTCGCCGCCGACCCGCCGCTGCCGCCGCCGTTCGAGACGAAGTCCGTCGTCAAGCACCCCAAGGTCATCGGGTGGCCGGCGGGCAAGACGCCGACCGCGCCGGCCGGGTTCACCGTCAGCCTGTACGCGGACGGGTTCGACAGCCCGCGGTGGCTGTACGTGCTGCCGAACGGCGACGTGCTCGTCGCCGAGGCCCGCACGCTGCCGAAGCCGGACGCGAACCCGGAACAGAAGGAGGGGATGAAGAAGTCGAAGACCGTCACCGGGTCGTCGGCCAATCGCATCACGCTGCTCCGCGACGCGGACAAGGACGGAAAGCCGGAGGTCCGCGAGGTGTTCCTGAAGAACCTGAGTCAGCCGTTCGGCATGGCCCTCGTCGGCGACCAACTGTTCGTCGGCAACACGGACGCGGTCGTGCGGTTCCCGTACAAGGCCGGGGAGACGGCGATCAACGCCCGGCCGACGCCGGTGCTGCACCTGCCGCTGGGCGGGTACAACAACCACTGGACGCGGAACGTGGTGGCGAACGCCGACGGCACGAAGCTGTACGTCTCCGTCGGGTCGGCCAGCAACGTCGGCGAGAAGGGGATGAAGGAAGAAGTCCTGCGGGCCTGCATCCTGGAGATGAACCCGGACGGGACCGGGCTGCGGGTGTTCGCGGACGGCCTGCGGAACCCCGTCGGCATGGCGTGGGAGCCGAAAACGAAGGCCCTCTGGACGGCGGTGAACGAGCGGGACGAACTCGGCGACGAACTCGTCCCCGATTACATCACGAGCGTGAAGGACGGGGCGTTCTACGGTTGGCCGTACAGCTACTTCGGCAAGAACGAGGACCCGCGGCGGAAGGGGGAGCGGCCGGACCTGGTGGCGAAGGCGGTCGCGCCGGACCTGGCGCTCGGCGCGCACACGGCGTCCCTGGGGCTGTGCTTCTACGCGGCCGACGCATTCCCGGAGAAGTTCCGCGGCGGGGCGTTCGTCGGCCAGCGGGGGTCGTGGAACCGGTCGAAGTTCTCCGGCTACCGGGTCGCGTTCGTGCCGTTCAAGGACGGCAAGCCGGCCGGCCAACCGGAGGACTTCCTGACCGGGTTCATCGCGAACGAGAACGACGTTTACGGCCGCCCGGTCTGCACGTGCGTCGCGCCGGACGGGGCGCTGCTCGTCACCGACGACGTGACGAACCGCATCTGGCGGGTGGCGGCGAAACCGTGACCCGGCGGGCGTTCACGCTGATCGAGCTGCTGGTCGTCATCGCCATCGTGGCGGTGCTGGTCGGCCTGCTCCTCCCGGCCGTGCAGAAGGTCCGGGCGGCGGCGGCGCGGGTGTCGTGTTCCAACAACTTGAAGCAAGTCGGCCTCGCGCTGCACAACCACCACGTCGCCGTCGGCCGGCTGCCGCCCGGCCGCGGGACGCCGACGCCGGCCATCTTCTCGGCCCACGCGTACCTACTCGCGCATCTGGAACAGGACAACCTCCGCGGGCTGATCGACTTCGCGTCGCCGCCGGCCACGTTCACGATCCCGCCGGCGACGGTCCACGACGGAACAAAAAACTACCCGGCCGCGACGACGGTGGTGAAGTCGTTCGTCTGCCCGGCCGATTCGGCGGACGGCCGCGTGCCGGGGTCGGCGTTCGCCGGCACGAGCTACGCCGCGTGCGCCGGTAGCGGGGCGAACCTCGGGACGATCGCGAACGCGGACGGCGTGTTCTTCCTCGGCTCGGCCGTTCGCCTCACCGACATCCTCGACGGCACGTCGAACACGGCCGCGTTCTCCGAACGCACCCTCGGCGAGGGCGGGGCCGGGCCGGGCCGGCCGGACCGGGCGATGCGGGAGGCGTCCGGCGACCCGACGGCCGCGGCGTGCCAGACCGGGGCGTGGAACACCGAGCGCGGGGCGAAGTGGATCGTCGGCAACTACGGGAACACGCTGTACAACCACGCCGCCCCGCCGAACCCGCCGGCCGTGGACTGCCTGAACGCGGCCCAGCAGAAGGGCCGACTGGCGGCCCGCAGCCTCCACGCGGGCGGGGTGAACGTGCTGGCCTGCGACGGCGGCGTGCGGTTCGTCGCCGACGGCGTGTCGCCGGCCGCGTGGAACGCGCTCGCGACGCGGGCCGGCGGCGAGGTGGGCGGAATCGGCGGTTGGGAATAGAAGAACCTTAACCCGTCGCCCGGAGTTGCCGCGAGGCCGCCATGTACTGCCCGACCTGCAACCACCTGAACGTGCCCGGCGCGGAGGCGTGCGAGAAGTGCCAGGCCGACCTGACGGCGCTCGACCGGCCGACGCCGCAGGACAAGGTCGAGGCGAGCCTCATGTCCGAGCCGGTCGCCGCGCTGGGGCCGAAGCCGCCGGTGACGATCCGGGACGACGCGACGATCGCCGACGCGATGGAGACGATGATCGACCGGGCCGTCGGGGCGCTGTTGGTCGTGACCGAGGCGAAGCGGCTGGTGGGCATCCTGACGGAGCGGGACTTCCTGACGAAGGTGGCCGGGCAGGCCGGGTTCGAGGCCCGGCCGGTGCGGGAGTTCATGACGCCCGACCCGGAGACGGTGTCGCCGCTCGACCCGCTGGCGTTCGCGCTGCAGCGGATGGACACCGGCGGCTACCGCCACCTCCCGGTCGTCGGGGCGAACGACCGGCCGGTCGGCGTGATTAGCGTCCGCGACGTGTTGAAGCACATCACGCGGCTGTGCAAGGAGTGACGGGCCTACGCCCCCGGCTTCCCACCGCCGGTGCTGCGGCCGAACTTCCGCCGCAAGAGAATCTTCTGCAACACCGTGTTCCGCAGCTTCGGGGCCGGCTTGTCGTGCTCGTCCTCGATCTCGCCGACGATCTCCTCCAGCACGTCCTCCAGCGTCAGGATGCCGACCACCTTCGCCCCGTTCTCGCGGACCACGGCGAGGTGGCGGTGCGACTTCTTGAACACGTTCAGGGCCGTCGAGACCGGCGCGTCCGCGTCCAGGATGACCGGCTCGTACACCGCGTCGATCAACTGCACGATCCCGTTCAGGCTGAACAGGTAGAACAGGTCCTTCGTGTTGACGACGCCGACGACGTTGTCCGGCGTGCCGTCGTACACCGGCATCCGCGTGTGCGCCCCCTGCCGGACGGCGGCCATGAGCGCCTCGGACTGGATCGTCACGTCCAGGGCGGCGACCTTCTCCCACGGGACCATGCAGTCGCGGACCTTCTTGTTCGACAGGCTGAACACGTTCAGCACCACGTCCGCCTGCTCGGCCGTCATCAGCCCGGCCTCTTCCGTGTCCTCGATCAGCAGCCGCAGCTCGTCCACGCTGTAGACCTCGCCCTCCTCGCCCTCCGGCCGGTAGCCCATCATGCGGAGGAACCGGTTGCTCGTGCCGTTCATGAGGCGGATGAGCGGCCGGGAGATTCGCGCGAACCGGTTGAGCGGCCCGGCCACGAACAGCCCGATTTTCTCGCTCGATTGCAGCGCCGCGATCTTCGGCATCTGCTCGCCGAAGACGACGTGCAGGAACGTGATGAGCGCGAGCGTGAGCGTGATCGACAGGGCGCGGGTGACCGGCCCTTGCCACTCGGCCGGGAGGTTCGCGAACAACGGCGAGATGAGGGACGCCAGGGCCGGCTCGCTGACGAACCCGAGGGCGAGGCTGGCGACGGTAATGCCGAGTTGTGCGGCGGCAACGCTGTCGTTCAGTTCATCGACGGCGTGTAGTAGTTTCTCCGCCCGCGGCTGCTTGAGGTTCACCAGCTCCTGCACCCGACTCCGCCGCAGCGCGACGAGGGCGAACTCGGCGGCGACGAAGAACGCGTTGATTAAGATGAGCAGCGGGATGGCAACGAGGCCGACGACGAGGGCGGTGGAGGACGCGGGTTCGCCGGACGCGAAGATCACGATGATGGCTCAGGGGACGGGTGGGGCGGCAGACAGGGGTAGTATAGCAACCGGGGTGCCGCGCGCAGGGGCGTACTTCGTCAGCCACGCGGTCATAGTAGTAGGCACACTCCGTGTGCCGTTTGCTACCTCGTGCCGAAAGCTCTCGCGGAATCTCGAAGACTCGATTCCGCGGACGGCACACGGAGTGTGCCTACTACTATTTGCCGCCCGGCGGGACGTACTTCGTCAGCCACGCGGTCATAGTAGTAGGCACACTCCGTGTGCCGTTTGCTACCTCGTGCCGAAAGCTCTCGCGGAATCTCGAAGACTCGATTCCGCGGACGGCACACGGAGTGTGCCTACTACTATTTGCCGCCCGGCGGGACGTACTTCGTCAGCCACGCGAACACTTCGGTGTGCCAGTGCTTGCTGTTCGCCGGCTTCAGCACCCAGTGCCCTTCATCGGGGAAGTTCACGAATCTGCTAGCGACGCCCTGCCGCTGGAGCGCCGTGAACAGTTCGTGCCCCTGCCCGATCGGGCAGCGGAAGTCGTTGTCGTTGTGGATGACCAGCATCGGCGTCTTGTGCTTGCCCAACTCCCCGGCGCGGACGTGCGGCGAGAACTCGCGGTACTTGCCCGGCTTCTCCCACGGCAGCCCCTGGTGCTCCCACTCGTCGAACCAGAGTTCTTCCGTCGTGCCCCACATGCTCTCGAAGTTGTAGACGGAGCAGTGCGTGATGAGGCACTTGAACTCCTTCGCGATGTCGTTGACCGCGAACCAGTTCTGCATGTACCCGCCGAAGCTCGCCCCGGCCGACCCGATCCGGTCCTTGTCCACGTAGGGCAGCTTCTTGACGTGCTCCAGCCCGGCGACGAGGTCGCGGTAGCACTTGCCGCCCCAGTCGCCGGAGATTTCATCGACGAACTTTTGGCCGAACCCGGTGCTGCCCCGCGGGTTCGGCAGGGCGATGACGTAGCCTTGTGCCGCCCACACCTGCGGGTTCCAGCGGAAGCTCCAGCCGTCCTCCCACGCCCCCTGCGGGCCGCCGTGGACGAGGTACACGACCGGGTACTTCTTCCCCTCGACGAACCCCGGCGGCTTGAGCAGCCACATCTGCATCTCGCCGTCCTCGATCTTGACCTTCACGCTCTCCGGCCGCGGCCGGTCGAGTTCGGCGAGCAGCGCGTCGTTAAAGTTGCTGACCTTCGCTTCGGTCGTCTTGCCGGTCGCGGTGGACATGGCCCACACGTCGGCCGGGGCGGTCATGGCGACGTGCGAGAAGGCGGCCGCCGTGCCGTCGGTGGAGTAGCTCAGGCCGCTCGCCGACCCGAACGCCAGCGGCTCCTGCGAGACCTCGCCGCCGGCCGTCGCCGGGACGTAGTGGATGAAGCCCCGGCCGCCCGCCTCGGCGACGAACGCCAGGACGGCCGGGGTCTTCCACGCGAACTCGTTGACCGACAGGTCGCGGTGCGCGGTGACGTTGACCGGCTTCCCGGAGGGCGTGCCGTCCTCCTTCACGTCCGTCACGAGAATGTCCCACTTGTCGGCCTCGTACCCGGCCTTCGCCTGCCGCCGCCACGCCAGCTTCTTGCCGTCCGGCGAGAACTGCGGGTACGTGTCCGCCGCCGGGTTGTCGCCCGTCAGCGACTCCCACTTCGGCGACTTGTTGTCGATGCTCACGCGGCAGATGTCGTGGTTCGTGCTCCACGCCTCGCCCTTCTCCGGCACGGCCGTGAACAGAATGTGCTTACTATCCGGCGTGAACGTGAAGTCGTCGCCGACGCTGAACGTCGTGCTCGTCGGGTAGGCGTCGCGGTCGCCGGGGGTCACGTCCCGGCAGTCCTTGCCGTCCGCGGTGACGACGAACAGGTGATTGCGCTTGTCCCCGACGTAGCTGTCCCAGTGCCGGTAGAAGAGGCGGGTGAACGTCTTCGCCTTCACCGGGTTCTTCTCGATGGCCTCGATCTTCTCCCGGTTCTTCGCGTCGCTCTCGGCGAACGGCAGCTCGCTGAACTCCGGGTAGACGGCGCTCACGAACGCGACCAGCTTACCGTCCGGCGACCAGACGCCGGTGGCGGCGTCCGTGCCGATGTTGGTGAGCTTCCGCGCCTCGCCGCCGGCCTTCAGGTCGAGGACGTAGAGCTGCCCGGACCCGTCGCGGCTGGACTCGAAGAGGATTTTCGTGCCGTCCGGCGACCACCGTGGGTGCGTGTCGGCCTTGCCGGAACTGGTGATCTGGCGGGGCGGCGTCTTGCCGTCGGCGGCCGCGAGCCAGAGGTGCGTGTGCTTCTTGTTCGCGGCCGCGTCGGTGATTTCGGTCACCTGGTAGACCACGTGCTTGCCGTCCGGCGAGATCTGCGGCTCGGCGACCCGCTTGAGTTTGAACAGGTCGTCGAGGGTCATCGGCCGCTTGTCGGCGGCGGGGGTATCGGGTGCGGTCATGGCAACGGCCGTGAGCAGGAGGAAGAATCGCATGGCGTACCTCGGGAAAGCGAGAGGTAACGGAAGGGTATGCGGGAGGGACGGGTTCGGCGAACCTCGTTTCGTGTCGGGGCGATGGGGGAAAAACCTAGACTTCCGAAGTCCGGCTTCGACTTCGGAAGTCGATCCCGCGCGGGGGTGGGTGCCGCGTCCGCAACCGCTCCCCTTCCCCATCGACTTCCGAAGTCGAAGCCGGACTTCGGAAGTCAGGCCCTCGCCAACCCGCCCGGCGGCCACGCGATCTCGACGTGCGCGTTGCCGTAGTCGGGATGATCCAACTGCCCGTCCACCCGGCACACGCCGTCCGGCGGCAGGCCGTCGAGCGTCACCACGTCGCCGTCGAGGATTTCGCCGCCGTTCGCCTGATACGAGATGTACAGGTTGAGCAGCTCGACCACCTTCTCGCGGAACGCCGGGCCGACGTGCCGGACGCACAGGTCGGGGCGGCCGAACAGCTTCATCCCGCGGGTGTGGACCCAGTGCGTGCGGCCGTCCGTCTCAGGCGTCAGCACGATCAGCACGTGGCGGTGCGGCACCGGCCGCCGCTCGGCGAAGATTTCCCGTCGCCACACGTCCGGTTCCCACAGGTAGAGGGCTTGCGGGTCGAACACGGCGACGCCGCCGCGGTCGAGCAGGTACGTGACGATGCCGACGGAATCGCGGAGGTAGTCGAGCGTCCGCGGCTCGCGGACGACCCCGCGGAGCAGCCCCATGTGCGGGGCGGCGGCCGCGGCCGCGGCGACCGCCGGCCGGTCCGGCGCGGCGAGCTTCCAGGCGGTCGAGTTCAAGGTGGCGGCGAAGTCGGCGGCGTGCCGGTCGCGGTCGTACTGGAGGAACTCGAACCCGTCGGGCACGCGGTCGGATTGGTAATGTTCGCGATCAATCGGCGGGTCGAGGTGGAACTCGCCGAGGACGACGTAGTGGACGTGGGCCTCGTAGGTAGTCGGCGTGTAGTCGGGGCGGACCCACGTCGGCAGGGCGGGCATGGCAGTTCCGTAGGGTGGTGCCGAGGCTTTGCGAGGCCGTTTTGTTCCCTCCCCCCTTGGGGGGGAGGGTTAGGGAGGGGGGTAGACCTTCCTCCCTCCGACACGATTCTCACCGGGGCGGCAAGCCTTACCCCCCTCCCTAACCCTCCCCCCAAGGGGGGAGGGAACAAGACCACGAACCCCGCCCAACGGCCTACAGTTGCGTCTCCGCGATCTCGAGCGCCTTCATCAGGCCCATCGCCTTGTTCACCGTCTCCTGGTACTCGCTCGTCGGGTCGCTGTCCGCGACGACGCCGGCCCCGGCTTGGACGTAGGCCGTCGTCCCCTGAATCACCATCGTCCGCAGCGCGATGCAGGTGTCCATGTTCCCGCTGAAGTCGAAGTACCCGACCGCACCGCCATACGGCCCGCGGCGGTGCGGCTCCAGCTCGTCGATGATTTCCATCGCCCGCACCTTCGGCGCGCCGGACAGCGTCCCGGCCGGCAGGCTCGACCGCATCGCGTCGAACGCCGTCAGCCCGGCCCGCAGCGTCCCGGTCACGGTACTCGACAGGTGCATGACGTGGCTGTACCGTTCGACGGTCAACAGGTCGCTAATCTTCACGCTGCCGACCTCCGCGACCTTGCCGATGTCGTTGCGGGCGAGGTCCACGAGCATGATGTGCTCGGCCCGCTCCTTCGGGTCGTGGACCAGCTCCTCGGCGAGCGCCTTGTCCTCCTCCGGCGTCGCCCCGCGCTTGCGGGTTCCCGCCAGCGGGCGGACGGTCATCTCGCCGTTCTCGACGCGGCACATGATCTCCGGCGACGCCCCGACGAGCTTCACCGGCCCGCACTTGACGAAGAACATGAACGGCGACGGGTTCACCACCCGCAGCGCCCGGTAGATGTTGAACGGGTCGGCCGTCGTCTCCGTCTGGAACCGCTGGCTCGGCACGACCTGGAACGCGTCCCCGGCGTTGACGTATTCGATCGTCTTCCGCACCGCCGCCTCGTACCCGGCCTGGGAGAAGTTCGATTGGTAGCGGTGGGAACTCGGATCGCGGATGTCGGACCGCGGAACGGAAACCGCGATGTCCGTCAGCGGCAGGTCGGTCACCGGCTTCTGGAGCTTTTCGACCAACTCGTCAACCCGGCGGCACGCATCGTCATAGGAGGTTCTGAGTTCCGCGATCCGCGATCCGCGATCCGCGATCGAAGCGTGCGCGATGACGTTCACCGTCTTGTTGATGTGGTCGAACACGACCATGCGGTCGTAGAAGGCGAAGCACAGGTCGGGGATGCGACGGTCGTCCCGCGGGGCGTTCGGCAGCCGCTCGACGTACCGGACGGCGTCGTAGCTGGCGTACCCGACGGCCCCGCCGACGAACCGCGGCAGCCCCGGCAGGTGCGGGGCGCGGAACCGCGCGACGTGCTCCTCCAGCGCCTTGAGCGGGTCGGCCGCCGTCGTCGTTTCGGCCTTGCCGTCGCGGTGGAGGGTGAGGGTTTGTTCGTAGCTCTCGAACCGCTCGAACGGCCCGGCCCCGACGAAGCTGTACCGGCCGATCCGCTCGCCGCCGACGACGCTCTCGAACAGGAACGCCCAGTCGTCGTGGGCGGCGACGGCCTTGAACGCGGAGACGGGGGTGAGCGTGTCGCCGACGAGCTGCCGGTACACCGGGACGACCGTGTGCGACTGCGCGAGGGCGGCGAACTCGTCGAAACTGGGGCGGTACTTCATCCGGTCATTGTCGGGAAGCGCGGCGGGAATGGCGAGCGTTCGCGGTAGGTCGGCCGAGTCGAGGCCGACCACCTGCACGCTTCAGTCGGCTTCGCGGAATTGCAACGGCGAGCGTCGCGGCGTGAGCGCGACGTGGCTCGCACCCATGCAGCCACGTCGCGCTCACGCCG
>JAESGS010000651.1_pt1 | contig 19752 bp, 18 predicted proteins | sample 9269761 | NCBI WGS metagenome assembly JAESGS01 (sample SAMN15741799, study PRJNA653493) | algae metagenome | isolation source: Cyanosarcina radialis HA8281-LM2 and co-occurring heterotrophs from damp... | place: USA: Makauwahi cave, Hawaii | collected 2011-01-06 | reverse complement strand
TGGCGCCCTCCCCCACGGCCGGTTGACGGCGGGTCGGCCTACTTCAGCTTGGTCGGCGCGCCGACGGCCTCGAGCGCCTTCTCGGCCGCCGGCACGTCCTTGTCGAGCATCGTCTTCACCGCCGTCGTCACGTCGGCCAGGGCCTTCGCCGCGCTCGCGAGCAGCTCCTTCTGCGTGCCGGTCGGCTTCACGATGGCGCTCTGGTGCGGCCGGGCCGCGCCGCTCACGGCCGAGCGGATCGACTCCGGCACGTTCTCGTTGCGGGCCGCCAGCACGTTGTCGCCGTCCAGCGCCCGGCGGATGACACGGAGCTTCTCGCCCATGTCGAAGAGCATCTTCTCCGCGGCGGGGGCGTCCTTCGGGGCCAGCTTCAACGCCTTCTTCATCTCCTCGACCTTCGCGGACAACTCCGTCACGGCCGCGGCGGTCGCCGTGAGCCGCCGTTGCAGTTGCTTCACGTCCTTGTTGAACGCGGCGATGGCGGCGTAGTCTGCGGCCGTCAGCGTAGCCAACGGGTCCGGCTGAACCAGGAAGCTCACCTGATCGGTCAACGGCTTCGTCTGCCCGGCTGCCTTTTGGAAGAGCTGCACCTTGTACGCCCCCGGCGTGACCATCAGGCCGAACCCGCCCTGGTCCGCGTCCGGGTTCGTGCCGGTGTCGCGCAGGTACCACGTCACCCGATGCACGCCCTCGCCGGTCGGGCAGGAGAGCCGCGCGATCACGGCGTCTTCGCGGTCGGTGATCGTCAGCACGTTCGTCGTCGGCTCCTCTTCGGCCTCCGCCCGCAACTCGTCCTTCGTCGGGTAGGGCACGGGCTTGTTCGCCTTCTCCGCCTCCTTCTCCGCGTCCTTCCGCTTCTGCTTGCGCGTCTTCGGCGACTCCTTGATTTGCACCGTGAACGTCGCGCCGAACGGCGGGTTCTCCGCGGTGTAGAACGATTCGCCGAGGAACGCCTTCCCGCCGCCGCCGAACGGGGCGTTGCGGACGTACTGGACCGTTTCCTTCACCGGGAAGATTTCCGCCGCCCGCGACGGCGTCGCGCTCACCGCCCGCATCGGGCTGAAGTCGTCGATGACGTAGATGCCGCGGCCGAACGTGCCGACGACGAGGTCGTCGTTCGCCTTCTGGATGACGAGGTCCTTCACCTGGATCGTCGGCAGCCCGTTCCGCAGCCGGTGCCACTTCTTGCCGCCGTCGAACGTGACGTACAGCCCGAACTCCGTGCCGCAGAACAGTAGGTTCGGGTTCACGTGGTCTTCCGCGAGGCAGTAGACGCTGCCGCGTTCGGGCAGGTCGCCGCTGATCGCGGCCCACGTCTTCCCGGCGTCGGTGGACTTCATCAGGTACGGCTTGAAGTCGGCGTTCTTGTGGTTGTCGAACGCGGCGAACACCGTCCCGGCCGCGTGCTGCGACGCGACCAGCTTGCTCACGTAGGTCTTCTCCGGCACGCCGGGGAACGCCTCGACCTTGCGCCAGTTCGCGCCGCCGTCGTCGGTGATTTGAATCAGGCCGTCGTCGGTGCCGATGTAGATCAGCCCTTCCTTCATCGGCGACTCGGCGAGAGCGACGCAGTTGCCGTAGAAGCTCGTCGAGACGTGCTTCGACACGGCGTCCGGCCCCCACACCTTGCCCATGACCGGCAGCTTGTCGCGGTCGAGCTGCCGCGTCAGGTCCGGGCTGACGGCCTTCCACGAGTCGCCGCGGTCGTCGCTGCGGAACAGCTTGTTCGCCGCGAAGTACAGCCGCTTCGCGTCGTGCGGGCTGATCGTCAGCGGCGAGTCCCAGTTCCACCGCAACGGCGGTTCGCCCGGCCCGGTCTGCGGCTGGATGTCCACGCGGTTGCCGGTCTTCCGGTCGTACCGGCAGAGGCCGCCGTACTGGTACTCGCCGTAGACGGTGTTCGGGTCGGTCGGATCGACCTTGCAGTGGAACCCGTCGCCGCCCTGGACGACGAACCAGTCGCCGTTGGTGATGCCGTGGCTCGACCGCGACCGGACCGGGCCGCCGAGCGTGTAGTTGTCCTGCGTGCCGCCGTAGACGTGGTAGAACGGGCCGCTCGCCGGGTTCTGATCGACGCCGATGTCGTAGAACTGCGTGACCGGCAGGTTCGACTTGAAGTGCCACGTCGCCGCCTTGTCGAAGCTCTCGTAGATGCCGCCGTCGCACCCGACGAGGTAGTAGCTGGGGTTCTTCGGGTCGATCCAGATGCAGTGGTTATCGACGTGCTTGCTCGCCTCGCCGAGGTTGCGGAGCGTCGCGCCGCCGTCGTCGGACACCTGGTTGAAGACGTTCATCACGTAGAGGCGGTCCTTGTTCACCGGATCGACGACGAGGTGCGAGTAGTACTGCGCCTGCGCGTCGAACGGGTTGCGGCGGGACCACGTCAGGCCGTTGTCCGTGCTGCGGAAGATGCCGCCGGACTTGTCGGCCGTCTCGACGATGGCGTACAGCGTGTCCGGGTCGGTCGGCGCGACCGCGAGGCCGATGCGGCCCACGTCGCCGCCGGGGAGGCCGCCGCCGAGCTTCCGCCACGTCTTGCCGCCGTCCGTGCTGCGGTGGACGCCGCTTCCCGGCCCGCCGTTGATGAGCGTCCAGACGTGCCGCCGCCGCTGGTAGCTCGCGGCATGAATGATGTCGGGGTTCCGCGGGTCGAGGACCACGTCCGTGACGCCGGTGTTCTCGTCGACGGACAGGACCTTGTTCCACGTCTTCCCGCCGTCGGTCGTCTTGAACAGCCCGCGGTCGCCGCCCGGCCCCCAGAGCGGGCCTTGCGCCGCGACGTACACCACGTTCGAGTCCCGCGGGTCGATCAGAATCTTGCCGATATGCTCGCTCGTCTTCAGCCCGACGTTCGCCCACGACTTGCCGCCGTCGGTGCTCTTGTACACGCCGTCGCCGTAGGCCACGCTCCGCTGGCTGTTGTTCTCCCCGGTGCCGACCCACACGACGTTCGGGTTCTTCGGGTCGAGGGTGACGTACCCGATGCTGTACGAGCCTTCGTTGTCGAAGACGGGTTGCCAGCTGGTTCCCGCGTTGACGGTCTTCCACACGCCGCCGCAGGCGACGGCGACGAAGTACTTCGCCCGGTCCGTCGGATCGACGGCGAGGCCGACGACGCGGCCGGACGTGATGGCCGGGCCGATGCCCCGGAGCTTGAACGCGCCGAGCGGCGGCGGCTTGTCGGCGGGCGGCTGGGACGGCGTGAGCGCGAGGGCGAGCACCAGGGACGCGAGCATGAACGGGCCTCGGAGGTGAAAGAAGGGGATGAAGCGATGATAGGCGCGCACCGACGCGGCGGCGACCGTCGGCCGGACCCATACAATTACCTTTCCCACCTGGACGGGTCGTTTGGAACCCGGAGCGGAAGCGATGGGGTGTTGGACATTCACCCCATCGCTTCCGCTCCGGGTTCTACAAGCAGCAGTGGCCTTCGGAACCTGACATGAGACTGGCGTTTTCCACCAATGCGTACCTGAACCACTCGTTCGCCGAGACGTGCCGGCGGCTCGCGGAGATCGGCTACCGCGGCGTCGAGATCATGGCCGACGTGCCGCACGCCTGGCCGGCGTACCTGCTGCCGGAGCAGAAGGACGGCATCCGGGCCGCGCTCCAAAAGCACCGGCTGAAGATCTCGAACGTCAACGCGTTCATGATGCACGCGGTCAACGACCCGCGGCAGAAGTATTGGCACCCGTCCTGGATCGAGCCGGACGCGAACTACCGGCAAATCCGCATCGACCACACGACGCGGGCGCTGACGCTGGCGAAGGAACTTGGCGCGCCATGCATCACGACGGAACCCGGCGGCCCGCTCGAAGGCCGGCCGTGGAAGGACTGCCTGAAGCTGTTCGTGGAGATGCTCAAGCCGGTGGTGGCGCACGCGGAGAAGGTCGGCGTGCCGCTGCTCGTGGAGCCGGAGCCGGACCTGCTCATCGAGACGGCCGACCAATACCTGGAGTTCGCCGAGCACTTCGACACGCCGTTCCTGGGCCTGAACTTCGACATCGGCCACTTCTATTGCGTGAAGGACGACCCGGCCGCGACGGTGCGGAAGCTGGCCCCGCTCATCCGCCACGTCCACCTGGAGGACATCGCGGCGACGCGGGTTCACCACCACCTGATCCCCGGCGAGGGGGTGATCGACTTCGCCGGGACGCTGGCGGCGCTGAAGGAGGTCGGGTATCAGGATTGGGTGACGATCGAGCTGTACACCTGCCACGAGAACCCGGACGCGGCCGCGAAGACGGCCCGCGAGCGGGTGCTGAAGATCGCGAAGGGCGTGGGGGTGGAGTTCTAAAATAGAGCCGCCGGCTTGCCGGCGGGGTTTTGAGACGCCCAAAACCCCGCCGGCAAGCCGGCGGCTATATGAAATCGGGCGTTACACGTTCGCGAACTCGAAGTCGCTGATCCGCACGCGGGACTTGCCCGCCGCCGGCTTCACCGTCCCCGATCCCTTCGGCTCGGCGTGCTTCACCAGTTTGCCGTCGGCCATGTGGAAGATCTTGTCCGCGTACCCTTCCAGCCGGTGGTCGTGGGCCACGACGATGACCGTCGCCCCGCGGAGTTTTGCGCACTCCTTGAGCAGGTCCATCACCGCCTGGCCGTTCTCCCAGTCGAGGGCGCTCGTCGGCTCGTCCGCGAAGATGAACGACGGGTTCTTCACCAGCGCGCGGGCAATCGCGACCCGCTGCTTCTCGCCGCCGGACAGCGCCTGCGGCCGGAGGTCGGCCCGGTGCGACAGCCCGAGTTGGCCCAGCACGTGGTCGGCCCGCTTGCGGGCCTCCCGCTGGCTCGCGCCCTCGCCCCATTGCAGCACCACTTCGAGCTGCTGCCGGGCGGTGAACGCCGGGAACAGGTTGTACCCCTGGAAGATGTAGCTGCAGTGCCGCAGGCGGAACTTCTCCATCTGCGCGTTGGACATCGACCACACGTCCTGGCCGTTCGCCGTGACCGTGCCGCCGTCCGGCCGCAGGAGCGCGGACAGCACCGCGAGCAGCGTGCTCTTGCCGCTGCCGCTCGGCCCCATGAGGAGGTTGAGTTCGCCCTTCTGGAACTCGATCGACACGTCCTTCAAAGCGAACGTCTTGGTGCCGCCGGTGCCGAAGCTGCGGGTCAAGTTCTCTCCCACCAGGACCGGGCCCTTCGGGGTTATGATCGTCGGCAATTTCGTCGCGAAGGGGGTCGGCTCGTTCGGGGTCGTCCAACGGTTGACGAGCGGCAGGCGGGAGAAGAATTGGGTCAACTTCTGCATCTGGGGAGTACCTCCGTGAACAGGGCGGTCCGGGAAGTGCGCCGGCGCTGCCGGTCGCACACATGGCGGGAGGGTGGCAGCCCGAGTCACTCCTTTCGGATTCGCAAGCACCGTGTTCCGAGAGGAACAACTCGGGCGGCCTGACTTGCGCGGGTGGAATGCGGACTGTTTGATCTTAGCTAAAATGGGGAAGGATTCCGGGGTTGGCAACCGGTAAGGCCCGATTACCCAACAAAAATAACCGTCAAAGGAGATACAAATTACCAATTTGCGCCAGAGAAAGAAATCGGATTCACTTGACGGGCGAAAATCATCGGGACAGGTAAAATATACAAAGACCTGACTTCCGAAGTCCGGCTTCGACTTCGGAAGTCGAGCGGGCCAGCGCGCATCCTGAGAAGTAGAAACGCCCCCGCGGGGAATCGACTTCCGAAGTCGAAGCCGGACTTCGGAAGTCACCCCCCCGAGCGTCGGCGCTTCCTGCGACCCTCTGGGAATCACCCCACGAGCTGCTTCACCGGCTTGCCCGTCGGCACGAGTTCGATCGGCCGGCCGTCCTGCGTCTTGTACCACGTGTGCAGCGGCACGCCGAGCGTGTGGTAGATCGTCGCCGCCAGGTCCTGGGCGTACACCGGACTGTCCGTCACGAACTCCGCGTTCGCGTTCGTCTGCCCGACCACCTGCCCGCCCCGGACGCCGCCGCCGGCCATGAGCGCCACCCCGGCGGACGCCCAGTGGTCGCGGCCGGCCGTCGGGTTCACCTTCGGCGTCCGCCCGAAGTCGCCGAACCAGACCACCAGCGTGTCGTCCAACAGCCCCCGCGCCGCCAAGTCGTCGAGCAGCGCCGACAGCCCGCGGTCCACCTTCGGCAGCAGCCGGTCCTTCAGGCTCTTGAAGTTGTTCGTGTGCGTGTCCCAGCCGCCGTCGGCGATGGTGACGAACTGGACGCCGCCCTCGATCAGCCGGCGGGCGAGCAGGCACTGCTGGCCGAACGTCGTCTTGCCGTACCGTTCCCGCACCTTGTCCGGCTCGGCGGCGATGTCGAACGCCCGCTTCGCCGCCGGGGACGTGATGATGCCGTGCGCCTTCTCGTAGAACTCGTCGCGGGCCTTCACCACGCCGGCCGAGTTCTCGACGCCCTTCTGGTACGTCTCCAGGTCGTTCAGCATGTCGTACCGCCGGTCGAGCCGCTTGCGGGCGTCGTCCCCGGTGACGGACAGGTCCCGCACGGCGAACCGCGGGGCGGCCGGGTCTTCCCGCACCACGAACGGGTTGAACTCGTCGCCGATGAACCCGGCGATGCCGCCGTTGAACCGCTGGTCGATGGCGTTGCCGAGCTGCACGAACGGCAGCATCCCGTTGACGTACCCCCGCTCCTTCGCGACGACCGACCCGAAGCACGGGAACGGCAGCGAGGCGTTGAACTTGTGCCCGGTCATCATGATCGCGTCGGCGACGCCGTGGCTGCCGTTCTGCGGGTCGTGGCCGCGGATGAGGCCGAAGGCGTTCGTGCGGGCCGCGAGCATCGGCAGCGGGTCGGCGAACCGGACGCCGGGCAGTGTGGTCGGGATCGTGCCGAACTCGCCGCGGATTTCGGCCGGCGCGTCCGGCTTCGGGTCGAAGCTGTCGATGTGGCTCGGCCCGCCCTGCATCCAGAGGAGGATGCACCGCTTGGCGGTGGCCGGCTTCTTGCCGTTCTCCGTGGCACGCAGGTACGTCGGCAGCGTCATTCCGAGGGCGGCGAGGCCGCCGACCTGGAGGAACGTCCGGCGCGAAGGCGTGGAGCAGTCGGCCGTGCGGCCGGTGGCGAGGGTGAGCATGGTCGAGACGCCCGGAAGGGGTCGGCGGGGTAGGAGTCTCAAGCATCGGCGACGGCGGGGCGGATGTCAACAGAAATATGCGGCCGACCCCAGGGGCCGCCTGCCACCGAATCCGTCATCGGCTGCCAAAGCCGGAAGCAGATAATTATGAAGAACGCTTGAGGAAGTGAGAAAATGTGCTTGCCCCAGGGTTCTGGGGGCGGATAAGATCGGATTTGTTTCCACGTTGTCGGCATTCCTCACCCGCCGACACCACGAACTGGTTCCGCTTTATCTGCCCTTTTTCTCCTCATGAAGGAGGCTGTCATGCCTCGGTTTCTCCGCCGGCGAGGGTTCACCCTCATTGAACTGCTGGTCGTGATCGCGATCATCGCGATCCTGATCGGGCTCCTGCTCCCGGCCGTGCAGAAGGTGCGGGAAGCGGCCGCCCGCACGAAGTGCCAGAACAACTTGAAGCAGCTCGCGCTCGGCGTCCACAACTACGAAAGCTCCTACGGCAACCTCCCGCCGGCCGGTGTCGGGTACGGGATGTGCGCGTCCGCGGTGAACGGGACGGGCGACACTGTCATCAAGAACATGAGCGGGTGGGTACTGGTCCTGCCGTACATCGAGCAACAAGCACTGTACCAACAGCTCGACCAGAAGCTCGCGTTCTGCGACGTGACGCAGGACAACGGCGGAGCGGTTCGCAACAACAACGGGACGCTGGCCGGCCCGTCACCGACCGTCAACATGCCGCTGATGAACACGCCGATCTCCATGTTCATCTGCCCGTCGGACAACGGCGGCCGGATCAGCACCGGCCAGGCTTCGCCGAACCGGTACGGGGCTACCAGCGCCCTGCCCGGCCAGCGGACCAACTACGACTTCATTACCGTTACGAACAGTGACTTCAACACATGCAACTGGTGGCGGACGGCGGCGGTCAACCAGAAGTACTTCTTCGGCGAGAGTAGCAAGACGAAAATCACCGACGCGAAGGACGGGTCGTCCAACACGTTCATGGTCGGCGAAACGACCGTCGAGCCGTACTGCAACGGGTGGGCTCCGGTGTGGGGTTACCGCGGCTGGGTACAAACCGGCCTGGACCCGCAGAAGACGACGTCCGGCCAGGGCATCAACGACTGGACCTACAACGCCGCGTGGACCACGTGCGGCCAGCCGGGCGGCCCGAACCCGCCGCGGGTCGGCCGGCTGGGCGACTGGGGCCGGGTCGGCAGTCAGCACACCGGCGGGGCGCAGTTCGCCATGGGCGACGCTTCCGTCCGGTTCGTCCGGGAAACGATCCCGGCGACGGTGCTGCGGCAGTACTCGCTGATCTCCGACGGGTCCGTCCCGCCGAGCCTCGACAACTGACCGCCGGCCGATACCATCGACGACACCCTCGCGGGTCGGGTTCCACGCCCGACCCGCTTCGTTCTCCCCCTCACGTTCAACTCCCGGAGGCTTCCATGCGGTTGATTTGTTTGACGGTGACGCTAACGGCAGTGGCCCTGGCGGCCGGGTGCGGTGGCGGGGCGGTCCCGACCATTCCGGTGAACGGCGTGGTCACGATGGACGGGAAGCCGTTGGACAACGCCGCGGTCACGTTCTACGCCGAGGCCGGCGGCATCGGCGGGTCCGCCCGGACCGGCAGCGACGGGAAGTTCGTCGTCACGGGCGGGACCGGCAAGTCGCAGGGCCTCGCCCCCGGCAAGTACAAGGTGACGGTCAGCAAGATGAAGGCCATGATCTCGGAAGACCAGGTCGGGGCCGTCACCGACGCCGACATCAAGAACGACCTGCCCGCGATCTACAGCAACCCGCAGCAGACGAAGCTCTCGTTCAGCGTCACCGGGGACGGCAAGCCGATCGAGATCGCGCTCGAGTCCAAGCCGAAGTAGTGAGGTTTTGACCGTGACCGTCCCCCGCCCGCCGCGATTTCGCGGCGGGCGGCGTTGTTTCCTCGCCGCCCCTTCCCCGCCGGCCTAAAGTGACCCTGCCTGGAATCACCCCGCACGAGGACTCACTCATGGCTCACACCCTCCCGACGCTGCCGTATGCGTTCAACGCCCTGGAGCCGCACATCGACGCGCTGACGATGGAAATCCACAGCCAGCGGCACCACAAGGCGTACGTGGACAACCTCAACAAGGCGCTCGACGGCAACGCCGACCTCCAGAAGCACGACATCGTGAGCCTCCTGCGGAACATCAAGACAGTGCCGGAGAGCACCCGGCAGGCCGTCGTCAACAACGGCGGCGGCCACCACAACCACTCGCTGTTCTGGGAGGTCATGGCCCCGAACGCCGGCGGCGAGCCGACCGGCGAGATCGGCGACGCGATCAAGGCGGCGTTCGGCGACTTCGCGAAGTTCAAGGACGCCGTCAAGCAGAACGCGCTGACGCAATTCGGCAGCGGGTGGAGTTGGCTGATCTGGAACGCGGCCGCGGGCAAGATCGAGGCGGTCAAGAAGCCGAACCAGGACAGCCCGCTGATGGACGGCAACGTGCCGCTCTTGGGCGTGGACGTGTGGGAACACGCGTACTACCTGAAGTACCAGAACAAGCGGCCGGACTACGTGGACGCGTGGTGGAACACGGTGAACTGGAAGAAGGTCAACGAGCTGTACGCCAACGCGAAGGCGGGGAAATAGTTGGTAGTTGGCAGTTGATAGTTGGTAGTTTGAAGCCAAGACCTTCGCCGGTCAGGTCTTTGGCTCGGAACTACCAACTGCCAACTGCCAACTGCCAACTACTTGCCCTTGCACCCCTCGGTACGGCCGCTATGCTCGCGGCCGAAACCGGGGGGTTGGTCATGCGCCGCACGTTGTTCGCACTCGCTCTCGTCTCCACACTCGCGGCGACCGGCTGCCACCGGGACAAGTACAACCTCGCGGCCAAGTTCGAGGAAGATTACGTCCTGCCGCCGGACGAGGCCCGGTTCAACAACCCGCCGGAGTCCGGGTACAAGCGGCCGGCCAAGAAGCGGGAGACGGACGTGCGGAACGGCCCCGGCTTCGGCAGCGGGCCGGGCACGAACAACTTCTCCAACACCGGCGCGCCCAACGGCGGCCGGTAACGTCACCGCGGGCCGGCCAGCAGCTCGCTCAGCTCGCCCAGGCCGACCGGCTTGACCAGGTGGCCGTCGCACCCGGCCGCCCGCGTCCGCTCCCGGTCCGCGTCCTGGCCCCACCCGGTCAGCGCGAAGATCGCCACGCCCCGGCCCCAGTCCCGCTCGCGAATCCGCCGGGTCGCGTCCAGCCCGTTCAGCCGCGGCATCCCCACGTCCATCAGGATCACGTCCGGGCGGAACCGCTCGGCCTGCTCGACCGCGTCCAGCCCGTCGTGGGCCGTCGCCACCTCGTTGCCGACCAGCCGGAGCATGTCGGCCATCGACGCGGCCGCGTCCCGGTTGTCGTCCACCACCAGGATGCGGCGGTCCCGCACCGGGTCGGCGTCCGCCGCCGCCGGGGCCGCCTCGGACGTGGCGGCGGCGAGCGGCAGCCGGACGGTGAATTCGCTGCCGAGGCCCGGCCCGTTGCTGGCCGCCGTCACCGTGCCGCCGTGCATCTCGACGAGGCCCTTCACCAGCGCCAGCCCGATGCCGAGGCCGCCGGTCGCCCGCTCGACCGACCGGTCCACCTGGGAGAACATCTCGAAGACGGTCGGCAGGGCGGCGGCCGGGATGCCGATGCCGGTGTCCCGGACGGTCACCACGGCGGCGTCCCCGTCCCGGCGGCCGCGGAGGTGGATGCGGCCGCCGGGCGGCGTGTACTTCGCGCTGTTCGTCAGCAGGTTGCTGAGGACCTGCGCGATCCGCGTCAGGTCGGCGTCCAGGACGAGCGGGTCCGGCGGGAGGAGGACGGTCAGCTCGTGCCCGGCCGCGTCGATCGCCGGGCGGGCCGCCTCGACGGCCGCCTGCACCGCGTCCGCGACGCCGACCCGCGCCCGGCGGAGGGCCATCTTCCCCTGGTTGATCCGGGACACGTCGAGCAGGTCGTCGATCAGCCGGACCATGTGCTCGAGTTGCCGGGCCATCATCGCCTGGGCTTCCTCCCGCTTGGCCCGCTCGGCGGAGAGGCGGATGACCTGCAGGCCGTTGCGGACCGGGGCGAGCGGGTTGCGGAGCTCGTGGGCGAGCATGGCCAGGAACTCGTCCTTGCGGCGGTTCGCCTCGACGACGGCGGCCTCGGCCAACTTCCGGTCGGTCACGTCCCGCAGGGAGGCGAAGTACGCCGGCGCGTCCTGCCAGCGGATTTGCACGGCCCGCATCTCGGCGACGCGGCCGCCGGGCAGGTCCACCTCGGCCGCCGGCCCGCCGACGACCGGGATGCCGAATACCTGGCCGACCAGCGCCGCGGCCGGCCGGCCCATCAACTCGGCGGCGGCCGGGTTCGCGTACAGGATGCCGCCGCACCGGGACACGACCAGTACGGCGTCCGCCCCGGCCTCCACCAGGTCGCGGAACGGGTCCACCGTCGTCCGTGACGGGTCGTCGTCGGCCATCGGGTTCAACCTTGGGGAACTCAGGGCACCGGCCGGCCGCCGATCTCCTCGCCGCCCGGCGGGATGTAGGCGAACTGGCCGGCCAGGATGCCGGAAACCTGCCGGAACGGGCCTTGCACGTGCAGCCCGGTCCCGTCGATCACGTACTCGCGGATGTCCTTGTCGTGGGCCGACCCCCGCATCTTCAGCACCGTGATCCCCCGCCGCATCTGGCCGTGCATCTCGACGTACCGCAGCAGGATGATCGAGTCCGTCGTCGTCGAGATGTGCGTCTCGGTGATCGACGTGCCGCCGAGCAACGAGGAAGTCGTGGCCGTAAACAGGCCGGGGACCTCCTTGTGCTTGACGAACGACACGAGGCCGATGACGAACTCCCGGAAGCTCTTCACCGGGGCGACCCGCTCCAGGGCCGAGAAGCTGTCCACCGCCACCCGGTCCGGCTTGAACTCGTCGATCGTCCGCTTCATGGAAATCAGGTGGTCCTCCAGCGACGCCGCCTCCGGGTACGTGCAGACGACCTTCAGCCGCCCGTCCTTCTCCATCGCCGCGAAGTCCACGCCCCACCCGGTCGCGTTGCGGAACAGTTGCTCGCGGCTCTCCTCGAACGCGAACAACAGCGACCGCCGGCCGGCCTTCAGGAACTCGGTCGTGATGAGCGTCTTCCCCGTCCCGGTCGGGCCGGACACGAGGATGATCGAGTCCCGGAAGAACCCGCCGCCGCACATCGCGTCCACGGCCGTGTTCCCGGAACTGATCCGCGCGTCGGACGACTTCTGCTTTAACTCCAGCGCGGACAGCGGGATGACGACGACCCCCTCGCCGGGGACGATGGTGAACGGCCACTCGCCCTTCTGGTGGCCGGTGCCGCGGAACTTCAGGATTTCCAGCGTCCGCCGGCGGACCTCGTCCTCGAGTGTGTTCCGCAACACGACGACGTTGTCCGAGACGAACTCCTCGACGCCGAACCGGGAGATCGGGCCGTGGTCCTCCGTCCGCTCGGCGGTGATGACGGCGGTGACGCCGGCCTTCCGCAGCGCCCGCGCGATGCGGAACAGCTCGGCCCGGATGGTGGCGGCGTGGTCGAGCTGGGCGAAGATGCCGCCGAGGGAGTCGAGGACGACCCGCCTCGCGCCGATCTTGTTGACCGCGTGGTCGATCCGGACGAGCAGCGCGCCGAGGTCGTAGTGGCCGGCCTCCACCTGGGTCGTGCCGGGGTCCGGCGACCCGTCCACGAACGCCCACTTGCCGGCCGCCTCCCAGATCGGGATGTCCCACCCGAACCCGGACATGTTCCGGCGGATGTCGTCCGGCGGCTCCTCGAACGTGACGAACACGCCCGGCTCGTTCGCCTTGAGGATGCCGGCCGCCAGGAACTGGGCGGCGATCACCGTCTTCGCGCTCCCGGACGTGCCGGACAGGAGCGTCGCGCGGCCCTTCGGCAGGCCGCCCTCGGCGATCAAATCGAACCCCTCGATTTCCGTCCGCAGCTTCTCGATCCCGCGCTCCGATGCCGTCACCATCACCGCGCTCCCCCTTTCGCGCCGTTGCCGTTGGGGTTCAGCCGCAGGTCCAGGCCGAGGAGAACCCGTTCCGTGTCCGACAGGTCGCCGATGATCCGGCGGATCGGGACCGGCAGTTCCTTGACGACCGTGGGGGTGGCGAAGATTTTCTCGTCCTCGGCGAGTTGCGGCCGGTCGAGCACGTCGATGACTTCGAGTTCGTACCGGCCGCCGAGTTCGTCCTCGCAGAGCTGCCGCAGGTTGGCGATGGCCGCCAGCGACCGCGGCGTCTGCCCGGTGACGTAGAGTTTGATGACGTACTTATCCATGCGTCCCTCGCGGGGCGGGCGGCGGTCCGGGGTACGGAAGTCGGGCGGCGACACGTCCGTGGTCGAAAGAACGGCCGCGCGGTGACCCCGGTGGGTGCGGGGATCGACGTGTGGGGAAAGGGTGCGGCCAGAGTGCCTCTAGCCTATCGGCCGTCCGGACGGGGTTCAATCCGATTCCCGCGGAATCCGAGACTTTAGCCCGATCCTCGCGCCGGCCCGGAATCGGGCGTGACGGAGCGGCGCGACCACTACCGCCTAACCCTTTCCCGCCGCCGGTCGGCGAAGGTGTGCGGTCCGGCCGCACGGTGCGGGCTGCGCCCGTCGCGCGCGTCCCGCCGGCGGGACGGCCCGCGCCGGTTGGTCCGCGACCGCGTTCGCCGGTCCCGGCTCGAAACCGCGAAATCCCCGACAAGCGGCGGCCGGTCGCGTCGATCCGTAGGTGCAGGATCGAAGCCTCGTATGCGTTGTCGGAGTTGTCCCATGAAGCGCACCGCCGCCGCCCTCGCGATGTTGGCCGCGTTCCCGGAAGTGGCCCCCGCCGCGGAGCTGCCGAAGTTCGAGATCCCCCGGCTCGGCATCTTCCGCAAGAAGAAGGAAGACCCGCCGGCCACGCCGCCGCAACAACAGCCCGCCCCCGCGCAACCGGACACCAAGCCGGCGAAGGTGACGGCCGTGGACGCGCTGAAGGCCGACCGGGACGAGAAGAAGCGGCTGGCCGCGGCCGAGGCGTTGCGCTCGGCCGACCCGCGGACCAGCCCGGATGTGCTGCCGGCGCTGACGACCGCACTCCAGCAGGACCCGTCCGCGGCGGTGCGGGCGGCGGTGGCGGAGACCATCGGGAAGTTGAAGCCGGTGTCGGCGGAGGCCGGGGCGGTGCTGGAGGCGACCGTGGCCGGCGACCCGGCCGCGGCGGTCCGGAAGGCGGCCCAACAGGCGCTGTGGGAGTACCACCTGAACGGCTACCGGTCCGCCGCGGCGAACGCGGCGATCCCGCAGACGGCCGAGCCGCCGCTCGCGAAGCCGAAGGCGATCCCGGCGAAGCCGGCCCCGCCGGTCGTGCTGACGAGCAAGACGCCGACCGCGCCGACGCCGGCTCCGGCGGTGGCGACGCCGGTTCCCGCGCCGCGGCCGATCACGACCGGCATCGGCAAGGGGGCGATCTACCCGCAGACGGTGGAGCCGCCGCTGGCGAAGCCGAAGGCGGAGAAGGTGGACGTGAAGCCGCCGACGGTGAAGGTGGACGCGCCGCCGCTGACCCCGCCCGCCGCGGCCGTGCCCGGCATCCCGACGCCGATGCCGCCGAGCGACGCCGCGCCGGTGAGCGTGCCCGTGCCGCCCGCGCCGTCGGGCGTTCCCACGATCCCGCCGCCGGGAAAGTGAGGGAAACGAAGAACCCACCCGTCGAAGCGACGGGTGGGCTTTTTGTCGTTGCTATTCAAATCTTGTCTTTTCTGACTCCTGATCCCTGTCCCCTGACTCCTATTTCTCGGCCGGGAACACCACCGACCGGCCGTACGTCGAGCCGATCGGCATCCGCGGCGTGAACGTGTTCGGGTACTTCGTCGATTGGAACGACGACGTGTTCGGCAGCGTACTGAACCCGGCCTGCGAGGTCGGCGGCGTCGCCCGGCGGCCGAGCAGGTTGTTGAACGTCCGGACGAACCCGTTGTCCTCGATCACGTTCGCGACCGCGTTCCCGATGGTCCGGATCGTGCCGGCCGTCGTCGTGCCGGTCGCGTTCGCCACCGTGTTCGTCGGCCGGATGACGAACTTCTCCGTGTCGATCGGCTTGAACACGAACGGCTGTTGCGCCGCCGCCGTGCCCGCCCACGCCAGCACCGCCGCCGCCGCGATGAGCCAATTGCGCATGTCGGTCCCCCTTGCCTGAGTGCGGACGATCCCCAAAGTCCGGCCGGACGATACCCGCCGCCGGCGGCGTGTCAAGGAAAATGTCCTCGACTTGCCGCCGCCCCGCGGTACGCTGGCCCCCACCCATCTCCCCGAGGTTCCCATGCGCTCTCTCCTTGTCTTGCTGGCGGTCGCCGCCGTCGCCGCCGACTACCCGACGAAGCTGCTAAAGTCCGACGCGCTGACCGTCACCGTCTACCCGCCGGACGCGGAGAAGGGGATGTACCGCGGCACGCGGTTCGACTGGTCCGGCGTGCTCGGCGTGGAGTTCGCCGGGCACAAGCTGTTCGGCCCGTGGCTCGGCAACCCGGACCCGAAGAACCACGACAGCATCATCGGCCCGTGCGAGGAGTTCGGCATGTTCGTCAACCCGCTGAACTACGACGCCGCGAAGGTTGGCGGGAAGTTCCTGAAGATCGGCGTCGGCGTGCTAGAGAAGCCGAAGGAGGAAAAGTACCGGTTCTTCCACAATTACAAGATCGTCACCCCCGGCCCGTGGGCGGTGGACGCGACCGAGTCCACGATCACGTTCAAGCAGACGATGACGACCGACTTCGGGTACGGCTACGCCTACACGAAGACGATCACCGTGACGGGCAAGCAGCTCGTCATCGCACACGCGCTCGAGAACACGGGGAAGAAGCCGATCCACACGGACCACTACAACCACAACTTCTTCAACGTGGACGGCGACGCCGTCGGCAAGAACTACGAACTCGAGTTCCCGTTCACCCCGGCTGCGGTGAAGCCGGTGGAGCGGTTCCCCGAGGTCGTGAAGTTCGACGGCAACAAGCTAACCCTGACGAAGGAACTGGACCCCGGCACGATCTACGCCGGCATCACCGGGTTCGACGCGACGGCGAAGACGAGCGGCGTGACGATGCGGCACAAGCCGACCGGCGTGACGGTCGAAGTGAAGGGCGACCACCCGCTGAAGCAGTTCAACGTCTGGGGCATGAAGACGACGCTCTGCCCGGAGCCGTTCATCGAGTTGAAGATCGAGCCGGGCAAGTCCGCGTCGTGGAAGTGGGAGTACGAGTTCAAGAAGTGACGGGATTACTCTCGACGGACCTCGTGCGGGCGGGGTAACCTGTCCCGCCCTGCACGGAGGCTTCGGTGGCGTCACGACTCTCGATGCTCGTCTCGGCCGGCTCGAACTGGCTGGCGTTCGCGGCCGCGCTCGCGGTCAGCTTCTTCCTCACGCCCTACCTCATCGACACGCTCGGCAAGCCGCGGTACGACGTGTGGTGCGTCGTCGAGGCGGTGCTGGCGTACTTCACGCTCCTCGACATGGGCTTGGCCGCGTGCCTCGTCCGGCACGTCGCGCGGAACCACGCCACCGGCGATCGTGACGCGCTCAACCGGATGGCGTCGTCGTGCCTCGCGCTTTACACGGCCGCGGGAATGATCGCGCTCGCGGTCGGCACGCCGGTCGCGTACCTCCTCACTCCTAGCCTTGAATCGCGGCTCGGCGGCGGCGGGGACGTGCTCCCGTTCATGCTGCTCATGCTCGCGAACCTCGCCGCGACGCTGCCGCTGAGCGTCTTCCCGTCGATCCTCGACGGCCTCGACCGGTACGCGGAAAAGAGCGCCGTGCGGATCGCGTCGCTGGCCCTTCGCACCGCGGCCATCGTGTGGACGCTGAACAACACGACCGGGCTGTTCCCGCTGGCGGTGGTGTACACGGCCGCGAACCTCGGCGAGCACGCCGTTCTCGCGGTGCTGGCGTTCCGCCGGCTGCCGGGGCTGCGGTTCGGCCGGTCGTGCGTGGACCGGGCGACGCTGCGGGAGGTTCGCGGGTACAGCGTCGATGCGTTCCTGGCGATGCTCGCCGGGCGGATCACGGTTCAAACCGGGGCCGTCGTCGTCGGGCTGTTCCTGCCGACCGGGGCGGTGACGTTCTTCGCCACGGCCTCGCGACTCGTCGAGTACGCGAAGACGTTGCTCCGCACGATCACGGCGACGCTCACCCCCGGCGTGAGCGCGATGGAAGCCCGCGGCGACTGGCCCGGCATCGCCCGCCTCATGCTGACGGCGACGCGGTGGGTGCTGTACGTCGTGCTGCCGGTGAACGCCGGGCTGTGGTTCTTCGGGAGGCCGTTCCTGCACCGGTGGGTCGGCCCGGAGTTCGTCGAAGGAAGTTTCCCCGCCGTCGCGATCCTGGCGGCGACGCTCGGCCTCGGCGTGGCGCAGTCGGTCGCATCCCGCATCCTGTACGGCCTGGGTCGGTTGAGGCTGTTCGCGAGACTGGCCCTGGCGGAGGCGGGGCTGAACGTCGCGCTGATGCTCGCGCTGATCCGCTTCGGCGTCGAGGGCGTGGCGGCGGCGGTGGCGGTCCCGAACGTGCTGTTCTGCGTGGCCGTGCTGGTCTACACCTGCCGGCTGATCGGCGTGGGTGGGTCCGACTACCTGATGGCGTGGCTGAAGCCGCTGGCGGCGATGCTCGTGCCGGTGGGCGTGTGGCTGAGCGCGGGGGAAGTCGAACCGACGTGGCCGGCCCTGGGGTGGGGGATCGGCGTCGGGCTGGTTCCTTACGCGGTCGCGGTCGTGGCGCTGGAATGTGTCGGCCGGGCTACGCGATCCGCCCCGGAAGCCGTCCGCATCGCGGCTAACCAAGTTTCTGTTGAAGTACCGCCGTCAGTTGTTCGGGCGTGACGCCGCGGACGAGGAACACCTTGTTCCGGTTCGTCGCGCCGGTCAGCAGCTCGACCTGCGACCGCTTGACGCCAAGCCAGTCCTTCAGCACCTCGACGAGGGCCGCGTTCGCCCGCCCGTCCTCCGGCGGCGCGGTGACGGCTACCTTCAGCGCGTCGGCCTGCTCGCCGAGGACGGCGTTCTTCCTCGCGCCGGGCTGCGCCCGCACGGCAAGCGTCGCGCCGCCGGCGTGCGGGTGAACCGCGATCATGCGGCGGCCGTCGCCGGAAGGAGGCCGACGACGTGCAGTAGGATGCCGAGGATGCGTTCCGGTTGGTTGATCCGGTAGTCGGTCAGATCGACTTCGAGCAGCCGGTCGGTCAGGCGGAGGAACTTCCACTCGCCGCCGTCGGTCACGGCCCCGTACATGACGGCGATGTCCGGGTTCTGCCGCCGGTTGAACCGTTGGCCGGCGACCATCGCGGCGGCGCACTGCCCGAGGCCGCCGGCGATGTCCTCGTTCTTCGCCTCGACGATCATTATGAACGGGGCGGTGACGTAGTGCAGCTGCGGCGGCCGGCCGAGGATGAAGTCGCACACGCCGACCAACTCGGCCGCCTCGTCCACGTCGAACCGCGTCCCGGAGAACATGGCGACGCGGTCGTTACCGAGCCGCCAGACCTCGGTGAGGATCGGCGCGATCAACAACTCGGAGCGGACCTTCTCCGTGTTGACCGCCACCGCGAGCGGCTCCTGGCGGTGCAACAGGGTTTCCAGCACCGGATCGACCGGGGCGGTCGGGAACGCCGCGAACAGGTTCGTCCGTGTCTGCACGGTGACGCCGAAGTCCGCCTGCACCCGGGCGAGGGTGAACTGGTTGTACGCCATTGGGAACCTCCGGCGTCATTCTATCATCCCCCGCGCGGCCGCCCGTCTATCATGGCCCCATGCCGACCGCACTCCCACCCCGCTCCGACTGGTGGTTCAACTTCATCCGCGACCGCGTCGCCGCCGGGTACCTCCGCAAGCACTGCCACGCCCTCCGGCTGGCGAAGGGATCGGCCCCGCTACCGGCCGACGACGCCCCCGTTCTCGTGGCCATGAACCACCCGTCGTGGTGGGACCCGCTCATCGCGTTCGTGATGAGCGGCCAGTTGCGGGGTTACGCGCACTACGGCGTCATCGACGCGGACATGCTGAAGAAGTACGCCATGCTGAAGCGGGCCGGCATCTTCGGCATCGACACGCGGTCGCTGTCCGGGGCGGCCGAGTTCCTGCGGGCCGGGCAGGCGGTCCTCGAACGGCCGAAGAATGCGTTGTGGGTGACGGCCCAGGGCGAGTTCGTGGACGTACGGCAGCGGCCGCTCGCGCTGCGGCCCGGCGTTGGTCATTTGGCGTCGCGGATGGAAACCGGTTGGGTGCTACCGATGGCGATGGAGATCGGGTTCTGGAACGAGCGGACGCCGGAGGCGCTGGCGCGGTTCGGCCCGGCGATTCCCGTTCAACCGAACCGCCCGGCCCGGCAGATGACCGCGGAGATCGAGGCGACGCTGACGGCGACGCTCGACGAGCTGAGCCGGGACGCGATGAGCCGGGACGCCGGGCGGTTCACGACGATCATCAGCGGCCGCGTCGGGGTCGGCGGTGTGTACGACTGGTGGCGGCGGCTGAAGGCGACCGTCACCGGCAAGCCGTTCGACGCATCGCACGGGGGGCCGTCGTCGTGACCGTCCTCGCGATCCTGGCGTTCCTGCTCGCGCTGCTGCCGGCGGTGCTCTACTTCCGCAACGTGAAGCTGTTCCGCCCGCCGCCGGAAGTCTTGTT
>JAESGS010000650.1_pt1 | contig 19784 bp, 18 predicted proteins | sample 9269761 | NCBI WGS metagenome assembly JAESGS01 (sample SAMN15741799, study PRJNA653493) | algae metagenome | isolation source: Cyanosarcina radialis HA8281-LM2 and co-occurring heterotrophs from damp... | place: USA: Makauwahi cave, Hawaii | collected 2011-01-06 | reverse complement strand
AGAGAGTTTGGTGCGAAGGGAAGTGTCAATCTGGCGGGACCCGACCTTGACGATCAGACCTCCAAGAATAGACGGGTCGACGGTGACGTTGACCGCCACGTCTTTGCCGGTGACGCTCTTCAGCGTCGCCTTCAATTCAGTTTCCTGCGCCGCGGAGAGCGCATGGGCCGACGTGACGTCGGCGGAAATTTCGCCACGATGGCGCGCGGCGATCAGGCGGAACGCCTTGATCATGCCCGGCAGCGCAAAGAGGCGGCGATTGCGGGCAACGACCTTGAGGAAGTTACCGACGAGCCCGGAGATGCCAGCCTTCGCGGCAACTGCCGAAATGGCCTTGAACTGGTCGTCTGCAGAAAAGACCGGGCTAGCGATCAGCCGCTTCAGATCGTCGCTACCGTCGATCAGGGTCTGGACGCGGGTAAGATCCGCACCGACTGCCTCGACCGAACCGGCGCTGAGCGCGAGTTCAAAAAGCGAGGACGCATATCTTTCTGCAACACCGGAAATAAGCTGGGATGTGTCTGCCACGGGCACAAGCTTCTCTCAATTTCATCCAAGAACTGCGCTGGCGGTGGGCCGTCAACTTAAGATCTTGAATTTGCTGCAATAATTTGCAGGATATCGAGGCCTGGCGACCCACTTCCCCCGCAATTCGCGGTTCGTCTAGCATAGGATGTTTGGACTCGCAACACGCGAACGGCAGGAATGCGGCATAAGTCGGCCACCTTTGGCCGAATTTTGCCGTAAATTCGGTCCTGCGCTGTGAATCGCGGGGAAGCCCGTAATCGCAATCAGATCATGCCGAAGACATAGGCGAGCGGAAGGATGGCGAGTGCCGCCTGAACGATGAGCGCCGCCCAGTTGTAGAGTGTGCTGCCGTTGTCGCTCATCATCGAGAGGATTCGACCGAAGGCGGCGAGCGCAAAGGCCGCGCCGACAGCGAGATAAACCATCGGCTGGGCGAGCAGAATGGCGGCAAGACCGAGCCCCACATGCATGCCGCCCATGGTCGAGCGCGCTTCGGCAAGGCCGCCGCGCCGCCCCTCGGCAGTGCCGATGCCGGCTGCACGAAAGGTCAGCCGCGGAGCAAACAGCATGACGACGCCGATCAGCGCTGCTACCGCCGCCGCGCAGAAGGCGAGGAACTCGCCGGTTTCCGTCGGAATATAAAACTCCATGCCCGTTCCCGCAGATGAGCCCGTTTTCATGCCGCCCCGTCGTCGGCCGGAGCGATGCGTCCCTGACCTCTAGCGCATGTCGCCACGGTTGTGAATCGCCCACGGGCCTCTCAATGCGGCGATCACAGGAAACTTGAACTACAGGAAGCTCTGCGGATCGATGTCGAGCTGGACGCTGATCGAGCCGCGCTCCTTGGGACCTGCGGCGATCATCGCCTTGACGAAGGCCTGCATGTCGCTGGTGCGCCGGCCATGCACCAGCAGCCGGAAGCGATGCCGTCCGCGCACCAGCGCCAGCGGAGCCTCAGCCGGACCGAGAATGGAAATGCCATCCGTCCGGGGCGCGGCCATCCGCAGGCCGCGCGCGTGGCCCTCGGCATCCTGGCGCGTGTCGGCCGAAACGATCAGCGAGGCAAGCCGGCCGAAAGGCGGCAGCAACGCCTTCTCGCGCTCGGCGATCTCGCGGTCGTAGAAGGCGTCGGCATCACCGGAGACGATCGCCTGCATCACCGGATGCTGCGGCTGATAGGTCTGCAGCAAGCCCAGGCTCTTGAGACCCGTTCGGCCCGCACGACCCGTCACCTGCGAGAGCAGCTGGAAGGTCCGCTCCGCCGCACGCGGATCGCCGTTCGCAAGACCGAGGTCGGCATCGACAATGCCGACCAGTGTCATCAGGGGGAAGTTATGCCCCTTGGCAACGAGTTGGGTGCCGATGACGATATCGGCTTCGCCACGCGTGATGGCTTCAAGCTCCAGCCTCAACCGTTTGACGCCCATCAGGTCGGAAGAAAGCACGATGGTGCGGGCTTCGGGGAAATGCCGCTCCACCTCTTCGGCGATGCGCTCGACCCCCGGTCCGCAGGCCACCAGATGATCGAGCGTGCCGCATTCCGGGCAGGCTTCCGGCGTGCGCTCGGAATAGCCGCACTGGTGGCACTGGATCTGCCCGCGGAAGCGATGCTCGACGAGCCAGCTCGAACAATCCGGGCACTGGAAGCGATGGCCGCAGACGCGGCATAGCGTCAGCGGTGCATAACCGCGGCGATTGAGGAAGAGCAGCGCCTGTTCGCCACGCTCGATCGCCTTGCCGACCTGGTTCAAGAGCACCGGCGACAGAAAGCCGCCGCGTGCCGGCGGGTGCTGACGCATGTCGACGACGCCGAGCCGCGGCAGCGCCGCATCGCCGAAACGGGTCGGCAGGTGGATCGGCTTGTAACGGCCGACGTCGCCATTGACCCGGCTTTCGAGCGACGGCGTCGCCGAGACGAGCACGACGGGAAAGCCGGTGATGCGACCACGAACCACCGCCATGTCGCGCGCATTGTAGAAGACGCGATCTTCCTGCTTGTAGGCCGGGTCGTGCTCTTCGTCGACGATGATGAGCCCCAGTTCCTCGAAGGGCAGGAACAGGGCCGAGCGGGCGCCGGCCACGACGCGGACCGTGCCTGTCGTCACCTGGCGCCAGACCTTTTCGCGGGTGCGGGGAGCCAAGTCGGAATGCCACTCGGCGGGCTTGGCGCCAAAACGATACTGGAATCGCTCGAGGAAGCTCGACGTCAGCGCGATCTCGGGAAGCAGGATCAGCACCTGCTTGCCGGCGCGAAGGGTCGCAGCGATCGCCTCGAAATAGACCTCGGTCTTGCCGGATCCGGTGATGCCGTCGATGAGCGACACCGAGAAGCCGCCCTCCTCTACCGCTGCCAGCAGATCGGCGGCCGCATCCTTCTGCGGGCCTTCGAGCCGGGGTGCGGTGAAATCGGGATCGGGTAAGGCAACGACCGGCGGCGGCGGCATGAAGACGGTCTCGAAGACGCCTTGCTGGGTCAACCCTTCGACCACACTCGACGACGTGCCGGCAGCATGCGCCAGCCCCGAGCGCGTCCAGGAAAAACCGTCGCTGGCAGCGGCGATCACCCGTTCGCGGGCGGCGGTCATGCGCTCCGGCCGCATCTCGGTGAGACGCAGTGCCTCCACCATCGGTTCCGGATCGAACGCCGCCGGTGCGCGCAGCGCCATCCGCGCAACCAGCCCCGGCGGCGTGACGGTATAGGCGGCCACCCAATCGAGAAAGGTCCGCATGTCGCGCGTCAGCGGCGGGCAGTCGAAAGCCTTCTCGATCGTCTTGAGTTTCTTGGCATCGACGCTGCCGTCATCATCGCCATCCCAGACCACGCCGACGACGAGGCGGGGGCCCAGAGGCACCTGCACGATCGAGCCCGGCTCGACCGCCATGCCGTCGGGAACCGCATAGGAATAGGCTTTTGGCGCCGGCATGGGCACCAGGACCGGCACGACGCGACGGGCCGAAACGGGCCCGAGCAAATCGCCGAATAAATCGGTTGAATCGCGAGTCATTTTGCCGTGACCTTGCCACGTGTTTCGGTTAAAGAAAACTGCGCTGCGAACCGCAGCCTTGCAGGCCGCAGGGTTTGTCACGGTTCCACCAGAGTTTCAACGCGCGCGATCTCTGCCAACGGAATTCCTCCCCGGTAGATATGCGCCGAACGGCAATCGTGCCCCAAGGGAGTGACCCCATGAAATTTTTCGTTGATACCGCCGACGTCAAGGAAATCCGTGAGCTGAACGATCTCGGCCTTCTCGATGGCGTCACCACCAACCCGTCGCTGATCCTGAAGTCGGGCCGTGACATCACGGAAGTCACCAAGGAAATCTGCGGCATCGTCGAAGGCCCGGTTTCGGCTGAAGTCACCGCCACCGAATATGCCGAGATGATGAAGGAAGCGGCCGTTCTTTCGAAGATCGCCGACAACATCTGCATCAAGCTGCCGCTGACACTCGACGGCCTCAAGGCCTGCAAGGCGCTGACCTCGGACGGCCACCAGACCAACGTGACGCTGTGCTTCTCGGCCAACCAGGCCCTGCTTGCCGCCAAGGCCGGCGCGACCTTCGTCTCGCCCTTCGTCGGCCGCCTCGACGACATCGCGTTTGACGGCATGGACCTGATCCGCGAAATCCGCCACATCTTCGACAACTACGGCTACGAGACCGAAATCCTCGCGGCCTCGATCCGCACCGTCAACCACGTCAAGGAAGCAGCCCTCATCGGCGCCGACGTCGTCACCGCACCGCCGGCAACGCTGAAGGCACTGGTCAAGCACCCGCTGACCGACAAGGGCCTCGAAACCTTCCTGGCCGACTGGGCCAAGACCGGCCAGAAGATCGCCTGATACTTTCAGGAAAGTTCAGAAAGAGCCCGGCCACCGCGCCGGGCTTTTTTTGCCTACTCGTCGCCGTCCATCAGCCCGGTCAGCCGCATGCCGTCGATCCAGGTGGCGCTGTCCTTGCGGATCACCCGCCGCGGACGAATGCCTGAGCGTTGACGCACCTCCTGCGCCAGCCGTTCCGAATGGGTGACGATCCAGATCTGGCTTTCGCGCGAGGCGCTGGCGATCATGTCGGCAAGCGCCGGCAGCATGTCCGGGTGCAGGCTCGTCTCCGGCTCGTTGAGCGCGATAAAGCGCGGCCGGCGATAGGAAAGCAGTGCGGCCGCCAACGCCAGAAAACGCATCTGCCCGTCGGAGAGCTCGCGCGGCGAAAATGGCCGGTTGGGAAAATCCGGAAAGACCAGCGAAAACTCGGCGAACTGGCCAGGTTCGGGAACATCGAGGTAAGCGCCGCCGAACGCGTCGGCGATGGCCCGGTCGAGGTCGACCGTATCCTCGCGCGTGTGGCGCAGCGTTGCAAAGACGGCCGCCATATTGACGCCGGTCTCATCGAGCATCGGCGCGGTCACCGCAAGGCAGGGCAGCCGTAACGGCGAATCGCGGTCGGTGCGGAAGCCGTGAAAGAAGCGCCACTGCTCGACCGCACGGCGGAAGGTGCCGACCTCCGGATAATGGCCGGCGTCGCCGAGTAGAGAGATCGCCGTTTCGGACGTCAGCGCCTGCTCCGGATAATCCTCCATCCGCCCGCGTTCGCCGCGCACGAAGATGCCGGGGCCGGATCGCTTCATCATCGTCACCGGACGGCGGCCGGTTTCGACCGTCAGTTCCTCTTCCTTGACCTGTGGCTCATAGGCAAAGCCGGCCGCAGCCTTCGGCGGACGCAGCCCGGCCTCGATGCGGTAACGGAAGGTGATGGCCCGCTCCTCGTCCAGAAGCTCGGTTTCGAGCCTTATGCGCGCCGGCATGTCGGCGCGGCGGCGGCCGCTCCAGAGCGCCGAGGACATACCGCCCTCTTCGGCAATCTCGCGTGCCAAAGTGCCCCGAGTGGCGGCTTGCACGAGTTGAAGCGCCCGGTAGAGATTGGACTTGCCGACGCCGTTTTCGCCGATGAACAGGTTGACCCCGGTCAGATCCATGCGGATCGACTTCAGCGAACGGTAGTTTTCGGCAAACATGGATTGAAGCTGCATGGCTCAGACCTAGCCGATCCGCCGCGCGGGGTGAAGCCCGCCAGCGTTTCCGTAAGCCACGACAGTCGCTAGAGCGCGGCCGCCGTTTGCAGCCGGGGCTTGAAGGCCGCGTCGGCATCCATCGCCAGATCGAAGACCGTGTGACGTTCGAGCGCCTTCGTCACCTCGCCCGCCTCACCTTCGAGCGCCTCCGGCGGGATGAGGTTGCCGATGCGAAAGTCGAAAAGATCGCCCTTCTTGTTCAGCAGTTCGTGGAACACGGTCATGTCGCGCAGCTCGGTCGACCATTTGGCGAACCAGTAGAACAGGCCGGAATTGCGGGCGCTCATATGCACCGGCAGGATCGGCAGGCCGTATTTGCGTGCAAAGCCGACAGCCGACGTCTTCCATGGCCGCTCGTTGAGACAACCGTCCGCCCAGTAGGCGATACGCCCGGACGGAAAGAGCACCGTCGCCTTGCCCTCGCCGATCGCCCGGTTGGTCACCTGCAGCGTCTCGCGCGCCTTCAGCTTGCTCTTGTGTTCCTCGCGCCATTCGACCGGGATGACCATTTCGACGAAACGCGGATTGACGCGGATGGCGTCGCGATTGGCGAAGAACATCATGTCCGGCCGCCGGCTCTTCAAGAGGTCGAAGACGGCGATCCCATCGGCAATGCCGGTCGGGTGGTTGCTGACGAGCAGGAAGCCGCCCTTGGCAGGAATGCGCTCGGCGCGATCGACCCGTACCTCCAGCGAAAGCAGCGAGCTCAGGTGCTCGAAGGCGTGGAATCCCGGCATGTTGGCGACCGCATCGGCGAACTCGTGCGCCTTGCGATAGTTCAGCAACGTGTAGAGAAAGGGCCGCATCAGCGGCCAGAGCGGGCTCTTGACGATCCGCTGGCCACGCTCCGCGATCAGGGTGTCGACGATGTGGCCAGGCTGCCCCTGGGAGACCAGGGCGATCACTTCAGCAAAATGCGCGATTCCGTTCACCGAATCCCGTCCCGCCATAGTCCGATCCGTTTGTTTGCGGCTGACCATCGCAATTCTATATGATCGAAGAATGACAGATTCCAAGGGTGCATTAGCAAAAACCTAAGATGCGTCAGGGCATTGTCCGCGGACGGACAAACTCAGGAAAACGACAATGAACGAGCTCCTCGTCATCGGCCATCCGGAGCTGCTTGCAGAGCGCCAGCGCTGGCTCGACGGGCTCATGCGCGAACGCCGCCTCTCCGACAACACCGTCGAGGCCTATGAGCGCGACACCCGCCAGTTCCTGACGTTCCTCACCGGCCATCTCGCCGGGCCGCCACGGCTTTCCGATATCCGCACGCTCAGGCCGGCCGACCTTCGCGGCTTCCTCGCCCAGCGTCGCAAAGGCGGTGCCGGCGCCCGCACGCTCGGCCGAGGGCTTGCCGGGCTTCGCTCCTTCCTGCGCTATCTCGAACGCAACGGCCTTGCCAATGCGGCCGGTGCGGCTGCGGTGCGTTCGCCCAAACAGCCGAAATCGCTGCCGAAGCCGCTCACCGATCGCGAAGCGCTGAATGTCGTGACGTCCGAGGCGCAGCTTGCCGAGGAACCCTGGATCGCGGCGCGCAACGCAGCGGTGCTGACCCTGCTCTACGGCTGCGGCCTGCGCATTTCCGAGGCGCTCGGCCTCACGCCGTCAGCATTTGCCGGCGCGCCCTCGTCGCTGCGCATCGTCGGCAAGGGCGACAAGACCCGCATCGTGCCGCTGATCGAAGCGGCGCGCGAGGCCGTGGCCACCTACCTGAAGCTCTGCCCCTATCCGATCGCGGCCGATGCGCCGCTGTTCCTGGGCGCGCGCGGCGCCAAGCTGCAGCCGGCGATCATCCAGCGCGAAATGCAGAAGCTGCGCGGCGCGCTTGGCCTGCCCGAGACGGCAACGCCGCATGCGCTGCGCCACTCCTTCGCCACCCATCTGCTGGCCGGCGGCGGCGATCTCAGGACCATTCAGGAACTGCTCGGCCATGCCAGCCTGTCGACCACCCAGGTCTATACCGGCGTCGATTCGGCGCGGCTTCTGGAGATCTACGACCGCGCCCACCCGCGCGCCTGATTTTCGGCGAAAGGGTGGATTAACCATGCCCGTTAAGGAAGCCGTGACCGGCCCGGGCCTAGGGTCGACTATCGACCATGCGACTGTCAGGGAAGAACGATGACCGCCTTTGCGAGACCTCAGCAAAACCTGCCGCGGCACCTGCTTGCGCGGCTCGCCGATGGCGCACTTTGGCTGGTCGCCCTGCTGCACGTCCTGCTCGCCGCCTGCCTCCTCGTCGCTCTCGTCTTCGTCGCTGAGGCTGACGCCACGGAGGTCGAATGTGGCGGCGCGAATGTTCTGACCGCGCTTGCAAAATCCGACCCGACGAAACTGGCCGCACTCGAAGCGGAAGCTGCCGCCATCCCGAACAGCAAGGGCATCTTCTGGAAGATCGAGAAGGACGGTGTCGCGCCGTCCTGGCTGCTTGGCACGATGCATGTCACCGATCCGCGCGTGCTGGCCCTGCCGACTGAGGCGCCCGCCGCCTTCGAGGCGGCCTCGACCGTCATCGTCGAATCGGACGAGATCATCGACGAGAAGAAGTCGGCCGCCGCGATCCTGATGCGGCCCGATCTCACCATGCTTCCGGACAACAAGACGATCGCCGACTTCCTGAAACCCGGCGACCGCGAACAGCTCGAAACAGGCCTCAAGGCACGCGGCATTCCGCTCACACTCGTTTCCCGCATGAAACCCTGGATGATCGCGAGCTTCGTCGCGCTGCCTGCCTGCGAAATGAGCCGCAAGGCGGCGGGCGCCTCCTTCCTCGACAAGAAGATCGCCGAGGATGCCGTCAGTCAGGGCAAGACGCTGAAGGGGCTGGAAACGCTGGTCGAGCAGCTCGCCGCCATGGACTCGCTGCCGACCGAACTGCATCTGCGCGCCCTCATCGAGACGCTCGCGCTCGGAAAGACCATCGACGACGTCTTCGCGACCATGACCGATCTCTATCTCGCAGGCGACACCGGCATGATCATGCCGATGATGAAAGCCGTGTCGGACAAGAGCGCCGAGGATTTCGGCTATGCCGATTTCGAGCAGCGCGTCATCGTCGACCGCAACAAAACCATGGCGACGCGCGCCGAACCGATCCTCAAGGACGGCGGCGCCTTCATGGCGGTCGGCGCACTGCACTTGCCGGGCAAGGAAGGTCTGGTCGAACTGCTGCGCGCTCAGGGATTTACGGTCACGCGCGCCAACTGACGGGCCGGGCCGGCAGCGGACGCCCGCCGGCACGACGCTCCCTGCTCAGCCTTGCGCACCGGACCGCGAAACGACCTCGGACGCGCTTGCGGTGGCAGCATCACTCTCGATCCGGGACAGACGGCGATAGCCCCAGAACGCTGCGGCAAGGATCAAGGCCCCGGCGGCGAGCGCAATGGTGAAGCCGGCAGACACGCCGAAGCGCGCGACCACGCTGCCTGACACCGCCGCACCCGCCGCAACCCCGATGCCGAGACCGGTGGTCAACCAGGTCAGCCCTTCCGTCAGCTTCGACGGCGGCACGGCGGTTTCGCCGATGCTCAAGGCGACGATCATCGTCGGCGCAAAGAACACGCCCGAAATGAACATCATAATCGCAAGACTGCCGATCCCACCGGCAAAGAGCAGCGGCAATGTGCTGGCGGCTGTCATACCCGCCCCGATCAGGAAAAGCGTCGCCAAAGGCAGGCCGATCCGGACCGCACCGAACGCCAGACCGGCGATGCAGGAACCGAGGGCATAGAAGGAGAGCACGAGGCTCGCCGCCGCCGGTCGCCCTTCTGCCTCGGCAAAGGCGACGCTCACCACGTCGATCGTGCCGACAATCACGCCCATGCCGGCGAGCGCGACGATCAGCACGCGCAGCGCCGGGTAACGAAGGACCGAACCGGACGCAATCGTCTCGGCCGGCTCGACCGGTGGCTCGGTGCCTTTCTGCACCACGAAGGCGGCAACCCCGATGGCAAGGCATGCCGCGGCCGCCAGCGGTCCGGCCTCGGGAAACAGGCCGACGCTTAAACCCACCGCGATGGGCGGCCCGACGATGAAGCAGATCTCGTCGAAGACCGATTCGAGCGAAAAGGCGGTCTTTAGCTCCGGACGGCCGCGATAGAGCTCGGTCCATCGCGCCCGGGTCATCGCCGACATGCTGGGCGTGCACCCGGCAAGAATCGCAAAGACGAAGAGTGTCCAGTCCGGCGCCCGCCAATGGGTCGAGACGAGGAGGGCCGAGGTGCCGAGAAGGCTGAGCGCCACAGCGACCGGCAGGACGCGGCCCTGGCCGAAGCGATCGACGAGCCGGGAAACCTGCGGCGCCAGCAGCGCCGAGGCCAGCGTGAAGGCAGCGGCCACACCGCCAGCCAGACCGTAGCTGCCGCGGGACTGGGCCAGCATGGTGATGATGCCGATGCCCATCATCGACAACGGCAACCTTGACACCAATCCCGCCAACGTGAAGCCCACCGTGCCTTTGGCAGCAAAGATCTGTGCGTAGGGATTGGCCATGAAAACTCCTGCAATACGTGTTTCAGCGTCGCGCCATTAACATACGTGGCGTATGCAAGTGATATTGACATACGTATCGCATGTCAATTAACATACGTACCGTATGCAAAAGGAGCTGCAAATGACGAGGCGTGCGCGCAGCGACATGATCGCGGAAACGAAGGCAAAGCTGATCGCCGCCGCCCGGGAAGCGTTCAGCCAACGCGGCTACGCAGAGACGTCAATGGACGATTTCACCGCCTCGGCCGGGCTCACGCGTGGCGCGCTCTATCATCATTTCGGCGACAAGAAGGGCCTGCTGCGTGCGGTCGTGGAGACCTTGGACGGCGAGATGGACGCGCGGCTCGACGCGGCCTCCGCGACCCCGGACCCGTGGGACGGTTTCGTGCGCCGCTGCAGGCTATATCTGGAAATGGCGCTCGAACCGGAAATCCGACAGATCGTGTTGAAGGATGCACCGGCCGTACTCGGCGCAAGCGTGCTGGAACCGAGCCGGCGCCAATGCCTCGCGTCGCTTGCCGCCAGGCTTTCGGCGATGATCGCCGCGGGCATCGTGCGTCCGGGAAATGCCGAGACATTGGCGCGGTTGATCAATGGCGCGCTTGCCGATGCGGCGCTCTGGATTGCCGAGACAGACGATCCGGCCATGCGCCTCACCAGCGCGCGCGACAATCTCGACCTGCTTTTGTCCGGACTGAGAACCGAACGCCGGACTTAACCGCCGGGACCTGCCACCCGCGCCAGAAGTGTCGGCACGATCGCCTTGTGAAACGGCGTGACGGCCATGAGGTAAACCCTTCCGAGCGTGTTGTGCCTGCGCACAAGCGTGGTGACGCCGACGATCTGGTTGACTGCCGATCCGGCCCTGACATCGACGACGATGCGGAAATCGAGATGCTTGTCGTCGAAGCCGAGCACCACTTCGTCATCGCTCTTCGATACCACAGGAAACGCCCCGATCACCCCCAGACGACTGGACGGCGCCGCCGACTTCAGGCCGATGACCGAGACGATGCGGTTGCGCAGGCGCAGCAACACGCGGACCCATCGCGGCGACCGGCCAAGCGAACGTTCGGCGGCTTCCGCCGCGGTCACGCCCTTGCCATCAAGGGCAAGCTCGAAGCGATCGGCCCAATCGGCATCCGGTAGATGCCGGCTCGGCAACGAGATGGCCACGGCTCTCGGTTTCATCTTTCCTCCTGACGCGCGCGTCGTCTGTCCTTGCAGACATGATCGCGCCCCCCATCGCGCCTGGACAGAAGACCGCTTGTCGCAGCCCTCGGGCCAATCGTCACATCCCCTTCCAGATCATCCGCCCTCCACCCCTTCCCTTCGTTCCGGCAAGCTGCATAACTCAGGCGGGACGCTGCAAAATCTGGAGATGGACAATGGAAACCAGCTACGACACACGCGAACTCGAAATGGTCGTGCTGATGACGCCCGATATGGCGAACTTCAGCGGCAAGGTCCATGGCGGCGCGCTCCTCAACCTCCTCGATCGCGTGGCCTTCTCGTGCGCCTCGCGCTATTCGCAGCAATATGCCGTGACGCTCTCGGTCGATCAGGTCACCTTCCGCCAGCCGATCCATGTCGGCGAGCTCGTCACCTTCCGTGCAGCCGTCAACAATGCCGGCCGCACCTCGATGGAAATCGGCATCCGGGTCGAGGCCGAGAACATCAGGAGCGGCGAACGCCGCCACACCAATTCCTGCTATTTTACCATGGTCGCCGTCGATGCCGACGGCAGCCCGACACCGGTTCCGACCCTTGTCACCGACACGGCCGACCGCAAACGCCGGCAGCGCGCTGCCGAGGCACGGCGCAGCCTGAGGCGCGAGTTCGAGGAGCGTTTCCACGCCCTCAGGTCTGCTTCAGAAGAATGATACGGTCGCTTGGCGAACAGGAATGCCGATGGCGACAATGTCAGCGGGCGCTGACGCCACAGAGGTGAGCAATGGCCACAAGGGCCAGCCGGCACGCACGAAACGCGGCCGGAAACAGGGGGCCGCGTGATCGCAGCCCCCCGCATGATCCTTACATGTGGATCGGCTTGAAGAAGGTCGACAGTGCCGCTTCCTTGACCGCTTCCGACATGGTTGGGTGCGCGTGGCAGGTGCGGCCGAGGTCTTCCGACGAACCACCGAATTCCATCAGCACGGCGATCTCGTGGATCATCTCGCCGGCGCCGAAGCCGACGATATGGCCGCCGAGCACCTTGTCGGTTTCCTTGTCGGCGAGGATCTTGACGAAACCGTCGGTCGCCTGCATCGCCCGCGCGCGGCCGTTTGCCGTGAACGGGAACTTGCCGACCTTGTAGGCAACGCCTGCCGCCTTCAGCTCTTCCTCGGTCTTGCCGACCGAGGCGACTTCCGGCTGGGTGTAGACGACACCAGGGATGACGTCATAGTTCACGTGACCGGCCTGGCCAGCGAGGATCTCGGCAACGGCAACACCTTCGTCTTCCGCCTTGTGGGCGAGCATCGGGCCGCGAACGACGTCGCCGATCGCGTAGACGCCGGCGACGCTCGTCTGGAAGTGATTGTCGATCTCGACGCGGCCGCGCTGGTCCATGACGACGCCCGCTTCCGCAAGGCCAAGACCGTCGGTGTAGGGCTTGCGGCCGGTGGCGATCAGCACCACGTCGGCATCGAGCGTCTGGGCGTCACCGCCCTTGACCGGCTCGAACGTCACCTTGGCACCCTTGCCGTCCTTGACGACGCCCGTCACCTTGGCGCCGAGCTTGAAGTCCATGCCCTGCTTGGCGAGCATGCGCTGGAACTGCTTGGCGACCTCGCCATCCATGCCGCCGAGAAGCGTGTCGAGATACTCGACAACGGTCACCTTGGCGCCGAGGCGGGCCCAGACCGAGCCGAGTTCGAGGCCGATGACACCGCCGCCGACAACGATCATGTTGGCGGGGACCTTTTCGAGCGCAATGCCGCCGGTCGACGAAATGATGACCTTCTCGTCGATATCGACCTTGACGCCCGGGATGCCGGCGACGTCGGAGCCGGTGGCGATCACGATGTTCTTGGTTTCGAGGATCTGTTCCTCGCCCTTGTCGTTGGTGACGGAGACCTTGCCCTGGCCGAGCACCTTGCCGGTGCCCTGGATGCCGTCGATCTTGTTCTTCTTGAACAGGAACGAAACGCCGTCGACATTGGCCTTAACGGTCGCGTCCTTGTGGGCCATCATCTTTTCGAGGTTCAGCTTCGGCGCTGCGACTTCGACGCCGAGCGCGTCGACACCGTGGGCGACCTGATGGAACATCTCGGAAGCATGCAGCAGCGCCTTCGACGGGATGCAGCCGATGTTGAGGCAGGTGCCGCCGTAGGTGGCGCGCTTTTCGACGACGCCGACCTTCAGGCCGAGCTGGGCCGCCTTGATGGCGCAGACATAGCCGCCGGGGCCGCTGCCGATAACGATGAGATCATAAGCCATTAGAATATCCTTCCTTCAGGACGGTTACCGTCCGCCGCTGACATTGAGAATTGCCCCCGTCACATAAGTCGCCTTATCCGACAGGAGGTAGAGAACCGCGTCAGCGACTTCCTCGGCCGTGCCGGGTCGCTGAACGGGAATGGTGGGGCCAAGATCGCGCGCCCGATCCGGCAGGCCGCCGGAGGCGTGGATCTCGGTATCGATGATGCCGGGGCGGATCGCGTTGACGCGGATGCCCTCGGTCGCGACCTCGCGCGCAAGGCCGACTGTGAACGTGTCGATCGCCCCTTTCGAGGCGGCATAGTCGACATATTGCGCCGGCGAGCCGAGCGTGGCGGCAACGGACGATACATTGACGATGACGCCGCCCTGGTGCCCGTAACGTGTCGACATGCGCCGGACGGCTTCCGCTGCACAGCGGATGGAACCGGTGACGTTGATGCGGAACATGCGCTCCAGCCGCTCAGAGGACATTTCGTCGACGCGTTCGGTCGGGCCGACGATGCCGGCATTGTTGACGAGACCGTCCAACCGACCGAAAGCCGAATCGATGGCAGCAAAGATCGCCTGGATATCCGCCTCGGAGCCGACATCGCCCTGAACCGCGATCGCCGTGCCACCGGCCCGCTCGATCGCGCCGATAACCGCATCGGCCGCATCGCGGTTCGACGCGTAATTGACGGCGACCCGCCAGCCGGCTTTTGCGGCACCAAGGCAGATTGCGGCGCCGATGCCGCGGCTGCCGCCGGTCACGAGGAGAACAGGGCCAGCGCTCATGCGGCGCATCCCTTGAACGTGAAGGCATCCCAGCTGTCAGCCTCGGCCTTGCCCTTGCCCCAGGCGGTCGACGCCCGAAGCGACGGACCGAAGTCGGGAAGCAGCAGTTGCTCGGCCGCCGTCTCGGTCTCTTGCGGGATCTCGCTGATCGCGCCGGCCTTGTCGAGCGCGTAGACGACACCCTGCCACACCGTGCAGGCGCGCAGTTCCTCGCCGGTCGCATCGCCCTCGGGGCAATTGTGCATGATCAGCCCGGTCGCCCGTTCCGGCTCGCCCGCCGGCATCACGACGCCGTCGAGCAGCAGGCCAGGCTTCAGCACCGCCACCTTGAAGTGGTTGCTGGTCGCGGCACTCGCCGACCCGACCGGTTCGAAACGCAGCTCGTAGGCCCCGTCGCGGTCGCCGTAGATCGCGTGCGACTGCTTGCAGTCGGCGGCGATCGCCGGCGCAGCAAGGACAAGACCGAACAGGGCTGAAAGGAGACGACCGGAGCGCATGATCAGGCAGCCTTCTCCGTCGCAAGCTTGAGGCCGAGCGCGATGAACACCACGCCGCTGGCGCGGTCGATCCACTTGCTGGCGCGGGTGAAGGCGGCGCGCATGCGCGGCGTCGTCATGAACAGGCTGACGCCGACGAACCACGCGATCAGGCAGGTCGCCATGACAAGGCCGTAGCCGAACTTGATCATCATCGGCGTATGGGCGTGAACGACCGTCGAGAAAATCGACAGGAAGAAGAACACCGGCTTGGGGTTGAGCGCATTGGCGGCAAAGCCGAGGCCAAAGGCCTTGGCCGCCGACTGGCCCTTGACCGACCGGTTGCCTTCCGTGTGGTCGACCTTGATCTCCGTCTGGCCGGCTCGGAGCGCCTTGATGCCGATGTAGATCAGGTAAGCGACGCCGCACCATTTGACGATGTTGAACAGGTAGATTGACTGCGAAATGATCAGCCCGAGGCCGAGGATCGTGTAGGTCACATGGAACATCAGCGACGTGCCGATGCCGAAGGACGTGATGATCGCCGGACGGCGGCCATGCACGATCGACTGGCGCATGACCATCGCAAGGTCGGCGCCGGGCGAGACGATGGCGAAGGCGAAGATCGCCATCAGCGATGCGAGTTCGAAGAGATACTGGCTCATGGGTTTGCGACCGGTGCGTTGAAGGCCCAGACGTGGCCGAAGGGATCCTGGATGCGCGCGTAACGTGCGTGCCAGAAGGTATCCTGCGGCTCCAGAACTGTCGATGCCCCGGCGGCCACCGCCGTGTCGTAGGCTGCGTCGACATCGGCGGGCTTCGCCAGGTTGATGCTGATCGCAACGCCGGTACCGCCGATCGTATTGGGCGACAGCACGCTGCCGCCGAATTCGGGGAACTCGTCGTGCAGCATCACCTCGCCGCCGTAGATCGCCAGATTGGCGTGCATGACGCGCTTGCCGTCCTCGGCCATCGCGTGGAACGTATTCACCGCACCGAGCGCCTTCTCGTAAAAGGCGATGGCGGCAAGCCCGTCCTTGACGCAGATATGCGCCTGGATCGGCGGAACGTCGGGTCCGAATGCCATGCCAGTCTCCTCTTGCCTTGTCGCCGGGATGCTATGCCATGAGCCGGACGACCATCAGCAACAGCGCGATGATCGACACGAACCAGACGAGGGTGCGCAGCGCGGGAACGCCGGCCGCGTAGAGAACGGTGTAAGCCACCCGTGCCAGAAGCCAGGTCGCTGCGCCGATGGCGCCGAGACCGCCGGTCTTGCCGGTCACCGCCAGGGCGAGCGCAAGCCCAACGAAGGCCGGATAGGTTTCCAGCATGTTGCGAAGCGACCGCAGCAAACGTCCTGCCACGATGCTCTTCGAAACGCGCCGTTCGTCGCGGGGGCCGAGCAGATATTTGAAACCGAGATCGCCGGCGAGATCGAGCGACAGCGCCTGCACCAGGATGTGCACGATCAGGAACACCACGCTCCAGCCAAGCACCCAGATTTCAGTCGACGCTGCAGCGGCTTCCATCATCCCTCGCAATCGCAGGAGCGGTTCGGATCGGCATCATCGGCCCTGAGGGCCAGTCTCTCCGGCCAGGCCGCAGAGACGGTTTTCGCCGTGCGCGATCGCGGACGGCGAAGGGCGGGGGCATGAAGGACGCCCCCGCCGCTTGCGGATATCAGAGGTCGAGAACCAGCCGTTCCGGATCTTCCAGGCTTTCCTTGACGCGCACGAGGAAGGTCACGGCTTCCTTACCGTCGACGATGCGGTGATCGTAGGAGAGCGCGAGGTACATCATCGGGCGGATGACGACCTGGCCGCCGATGGCGACCGGACGGTCCTGGATCTTGTGCATGCCGAGGATGCCCGACTGCGGCGCGTTGAGGATCGGCGAAGACATCAGCGAACCGTAAACGCCACCGTTGGAGATGGTGAAGGTTCCGCCCTGCATGTCGGCCATCGACAGTGCGCCGTCACGGGCAGCCTTGCCGAGGCGACCGATGTCCTTTTCGATCTCGGCGATCGACATCTGGTCGGCATCGCGAACGATCGGAACCACAAGCCCCTTGTCCGTGCCGACGGCGACGCCGATGTGGCAGTAGTTCTTGTAGATGATGTCGGTGCCGTCGATCTCGGCGTTGACGGCCGGGATTTCCTTAAGCGCGTGAGTGACGGCCTTGGTGAAGAAGCCCATGAAGCCGAGCTTCACGCCGTGCTTCTTCTCGAAGATGTCCTTGTACTTGTTGCGCAGCGACATGACGGCGCTCATGTCCACCTCGTTGTAGGTGGTGAGCATGGCGGCAGTGTTCTGCGCATCCTTGAGGCGACGGGCGATCGTCTGGCGCAGGCGGGTCATCTTGACACGCTCTTCGCGAACGACGTCTTCAGCCGTCGACGGCGCACGGGCCTGGACCTTGGCCGGCTCGGAAGCGGCCGGCGTCGAGATGCCCTTGGCAACGGCTGCAAGCACGTCGCCCTTCAGCACCTGGCCACGCTTGCCGGAGCCGTCGACCTGATCGGCCGAGAGGTTGTTTTCGGCAAGCAGCTTGCCAGCCGACGGTGCCGGCGGCATCGACGAGGCAGCCGGTGCAGAAGCGGCGGCCGGGGCAGCCGGAGCGGCAGCAGCCGGCTCGGCCTTCTTTTCGGCGGCGGCAGCCGGGGCGGCCGCTGCGGCGCCAGCGGCACCTGCAGCGATCTGGCCGAGCAGCGCGCCGAGACCGACGGTCTCGCCGGCCTGGGCGACGATTTCAGAGAGCGTGCCTGCGGCCGGCGCCGGAACTTCGATCGTCACCTTGTCGGTTTCGAGTTCGAGCAGGGGTTCATCGGCCTTGATGGCGTCGCCGACCTTCTTGAACCAGGTGCCGACGGTCGCTTCGCTGACGGATTCGCCAAGGGTGGGAACGCGGATTTCTGTTGCCATGATTTTTGTTCCGTTGATCAGATATCTGTTTCTATTGGCTCAGAGCGTGGGGAGCATCAGCCCCCCAGCGCGTCCTCGAGGAAGGCGGCAAGCTGCGCCAGGTGCTTCGACATCAGGCCCGTCGCCGGCGATGCGGCAGCCGGACGGCCGGTGTAGCGCACGCGCTGATACTTGGCGTCGATATGGGCGAGAACCCATTCGAGGTACGGGTCGATGAACGACCAGGCGCCCATGTTCTTCGGCTCTTCCTGGCACCAGACCATCTCCGCGTTGCGGAAGCGGCTGAGCTCGTTGATGAGCGCCTTGGCCGGGAACGGATAGAGCTGTTCGACGCGCAGCAGGTAAATGTCGTCGATGCCGCGCTTTTCGCGTTCTTCGAGCAGGTCGTAGTAGACCTTGCCCGAGCAGAGCACGACGCGACGGATCTTCGAGTCCTTCTGCAGCTTGATCGGGCCGTCCTTGATCACCTCGGCATCGTCCCACAGCAGGCGGTGGAACGAGCTCTCGCCGGCCATTTCCGACAGGCTGGAGACCGCACGCTTGTGGCGCAGCAACGACTTCGGCGTCATCAGCACCAGCGGCTTGCGGAAGTCGCGCTTCACCTGGCGGCGCAGGATGTGGAAGTAGTTCGCCGGCGTCGTGACGTTGGCGACCTGCATGTTGTCTTCCGCGCAAAGCTGCAGGAAACGTTCCAGGCGAGCCGACGAGTGCTCCGGACCCTGGCCTTCATAGCCATGCGGCAGCAGGCAGACGAGACCCGACATGCGCAGCCACTTGCGTTCGCCCGACGAGATGAACTGGTCGAAGACGACCTGCGCACCGTTGGCGAAGTCGCCGAACTGGGCTTCCCAGAGGGTGAGCGCGTTCGGACGGGCGAGCGAGTAGCCGTATTCGAAGCCGAGAACCGCCTCTTCCGAAAGCATCGAGTTGATGACTTCGTAGCGCGCCTGGGTCGGCGACAGGTTTGCGAGCGGGATGTAGCGCTCTTCGGTCTGCTGATCGTAGAGCACCGAGTGGCGCTGCGAGAAGGTGCCGCGTTCGCAGTCCTGGCCCGACAGGCGGATCTTGGTGCCTTCCGTGACCAGCGTGCCGAAAGCGAGCGCCTCAGCCATGGCCCAGTCGACACCCTCGCCGGTCTGGATCATGTTGGCGCGGTTTTCCATGAAGCGCTGGATCGTGCGGTGCGCACTGAAACCAGCCGGGATCTCGGAGATCTTGCGGCCGACTTCCTTCAACTGCTTCATCGGCACCGAGGTCTTGCCGCGGCGCTGTTCGTCCTGGTTGTCGGCCGAGCGCAGGCCCGACCAGACACCGTCAAGCCAGTCGGCCTTGTTCGGCTTGTAGGACTGGCCGGCCTCGAACTCCTGTTCGAGATGCGCACGCCAGTCGGCCTTCATCTTCTCGACTTCGCCTTCGGAGATCAGGCCTTCGGCGATCAGGCGGTCGGAGTAGACCTGGACGACGGTCCTGTGGGCGCGGATGACCTTGTACATCTTCGGCTGCGTGAACGCCGGCTCGTCGCCTTCGTTGTGGCCGAAGCGGCGGTAGCAGAACATGTCGATGACGACAGGCTTGTGGAACTTCATCCGGAATTCGGTGGCGATCTTGGCCGCGTAGACAACCGCTTCCGGATCGTCGCCGTTAACGTGGAAGATCGGCGCTTCGATCATCTTGGCAACGTCGGACGGATAGGGCGACGAGCGCGAGAAGGCCGGATTGGTGGTGAAGCCGATCTGGTTGTTGATGATGAAGTGGACCGTGCCGGCAACGCGGTGGCCGCGCAGGCCGGAAAGCCCGAGGATTTCGGCAATCACGCCCTGGCCGGCAAAAGCGGCGTCACCATGCAGCAGCAGCGGCATGACCTTGGAGCGTTCGCGCAGCGGAATGATGTCGCCTTCAAAGACGGTCGCCATCTGGTCCTGCTTGGCGCGTGCCTTGCCCATGACCACGGGGTTGACGATTTCCAGGTGCGACGGGTTCGCCGTCAGCGACAGGTGAACCTTGTTGCCGTCGAATTCGCGGTCGGAAGACGCACCGAGGTGGTACTTCACGTCGCCCGAACCTTCGACGTCATCAGGC
>JAESGS010000648.1_pt1 | contig 19899 bp, 18 predicted proteins | sample 9269761 | NCBI WGS metagenome assembly JAESGS01 (sample SAMN15741799, study PRJNA653493) | algae metagenome | isolation source: Cyanosarcina radialis HA8281-LM2 and co-occurring heterotrophs from damp... | place: USA: Makauwahi cave, Hawaii | collected 2011-01-06 | reverse complement strand
GATCATCCGCTATCTCTACCGCGCCGACCAGAAGGTGGTGACGCGCGACGTGCTCTTGGAAGAAGTCTGGGGCTACAATTCCGGCGTGACCACCCACACGCTCGAAACCCACGTCTATCGTCTGCGTCAGAAAATCGAGCGGGACCCTTCCAATGCCGAGATTTTGGTGACAGAGAACGGCGGCTACAAGATCGTTCCGTAGCCGGGGTGCGCAGGGTGCAATCCACTTCTGGCGCGTTCTCCGTAGACTGTTGTTTGCATGGGTCGCGTGCGCGATCCGGTCCATCGGGACCGGCACTGGCGTGACCGTGGGAGGTTAGCCGCTTGGCGCTCAACGACGATATCGTGCTTCTGTCCAACGTGCCGCTGTTTGCCGATATCAGCGAGGACAAGCTGAGGCTGATCGCCTTCGGCGCGGAGCGGCGCCGCATCTTCAAGGGACAGGAGTTGTTTCGCGAAGGGGCGCCGGCCGATTGCGCCTATGCGATCGCCAGCGGCAGCTTGTCCCTGTCGAAGGAAGGTGTCGACGGTTCCCAGACGACGGTCTCGACGGTCAGTCGCGGGGCGCTTCTGTCGGAACTGGCGCTGATCTCGATGGTCGAGCGCAAGTTCACGGCGACGGCCGAGGAAGACAGCGAAGTCATTCGCATCAACCGGCCGCTCTTCCGCCGCATGCTGGAGGAGTATCCGGAAGTGGCCGAGCTCGTCGAAGCGCGCATCCGCGAAAACCTGCAGGCGATGATCCGCCGGGCCGGCGCGCTCGCCGGCCGTTTTGCTTGAACCGCGCTACGGTTTCCCGCTACCACCGATATTTCAGCGAACCGAGCACGGTGCGGCCCTGGCCGAAATAGCAGTAGCCATCGGTGCAGACCTCTTCGCGACGGTCGCCGAGATTGGTGGCGCTGACGGCGAGCGACAGCCCGTCGAGTTCGGGGTTCTTGACGCCGAAGTCGTAGGCGACCGAGGCGTCGAAGTAGACGGCGCCGCCGTTCTTGGCGGTGTTGGCATCCGACGTGTAGGAGCTTGACGCCAGCCGTACGCCGCCGCCGAGGCTCAGGCCCGCAAGCTGCGTGTCTTCGGGCAAAAGATAGTTCACCCACAGCGATCCGACATGGCGCGGCTTCGTCGACGGCACGTTGCCGATCAGCGACGGATCGACGTTTCCGGTGATTTCGGCGTCGTTGTAGTTGTAAGCGGCGATGAAGCTCAGGCCGTTGTCGAACTCCCGGCGCCCTTCCACCTCGAAACCATTGGTCGTCACTTCGCCGGCCGACTTGTAGTAGTAGCCGACAGGAAGGGACGGGTCGGACACATATTGCGGCGCGCCGCCTTCGACGATCCGGTAATAGGCCGCGCTCAGTGAATAGGCTTCGCCTTCCGGCTGGTACTTCATGCCCAGTTCGATCTGCTCGCCGGTCGTCGGATCGAGCACGCGGCCATCGGCCGAAAGCTCTGTGCGCGGCACGAAGGAGGTGCTGTAGCTGGCATAGGGCGCGATGCCGTTGTCGAAGAGGTAGAGCAGGCCGGCCTGTCCGGTGAGCTCGCCATCGTCCTTGCGATCGACGACGCCGGTGTTCTTGTCGGTGCTGGTCTGGTCGACCCAGTCGTAGCGAAGGCCGCCAACGGTGCGCCAGTTGCCGAATTCCAACTGATCCTGGATATAGATGCCGGTCTGCCGCAGGTCCCGCCCGCTGAAGCTGGTAAGCGCCGGCGTCGGACCGCCGACGCCGAAGGTCGGGTTGTTGAGATCGAAGCGATAGGCCGGATCGACGGCGCCGAAGCCGAGGCCGAAGTCGGAGGTGATCCAGGTGTAATCGAGGCCGGTCAGGAGCGTGTGCGAGACCGCGCCGGTGTCGAAGGTCGCCTGGAGCTGATTGTCGATCTGGTAGGCGCGCTGGTCGTCCGTGATGGCGACAGGCGAGCGATCGAACACCTCGGGTGCGACCTCGGTTCCGAACTGCAGGTAACGGGCCTTGAGGTCCAGATCGCTGACGCGGCCGTGTTGGCGGAAGGTCAGGCCGTTGTCGAACTCGTGCTCGAACTTGTAACCGGCCTGAACCTGCCCAACCTTCTGGTGGTCATAGTCCGGATCGCTGTAGCGCAGCAGCCGGCCGTCATGCTCGAGCACCCGCGGGCTGGCGTCGCTTTCGCCCTTCTGCCCCAGGCCGTAGACCGTCAGCGACGTGCCCTCGTCCGGCTTCCAGGTGAAGGAGGGCTGCAGCAGATAACGATCGTCGGCAACGTCGTAATTGGTCTCGCCGTTTCGCAGGAGCCCGACGATGCGATAGAGGACGTCGCCGTCAGCCGTCGCCGGCCCGCCGACATCGAAGGCGGCTTGCGCGCGGCCGATCGTGCCATATTGCAGATCGACCTCGCGGTGGGGCTCTCCCTCGGGCATCTTCGAGATACGATTGACGATGCCGCCGACGCCGGCAGCACCGTACATGACCGAGACCGGACCTTTCAGGATCTCGATCCGCTCGAGGCCGTAGACCTCCGTCGGGAAGGTGCCGTAGTTCATGTAGGGCTGGCGCAGGCCGTCACGGAAATCGCCGGTCGTCGTCGTCTCGAAACCGCGGATATAGATCTGGTCGAAACGCGGATCGAAGCCGAAGGCACCGGTCGTGACGCCGGCGGCATAACGCGTTGCCTGGATCATGTCCTGCACGCCGCGCTCTTCGAGCTCCTTGCGTGTGATAACCGAGACCGAGCGGGGCGTTTCGATCAGCGGCGTGTCGGTCTTGAGGGCCGAGACGTTGCGTGTCGGCACGATCGTGTCGTTGTCCTCGGCGATCGTGGCAGCCGCCTTGCCGGCCGTCGCTTCGATCTTTTCCAGGCGGGTGGTCTTCTGGCTTTCGGCCGATTGCGCATGGGTCGCTGTCGGCGAAAGGATTACGGCGACAGCGCTTGCGGCCAGCACGGTGGTAGCGGAGAGCGCGCGGCGCGAGGCGCGCATGAAGGTGATCGGCAAGGTCTTCGACATCTCTGGCCCTCTTGCGGGCGCACGAAAACCCTCCGGCCAAAGCCAGAGCAAAGCACCCGAATATCAGTGAAAACGACGGCTGAACGGCCATCGGAGGCGGTGTCCCCGCCGCCCGACAAGAGGGATAGTCCGTTTGGAAATGCGCATCAAGAAAAATATGATTATTCTAGTCATGTTTTTCTTGACCGAACGGCGAGCGCCGAAGGCGCGTGCCGCCGGTCAAAAAATGACGTCCTAGATGTCGAAGTGCGCGATGACGGGCACGTGGTCGGAGGGACGCTCCCAGCCGCGTGCTTCTCGCAGGATGTCGACGTTCTTGAGCGCCGGCGCGAGGTCGGCGGACGACCAGATATGGTCGAGCCGGCGGCCACGGTCGGCGGCTTCCCAATCCTTCGCCCGGTAGCTCCACCACGTGTAGAGCTTGGTCGGGGATGGCGTGTGCTGGCGCATCAGGTCGACCCAGCCGCCGCCGTTCATGACCGTGGTCAGCCCCTCGGTTTCGATCGGCGTATGGCTGACGATCTTCAGGAGTTGCTTGTGCGACCAGACGTCGTCTTCCAGCGGCGCGATATTGAGGTCGCCGACGAGGATCGAGGAAATGCCGGCTTCGGCTTCCGCGTGCAGCAGCTTCATCTCCTCGACGAAATCGAGCTTGTGGCCGAATTTCGGGTTGATGGTGCGGTCCGGCTCGTCGCCGCCCGCCGGCACGTAGAAATTATGCAGCCGGATCCTCTTTCCGCCGGCATCGAAAACGACCGAGAGATGACGGGCGTCGCCGATGCCGCAATAGTCACGGCGATCGCTAAGCTCATGCAGCGGCAGGCGCGAGATCGTCGCCACGCCGTGATAGCCCTTCTGGCCGTGCATCTCGATATGATTGTAGCCGAGCGCCTTCAGGGGCTTGGAGGGAAACTGGTCGTTCGGGCACTTGGTTTCCTGCAGGCAGAGGATGTCAGGCTGCCAGGTCTTCAGCAGATGCTCGACCAGCGGCATGCGCAGGCGAACGGAGTTGATGTTCCAAGTGGCGACGGAAAGGGCCATGCGTCATTCCCTGATCGGCTGGGGCCGGACGCTTGCGAAGGGAAGGCCGGCTCGGGATGGATGTTTGACCCGAGCTTTAAGCAGGTCCGGCGCGCCGGGACAAGGAATGCCTGAACGAGGCCGCACTAAAAACCGCGCGTCCTATGGACGCGCGAAAGTCGGCTTGGCGCCTGATGTCGCTCAGCCGCCGCGCTTGTTGCGGACCTCGTCATAGGGGATCTGGAAGACCTTGTCGTCCAGCGCCATACCGGTCTTGACATTGAAGATCATGACCGAGGTGTCCTTCTTCTGCGCGTCGGTGATGGTCCACTGGCGCAGATCGTAGGTCTTCGGGTCGAACATCATGGTGATGGTCGAATCGCCGAAGATCGAGCGATCGCCAAGCACGATGGTGATGAGGTCGGACTCTTCCTTGACGCCGCGCACCATCTTGCCGGTCAGGTCGATCCTCTCGCTGAGCAGCAGGTTGAGCGGAGTCTTCGACAGCGGATAGATGTCCCAGGTCTTGAGCTTCATGTTGCCGATGACGACGGACTTGCCGTCGGCAATCACGCGCATCGGCGAGGGGGCCTCGTAGTTGAAGCGGATGCGGCCGGGACGGCGGATATAGAACTTGCCGCCGGTCTGCTCGCCGCGCGGGCCGAACTGGACGAATTCGCCGGCCATGGTCTTCACCGAGGAGAAATGGTCGGCGATCTTCTGGGCAGCACTCGGGGCCTGGGCGAAGGCCTGGCCGAGGTCGAGACCGGTGCCGCCGATGCCGCCAAGTGCCGCAAGCCCGCACACGAAGAGGCGGCGCGACATCACCGGGTGGTTGCGCTCGCCAGTCTTAGTCTCTGTCATCTCGGTCTCCTTCATTTACGAATCATCTGGAGCGCAAGTGCGGCGCCTTCAAGGCGCCATTTTCGAGCTTTTTCGCTCGCGCTCTCACATGACTGTTACCGGTTTGGCCCTTTATGCGGGGCCCCTGCCCGCGTCCGCCGGGCGTCTTTTCTGTCGATGCATTCGCTTGACGCGAACCTACTGGAATTGCCCTGTCGTCCGGTGACTTACTCTTCGGTCGGAACGAGGATCTCGCGTTTGCCGGCGTGGTTCGCCGGGCCGATGATGCCTTCCTGCTCCATGCGCTCGATCAGCGATGCGGCACGATTGTAACCGATCCCAAGACGGCGTTGAACGTAGGAGGTGGAGGCCTTGCCGTCGCGCAGAACAACGGCGACCGCCTGGTCGTACGGATCGTCGGAATCGGCCAGATTGGACGTGCCGGCCGGGCCGCCGCCCTCGCCATCCTCGTCGTCATCCTCGGTGATGGCGTCGAGATATTGCGGCACGCCTTGCGTCTTCAGGTAAGCGACGACCTCTTCGACCTCGGTGTCGGAAACGAAGGGGCCGTGGACGCGCTGGATGCGGCCGCCACCGGCCATGTAGAGCATGTCGCCCATGCCGAGCAGCTGCTCGGCACCCTGTTCGCCGAGGATCGTGCGGCTGTCGATCTTCGAGGTCACCTGGAACGAGATGCGGGTCGGGAAGTTGGCCTTGATCGTGCCGGTGATCACGTCGACCGAGGGGCGCTGCGTCGCCATGATGACATGTATGCCGGCGGCGCGGGCCATCTGGGCGAGCCGCTGCACGGCGCCCTCGATGTCTTTGCCGGCCACCATCATCAGGTCGGCCATTTCGTCGATGATGACGACGATGTAGGGCATCGGCGCCAGATCGAATTCTTCCGTCTCGTACATGGCTTCGCCGGTCTGGCGGTCGAAGCCGGTCTGCACCGTGCGGGTGATCTGCTCGCCCTTGGCAAGCGCCTGCTCGACGCGGCTGTTGAAGCCGTCGATGTTGCGCACGCCGATCTTCGACATCTTCTTGTAGCGCTCTTCCATCTCGCGCACCGTCCACTTCAGTGCGACGACCGCCTTCTTGGGGTCGGTCACAACCGGCGAAAGCAGGTGCGGGATGCCGTCATAGACGGAGAGTTCAAGCATCTTCGGGTCGATCATGATCAGGCGGCACTGATCGGGGCTCAGCCGATAGAGCAGCGACAGGATCATGGTGTTGATCGCCACCGATTTGCCCGAGCCGGTGGTGCCGGCGACGAGCAGATGCGGCATCTTGGCGAGATCGGCAACGACGGGCTCGCCGCCGATCGTCTTGCCGAGGGCCATGGCAAGACGCGCCTTGGAGGTCTCGAAATCGCGCGAGCCGATGAGTTCGCGCAGATATACGGTTTCGCGCCGCTGGTTTGGCAGTTCTATGCCGATGGCGTTGCGGCCGGGAACGACGGCGACGCGAGCCGCGATCGCGCTCATCGAGCGGGCGATATCGTCGGCAAGGCCGATGACGCGGGAGGACTTGATGCCCGGTGCCGGTTCCAGTTCGTAGAGGGTAACGACCGGGCCCGGGCGGACGTGGATGATCTCACCCTTGACGCCGAAATCTTCAAGCACGCCTTCGAGCATGCGGGCGTTCTGCTCCAGCGCGTCGGGCGACAGCGAGGCGTCGCGGCCGACGTTTTTCGGCTCGGCAAGGAAATGCATCGGCGGCAGCGTGAAGTGGCCATCGTTGTCGTCGACGAAGGAGCGCTGGGCTTCGCGCTCGATGCGCTGGCCCGTCTTCGGGCGAGGAGCAGGCGTCGAAACGCGCGAGCCGGCTTTGGGCAGGCCCTGCTTCGGCGGTGCCGCCTTCGGCGCCCAGTCGGCGGCTGCATCGTAGTCTTCGTCGTCGGGCAGAATGCCGGCGGGGCGGCGCTCGTCGATGTCGAAGGGCAGGTCGTCATCCTCGTCGTCGGCCATGATCGGCGGCGGGGTGAGGATGCGGCGCTCGGAGCGATCGAGCGAGGGCTCGATGCGGTCGCCGGCGATCATCGGCTTCGGCCGGGCGGGCTCGTTCAGCGTGCCGAACTCGTCGTTGTTGAAATCATAGGGTTCGTCGTACTGGCGCTTGGGCGTGGCGCGGGTACCGCTCATGCCGAAGATGCGGCGCATGCGCGCGTGCATGGTGTAGCGCATATGGGCAAAGGAGCCCATCAGCAGGGTGAAGGGGCCTTCGCTGTCGTCCTCGTCCAGTTCGTCGCGCACGGTGCGCGCCTTGCTCGGCGTCGGCTCGGCAATTTCCTCTTCCTCCTCCTCGTCGCTGACGCCGATCAGGCCGGCGCTATAGACCAGGCACCAGGCGGCGGGGACGGCGAAGATGCAGGCAAGAATGGTCGCAAGCGTGCCGGTCGGGAAGGCGCCGGTAAAGAGCGCGGGGAAACGCAGGATCATGTCGCCGAAGACGCCGCCAAGGCCGTTGGGCAGCGGCCAGGTGATGGGGGCGGGGACACAGCTGAGCGCCGCGCCCGCAAGCACGGAACCGACGAACCAGAGACCGAGGCGTTTGAAGACCTTGTCGAAACGTTTGCCGCCGATCAGCACCAGGGCCCAGGCGACGGCGGGCAAAAGGGCGACGACGCTGGCCAGCCCGAAGAACTGCATGAAGATGTCGGCAAAGGCCGCACCGGTATAGCCGAGCGCGTTGGTCGGCGTGTTCGACGTGGCGTAGGAGAAGCTGGGATCGGCGACGTTCCACGTCGAGAGCGCGGCGACGGCCAGCGCCAATGCGCCGAACAGCGCAAAGCCCGCCAGCGACGCGATCTGTCGCCAAACGAAGGTGGTTAGCACGAACCGGTTGGAACGGCTGTCAAGCGCTGCCGGATTGCTTCTGCTCATGTTGCCTGCTGCCCGTCTCGATCTTCACGGCGCATTGCGCGCCATGGAATCAACCTAAGCGGTGTACGGTTAATGCGACATTAACCATGCGTAGTTGGCGCTAAAATAGCAGTCGCAGACGGACCAATCGGCATGAAAAAAGGCCCGGAGCTTCCGATCCGGGCCAAGGGCGATCCGCGTGGGGCGGATCGCGACGGGACTGTAGGCGGCGCCGGACTGCCGGCGCCGTGATCCGCTTAGCTGTGGTAGGCGGCTTCGCCGTGCGACGAGAGGTCGAGGCCCTCGCGTTCGGCTTCGACGGAGACGCGCAGACCGACGATCGAGTCCACGAGCTTGTAGAGGATGACAGAGACGACGCCGCACCAGACGATGGTAATGGCAACCGCGGTCAGCTGGGTCATGAACTGGCCGCCCATCGTGACGCCGTCGGCATAACCGATGCCGCCGAGCGACGAGGAGGCGAAGATGCCGGTGCCAAGTGCTCCGAAGAAGCCGCCGACGCCGTGGACGCCGAAGACGTCTGCCGTGTCGTCATAGTGGAACTTGTTCTTCACGACAGAGACGAAGAAGTAGCAGAGCGGTGAGACGAGCACGCCCATGACGATCGCGCCCATCGGGCCGGCAATGCCGGCGGCGGGCGTGATGGCGACGAGGCCGGCGATCATGCCCGAGGCGGCACCGAGCATCGAGGCCTTGCCACGGGTGAAGGTTTCGACGGCCGACCAGGAGAGAATGGCGGCAGCCGTTGCAAGGAAGGTGTTGACGGTCGCGAGCATTGCGCCGCCCGAGGCTTCGAGATTGGAGCCGGCGTTGAAGCCGAACCAGCCAAACCAGAGCATGGCAGCACCAACCAGCGTCAGCGTCATGGAGTGCGGTGCCATCATGTCACGGCCGTAGCCGGTGCGCTTGCCGACCATGATCGCGCCGATCAGGCCCGCAACGCCAGCATTGATGTGAACGACGGTGCCGCCGGCGAAGTCAAGCGCGCCCATGCCGAAGAGCAGGCCGTTACCATCCCAGACCATGTGGGCGATCGGGAAGTAGACGAAGGTCGCCCAGAGCACCGAGAAGAGCACGGCCGCCGAGAACTTGATGCGTTCGGCGAAGGCGCCGACGATCAGCGCCGGGGTCAGGGCCGCGAAGGTCATCTGGAACAGCATGAAGATGTATTCCGGAATGACGACGCCTTCCGAGAAGGTGGCCGACGTGCTGTCAGTGGTGACGCCGGCGAGGAACATCTTGGCGAAGCCGCCGAAATAGGGGCTGGTCGAGCCGCCGAAGGCGAAGGAGTAACCGTAGACGACCCAGACGATCATCATCGTCGCGCCGATCACGGTGCACTGCATCAGCACCGACAGCATGTTCTTGGCGCGCACCAGGCCGCCGTAGAACAGCGCGAGGCCCGGGATCAGCATGAAGAAGACGAGAAGCGTCGAGATGAACATGAAGGCGGTATCGGCCTTGTCCGGCACCGGTGCGGCTGCGGCCGCCGCCGGTGCCGCTTCCTGCGCGAAGGCCACAGCCGGCGCAAGCAGGGCGGCGGTCATTGCGCCCAGGCGTCCAAGAGAGGTGGAAAGCTTAAGTGATGACATCGAGGTAGTGCTCCCTGAACGGCGTGGTTTACAACGCTTCTGAATCGGTTTCGCCGGTGCGAATGCGCACCGCATGGTCAATGGCGTAGACGAAGATCTTGCCGTCGCCGATCTGGCCGGTCTTGGCGGCTGCGGCGATCGCTTCAACGGCCTTGTCGATGAGTTCTGAAGGAACGGCGATCTCGACCTTCAGTTTCGGCAGGAAGCTCACGGCGTATTCGGTGCCGCGGTAAATTTCGGTGTGTCCCTTCTGGCGGCCGTAGCCTTTGACTTCGGTCACGGTCAGGCCCTGGATGCCGACAGCAGTGAGGGCTTCGCGAACCTCATCGAGCTTGAACGGCTTGATAATGGCCATCACAATTTTCATCTGGTTTCCATCCTTGTTCGCCTCCGGCCGGAGGCCGTCTCTCCTTGCTGCGGAGCGCCCCAAGCGCCGTGCAACCGGACTATGACATTCAAGGGGCGTGCCAGATTCTGGCGCCTGTCCTAAGCTTATGAAAATGAATGGTAAAAACAAACGCCGCAGCAATTATGCTGCGGCGCATCAAAGAATCGTCAATTTAGAAGATTAAAAAATAGGCAGATTGAAGAATTTGCCCGTTTTCTATTCAGATGCCTTTTTCCGGATCAGCCCTTCCTGGGCGACGGAGGCGATCAGCACGCCGGAACGCGTAAAAAGGCTGCCTCTGGTCATCCCGCGGGCACCGTGTGCACTCGGGCTGTCCTGGGTATAGAGCAGCCAGTCGTCCATCTTGCAGGGGCGGTGGAACCACATGGCATGGTCGAGGCTCGCGACCTGCAGGTTGCGGTCGAAGACCGAGGTGCCGTGCGCGTAAAGCGAAGTGTCGAGCAGCGTCATGTCGGAGAGATAGGCGAGGATCGCCGCCTGGATGTGGCGCTCGTCCGGAACCGTGCCGACCGCCTTGACCCAGACATCCTGGATCGGCTTGCCGTCGTCGCGGGTGAAATAGTGGTGAAACGAAGCCGGGCGGATCTCGATCGGCCGTGGCCGCTCCCAGTAGCGCCGGATCGCTTCGGGAGCATGGACAAGGAACTTTTCCTTCAGTTCCTGCTCGCCCGGAAGCGTCTCGGGCATGGCGAGATCAGGCATCTCGATCTGGTGGTCGAAACCGTCCTCGTCATACTGGAACGAGGCGGACATGGAGAAGATCGCCTTGCCGTGCTGGATGGCGACGACCCGGCGTGTGGCAAAGCTCGTACCGTCGCGGATGCGGTCGACTTCATAAATGATCGGCACCGACGGATCGCCCGGCCGCATGAAATAGGCGTGCAGCGAGTGGACGAAGCGGTCCGCATCCACGGTGCGCTGGGCGGCGACAAGCGCCTGGCCGATCACCTGGCCGCCGAAGACCCGCTGCCAGCCGACCTGCGGGCTCAGGCCCCGGAACAGATTTTCCTCGAGTTTTTCAAGATCGAGAATGGCCAGCAGCGCATCCATGGGGGTGGAGGTCTCGGTGGGGCGCGACATTTCGGCTTTCTCCGATGGTAGGAACGTCGATGGCATTGATCTATATAGACATAAAACGATGCTCAAGTGCGACGGAGAAAGCCGATGCTCGATGTCTTGATTGCCGGTGGCGGCTATGTCGGCCTTTCGCTCGCGGTTTCGCTGAAGAAGGCGGCGCCGCATCTCGACGTGATGGTGATCGACGGTGCGCCGGAAGGCGCCTGGAAAAAGGACCAGCGCGCTTCCGCCGTCGCGTCTGCTGCCGAGCGCATGCTCGACGTGCTCGGCGTCTGGGATGAGATCGCGCCGGAGGCCGAGCCGATCCGCCGCATGGTGATCACCGATTCGAAGGCGGCCGATCCGGTGCGCCCTGTGTTCCTGACCTTCGACGGTGAAGGCGGCGAGGGGCGTCCGTTTGCCCATATGGTGCCGAACACGGCGATGGTCGGCGCACTGCGCGGTGCCTGCGAGGCGCTCGGCGTCGTCAATCGCCAGTCGACGATGGTCGAAACCTTCAAGAGCGGCGACCACGCGGTCGCCGTGACGCTCGCCGGTGGTGAGGAACTGGAGGCGCGCCTGCTCGTTGCCTGCGACGGCGTACGCTCCAAGCTGCGCGATGCCGCCGGCATCAAGACCGTCGAGTTCGACTATGGCCAGTCCGGCATCGTGACTACCGTCGAGCATGAGCGGCCGCATGAGGGCACAGCGGAGGAGCATTTCCTGCCGGCCGGGCCTTTTGCCACCCTGCCGCTCAAGAACAATCGCTCGTCGCTGGTCTGGACCGAGCGCACCGAGGACGCCGAACGCCTGGTCAAGGGCGACGATTTCCTGTTCGAGGAAGAACTGGAGCGCCGGTTCGGCCACAAGCTTGGTCATCTGAAGGTGGTCGGCGGACGGCGGGCCTTTCCGCTCGGCCTGACGCTTGCCCGCGATTTCGTCAAACCACGCTTCGCGCTTGCCGGTGACGCCGCCCATGGCATTCACCCGATCTCGGGGCAGGGGCTCAATCTCGGCTTCAAGGATGTGGCAGCGCTTGCCGAAACCATCGTGGAGGCTGATCGTCTCGGGCTCGATATCGGTTCGCTCGCGGTGCTCGAGCGCTACCAGAGCTGGCGACGCTTCGACACGTTCCGCATGGGGGTGACGACCGACGTGCTCAACCGGCTGTTTTCCAACGATATTACCCCGGTCCGGATCGCCCGGGATTTCGGCCTGGGCCTCGTCGACCGGCTACCGTCTCTCAAGAGCTTCTTTATCCGGCAGGCGGCCGGTATTGCCGGCGAGACCGATCCGCGGTTGTTGTCGGGTCAGCCGATCTGAGGCTTTACGGCTGGGGGTTGCTCCTCTCCTCGGGTTGAACCCGAGGACTAGCCCTTTCCCCGCAAGCGAGGACAGGGACGCCTCGCTGCGTTTGCGCATGTTTCGTTTCACAATGGGGGAACGAGAAGTTTGGCGCGAGCGTGCCACGGGTTTCCTTCGCCCCGCTTGCGGGGAGAAGGTGGCCGGCAGGCCGGATGAGGGGCAGTCGAGAAGTGTACGGGTAACGGGCCGACGCGGCCCTCAGTCCTCGATCTTGCGTGCTTCCGAGATGAGCATGATCGGTACGCCGTCGCGGATGGGATAGGCGAGGCGCGCCTTTTCCGAGATCAGTTCATTGGCTTCGGCGTGATAGCTGAGGCGTCCCTTGGTCAGCGGGCAGACAAGCAGTTCGAGCAGTTTCGGATCGACCTTGCTGGCGTTGATATCCATCTATCCGTCGCTCACTGCAAAATGCTGTCCATATCGCCGAAGTCGCGCGCAAGCACGATTTCGGTGATGGCGATCAGGGTTTCGGCGCGGGTCTTGAGATCGGGGGCCTCGAGCAGCGCCTGTTTCTCCGCCGGGCCATAGGGTGACATCATCGCCATGGAGTTCACGAGCGTGCGGTTGCTCGCCCGCTCGACGCTTTCCCAGTCGGCTTTCAGCTTGTTGGCTTCGAGATAGGCCTTGAAGGCGGCCAGAAGCGCTGCCCGGTCGACGAGGGTCTCGTCGTCGCGATTTTCGAGATCTGCCGCAAAGGGGCCGATGCGGAAGCGACGGTAGCCACGCGTACCGCCGACTTCCGAAAACAGCCGGTAGCGGCACACGCCTGTGAGCGAGGTTATGTAGCGGCCGTCGCCGGTCTCGGCAAAGGAAGTGATGCGGCCAATGCAGCCGACCTCGCAGAGCGCCTGCATCGGTCCGGTGGCGGTGTCGTTGCGGCCCTCGCAGAAGGACGGCTGTACGATGCCGATCAGGCGGTTGCCGGAAAGGGCGTCATCGAGCATGGCGAGGTAGCGCGGCTCGAAGATGTTGAGGGGAAGCTGGGCGCCGGGAAGCAGCAATGCACCGGTCAGCGGAAACACCGGAATGATCTCCGGCAAGTCCTTCGGACCAAGATAGCGTGCATTTCCGACGTGCATTTCCGATAGACCCTGCCGGTATTCGCTTTGCCCCGCCAAGGAAGCGTGATCAACCAGATCAAAAGATGGTGCGCTGCTTGAAAATCTCAAGGGACGAGCCCGTCGATCTTCACAGGTGAAGATGGATCGTGATCGGATCCGCTTACGAAAAGGGGCGCAGATAGCGCCCCTTTCAAAAACATGTCTGACGGCTCAGGAGAACAGGATCGACGAGAGCTTGCGCCGGGCGGCGATCGTTGCCGGGTCTTTCGGGCCCCAAACCTCGAAGAACGAAAGCAGTTCGCGCCGCGCACCGTCGTCGTCGTAAGCCCGGTCGCGCTTCATGATCGTGAGCAGATGGTCGGCCGCAGCCATCCGGTCGCCCTCGACGTTGCGGATCTTGGCGAGCAGCACGCGCGCCTCGTGATCATCGGGGTTTGCGGCGAGGCGCCGTTCGAACTCGTTGGGATCGCCGAGCTTGCGGGCTTCCTCGATCTGGTCGAGCTTCTTGCCGATGGCGGCAATGCCGGCGTCCTTGGCAAGATCTTCCGGCAGGCTGGACAGCGCCTCGCGGGCCTCGGCAAGCTGGCCGAGCGCGATCATGCAATCGACCATGCCGGCGATCGCCAAGACATTTTCCGGGTCAGCCTGCAGCACGGCGCCATAGAGGCCGGCGGCGTTCTCGGCATCGCCGGCATCGATGAGCGCCTTGGCGTCGGCGAGCACCGCCTCGATCTCAGCCTTGCTGTCGTCAACAGCAGGACCGGCGATCTTTTCGATGAACTGCTTGATCTGGCTTTCAGGGACCGCGCCCATGAAACCGTCGACCGGGCGACCGCCGACGAAGGCGATGACGGCCGGGATCGACTGGATGCCGAGCTGGCCGGCGATCGAGGGATGATCGTCGATGTTCATCTTGACGAGCTTGACGCGTCCTGCGGCTTCCGTGACCACCTTTTCGATGATGGGGGTCAGCTGCTTGCAGGGACCGCACCAGGGCGCCCAGAAATCGACGAGAACGGGCTGCTGCCTGGAGGCTTCGAGCACGTCCTTGGTGAAGTTGGCAGTGGTGGTTTCCTTGATCAGGTCGCCGCCCGACGCGGCCGCCGGCGCCGGCTGGCCGAAGGAGGCCGAGGCCGTCATCTGAGTGCCGAAAGACCCTGCATAGGGATTGTCGCTGCCCGTCATTCTTCTCTCCTCGCCGGCTCGTCCGCCAGCTTACTGCATTCGCGGCAAAGATCGTATGTCAGGCCGTGACTTTCAAGACAAGCGGTTCGTGTCCGGTCGCTTCCATGAAGCGCAGCAGATCCTTCGAAGCGATCGAGGTCGTGGCGTCGTTGGAAAGCGGATGGCAGTTGACAATATCGAACGTCATCAGTGCCTCGTCGAGGATGACCTTGACGTTGCCCCCGGTGTCGTTGATCGCGCCGAAGGCGGTTACGGCCCCCGGAATGACGCCGAGATACTCCATCAGTTTCTCCGGCTTGCCGAAGGAAACCTTGCTTGCCGCGCCGATCACCTGGTGCACGGTCTTCAGGTCCACCGTCGCGTGCTCCTCGACGGTGAGCAGGAAATAGTTGTCCTTCTTGTCCTTCACGAAGAGGTTTTTCGTGTGGCCGCCGGGCATCTCGTCGCGAAGCGCGACCGATTCGGCCACGGTGAAAACCGGCGCGTGGTTCTTCGTCTTATGCTCGATTCCAAGTCCATCGAGAAAATTGAAGAGGTCTTCGGCGGTTTTCGGCTGTGATTCACGCATGATTCTCATCCCCAGGGCGTTCGGTTCGTCTCTGCTTTAGGGGAGAAGGCCGTCAGGACGCAATCTCACAGGCGGCGAAGCCGGCCGAAAACGCGGCATTTCCGGGCTTTGCGAAGGGTGTCCAAAAAAATATTCGATTTCTCGTCATTTCCCTGTTGCATTCCAAAATCGCTTAGGCCATATACCGCCCGTCGCCGCAAGACAGCGCCGACGCCACGGTCCACCGACTACCCCCGGACCTTGGATGATGAGCGGGTGTAGCTCAGGGGTAGAGCACAACCTTGCCAAGGTTGGGGTCGGGCGTTCGAATCGCCTCACCCGCTCCAATTTCTCCCAATCACTTCATTTCACAGTCATTTCTGGAATGAAACGGCATTTGCCGTCAGGCATTCCATGCGCCGATAGTGCCGTCCGCACCATGTGGTTCGGACCGCCGAGACGGCTCCTTTTGCATTTTGCCTTTGTTGGTAAAGCCGGTGGCCGCTACCGCGCTCAGCTCTTCATGAACACGTAGTCCGTCTCCTGCCGGCGGATCTCGCCGGGGCGAAGTACCGCGTTCGGGAAGCCGGCGTGGTTGGCCGCATCCGGCCAGATCTGGGTTTCGAGACAGAAGCCGGCAAAGGCGCCGTAGCGGCGGCCCTCGAGGCCGGGGACGGGGATGTTCAGCTTTGCGCCGGTATAGAGCTGCACGCCGGGCTCGGTCGTCAGCACTTCCATCGTGACACCCGAATCGATGCTGCGGGCAAGCGCCACGGAATGTTTCGCCATGCGTTCGTTCGAAAGGCAGAAATTGTGGTCGTAGGCGATGCGCTCGCCTTCGGTCTGGCGGCTGAGCCGCGTCATTTCCCGCAGATCGAAAGCAGTGCCCTCGACCGGGCGGATCTCGCCCGTCGGCACCTGGAGTTCGCTGGTGGGCAGATAATGGTCGGCAGCGATCATGATGTCGTGGCCAAGCGCGTCGGCGCTGCCGTCGAGATTGAAGTAGCTGTGCTGGCAGACATTGGCGAGCGTCGCTCGGTCGGTCTCGCTCTCGTAGACGACGCTCAAGACGCCGCCGGGCTTCAGCTGGTAGGTGCAGGTGACCTTGCAATTGCCGGGATAGCCGGCGCGGCCATCCGGGTCGGTAATGGCGAGCGTGACGCCGTCGGGGGTCTGCCGGACGATTGTCCAGTTGCGCTTACCGATATTGTCGCTGCCGCCGTGCAGATGCGTGACACCCTTCTCGTTCAATTCGAGCTGGTAGGCTTCGCCATCGAGCGTGAAGCGGCCGTTGCCGATGCGATTGGCTGAGCGGCCGGGCGTGGCGCCGAGATAGGGCGAGTGGGCCAGATAGCTTTCGAGATCGGTGAAACCGAGCACCAGCGGCGGCTCGTGGCCCTCGAGCCGCAGATCCTGAATGACCGAGCCCCAGGTCAGCACATGGGCGATGAGCCCGCCGCCGGAGAGCACCACACGATGGACCGGCTCGCCGGATGGCAGGTGGCCGAAGATTTCCGTGTTCTGATGCATGTTCACCGCTGGCTCCCTCTACAGCGCCGCGCGTCTCCCCAGATGCGCAAAGGTCGCCGTACACTTTTGAATTGCTACATGTTTTGCCCTTGGCTCAGTTGGGATCCAGGGAAACATGCGGCGATGCGATCGCAGCAAACTGCGTCATTTCCAAAGGCACGGCAACCGGAAAATCATACTAAATGCGGCCTGGCGCGGTCTCCGGCCTGAGAGCAAAAACATCCAGCTATTCAAGGTGCTACAGCAACCTCTCGGCAGTCAAGTCAGCGCGACAGCTGCTTGGTGGCCTCCTGCAGGCCGGCGAGCGTCAAGGGGAACATGCGTCCCTCGAACAGGGTCTTCACCATCGTGATCGACTGGGTATAGCCCCAGTGCTGCTCGGGCACGGGATTGAGCCAGATGGAGCGCGGAAAATGTGCTGTCAGACGTGAGAGCCAGAGGGCGCCCGCCTCGTCGTTCCAGTGCTCGACCGAGCCGCCGGGGTGGCTGATTTCATAGGGGCTCATCGAGGCGTCGCCAACGAAGATGGCGCGATAGTCGCCGCCATAGGTGCGCAGCACTTCGGTCGTACGGGTAATGTCGACGCGGCGGCGGCGATTGTCCTTCCACAGGCCCTCGTAGACGCAATTGTGGAAGTAGAAATGCTCCATATGGCGGAACTCGCTGCGAGCCGCTGAAAACAGCTCCTCGACGATGCGGATGTGGTCGTCCATCGAGCCGCCGATATCGAAGAACATCAGAAGCTTCACCGCATTGCGCCGCTCTGGCCTCGTCACTACGTCGAGATAGCCGTGCTCGGCGGTGGCGCGGATCGTGCCGGAGAGGTCGAGTTCGTCGGCGGCACCCTGGCGCACCCAGCGCCGGAGCCGCTTCAGCGCAACCTTGATGTTGCGCGTGCCGAGTTCGACCGTGTCGTCATAATCCTTGAACTCGCGCCGGTCCCAAACCTTGACGGCGCGGCGGTGGCGCGACTGGTCCTGGCCGATCCGGACGCCCTCGGGATTGTAGCCATAGGCGCCGAAGGGCGAGGTGCCGGCGGTACCGATCCATTTCGAGCCGCCTTGATGGCGGCCTTTTTGCTCCTGCAGCCGCTGGCGCAAGGTCTCCATCAGCTTGTCGAAGCCGCCGAGTGCCTCGATCAGGCGTTTTTCTTCCTCGCTCAGATGCTTCTCTGCGAGCTTGCGCAGCCAATCCTCGGGGATGACGGCCTCTTCGCCCGCTTCCATCGGGTTGACGGCTTCAAGACCGGAAAAGCAGTGCTGGAACACCCGGTCGAAGCGGTCGATATGGCGCTCGTCCTTCACCAGTGCTGCGCGCGCCAGATAGTAGAAGGCTTCGACGTCGAAGGTGGCGATGCCCGCCTCCATTCCCTCGATCAAGGAGAGGAATTCCCGGAGCGTGACCGGGACCTTCGCCGCCTTGAGTTCGAGGAAGAAGGGAATGAACATCTGACCTCAGCTTTTCCCGGTGCCGATCTCCGCGAGATCGTAGGGCGTCGTCTGGTACATCTCGTTGATCCAGTTGCCGAAGAACAGATGGGCATGGCTGCGCCAGCGGTTCTGCGGCGGCAGGGTCGAATCGTTGTGCGGGAAATAGTCGTGCGGCATCTTGATCGGCACGCCCGCATCCACGTCGCGGAAATATTCGTCCGACAGCGAGGTCGAATCATACTCCACGTGGTTGAACATGTAGAGCCGGTTGCCCTTCTTCTCGTGCACGAGGCAGACGCCCATCTCCTTCGATTCCATCAGGATTTCGAGGCTCGGCACCTTGTCGATGTCGGCGCGGCGAACCTCGGTCCAGCGCGAAACGGGAACCGCGAAGTCGTCGGAGAAGCCGTTGAGATAGACGGAGGAGCGATTGAGGTTCTGGTGGCGGTAGACGCCGAAGGCTTTTTCCTTCAGCGGATATTTCGGCACGTCGTGGAAGTGATAGATCGCCGCCATCGCGCCCCAGCAGACGTTGAGCGTCGAATGCACGTTGGTCTCGGTCCAGTCGAGGATGCGCTTCAGCTCGTCCCAATAGGTGACGTCTTCGTATTCGAGCGTCTCGACCGGGGCGCCGGTGATGATGAAGCCGTCGAACTTGCGGGCGCTGACCTCTTCCCAGGTCTCGTAGAAGGCGAGCAGGTGATCTTCGGACGTGTTCTTCGCCCGGTGAGCGCCGATGCGCACCAGCGACAGTTCCACCTGCAGCGGCGAAGCACCGATCAGGCGCGCCATCTGGATCTCTGTCTTGATCTTGTTCGGCATGAGGTTCAGGAGCCCGATCTGGAGCGGGCGGATATCCTGACGAATCGCCACGGTCTCGGTCATCACCCGCACGCCCTCATGCGCGAGGGTTTCGAAGGCGGGCAGCGTATCGGGAATCTTGATGGGCATGGGCTTCCACTCGATCAATACAAAAAAACCGGCGGCGATTGATCGCGACCGGTCCTCGGAAATCCAACTTTCCTCGGCCCTTTAGCGACTTGTTTAACGTGGCTGCAAGCCGGCCGGCCAAATCACCACGGGGAATTTGATAGCGCGACAGGGGCGCGGGGGTCAAGAAAAACGATTCGGACGGTTTGGGCAGCCCCTCTCCTCGCCTGCGGGGGGGAGGGTTAGGGTGAGGCGCAAGCCCGCAACAAATGCAGACCGTCCTGCATCCCATACCCAAGCCGGCGCTTGGCCTCGTCGATGCCGAGCCAGAAGAAGCGAAAGCGGATCGGGTCACCGCCGCCAAAGGGCGTCATTTCCTGATGTATCCAGGTCTGGCGCTGCTCGCCGGCAAGGGCGATGTGGAAGTAGTGCCGCCGATGACAGATCGTCCTGCCGTCCTTCGGGTAGTGGTAGTCCTGCGTGACGAGATGGGTGAGCGCTTCCGGCGGCGTCAGTCCGGTTTCCTCGATGAATTCCCGCTGAGCCGATGTCTCCGGGCTTTCGCCTGGTTCCATCGTGCCGCCGGGCACCTGCAGCTCGATCTCTGGGAAATCCGGCTCGTCGAAGACCAGCAGGCGGTCCTGCCAGGTGGCGTAGATCAGGACCTTGTGCGCGTCCGGCCTCATCCGTCGCGGCGCGCCATGAAGGCGAGGCGCTCGAAGAGGTGCACGTCCTGTTCGTTCTTGAGGAGCGCGCCGTGCAGCTTTGGCAGCATGGTCTTGGGATCGGCTCTCAGATCAGCCGGATCGATTTCGTCGGCGACGAGCAGGCGGATCCAGTCGAGCGCTTCTGATGTCGACGGCTTCTTCTTCAGGCCCGGCACCTGGCGGATGTCGTAGAAGGCGGCAAGCGCTGCTGAAAGCAGCGTCTTGCGGATGCCGGGATAGTGCACCTCGACGATGCGGGCGAGCGTGTCTGCATCGGGGAAGCGGATATAGTGGAAGAAGCAGCGGCGCAGAAACGCGTCCGGCAGCTCCTTCTCGTTGTTGGAGGTGATGATGAC
>JAESGS010000647.1_pt1 | contig 19901 bp, 18 predicted proteins | sample 9269761 | NCBI WGS metagenome assembly JAESGS01 (sample SAMN15741799, study PRJNA653493) | algae metagenome | isolation source: Cyanosarcina radialis HA8281-LM2 and co-occurring heterotrophs from damp... | place: USA: Makauwahi cave, Hawaii | collected 2011-01-06 | reverse complement strand
CTGGCTGCACAGCTTCCGGGCCGTCATCACCCGGTTCGAGCGGAGCATGGCCCACTACGACGGCCTCCTCGAACTCGCCATGGCCTTCATCACACTCAATAAGCTGTTATGAAACAGCCTCTAGGGAATGGGGGAAGGCCGCCCACGAGGGGCGGCGGTCCGAGGGCGGCGGGGGGTTAGTAGTCGGTCGTGATGACTTCGCCGTCGGTCACGAGGCAGAGCCGCATCCAGTTGTCGGCGTCGATGCCGTACCGCAAGTTGCGGACGGACCCGTCGCCCATCGCGGCGACGAACACGCCGGAATGCGACCCGCCGAACCGGACCGACCAGTGCGTCGGCTGGCCGGCCCGCGGGTGGTTGCCGTCCGGCTCCGGGAGCGCGTCCCCGAACCGGACGTGGTCCTGGTCCCACCCGGAGTTGTGCCACGCCTCGTTGTCCCCGCCGGCCGTCCCCAGCACGGACGGGTGGCACTGCTTCTCCGCGACCATGACGGTGTTCGACAGCCCGTCGCTCACGCCGGGCATCGTCAGCTTCTGCTCGATCGGCGCGCCGGCCGGCTTCGCGGTGAAACTCGGCTCGAACTTCCACTGCCGCCGGAGCATCCCCTCTCGGCCCTCGTCGTTGAACGTCCGGCCGCCGTTGCCGGCGTAGTCCGACCGGCCCGTGCCGAGGCCGCCGCCGTACGTCAGCGGGTTCCGCCGGGCCGGGCAGTAGTACGTCTTGATCGCCACCGCAGCCACTTCCGAATCGGTCGGGTTGCGATAAACGTTGTCTTGCTCGACGTAGGGGGTGATGTGGAACAGCCACGTCCACCCCGGCCGGTACGTGCCGGCGTTGCAGCACGGGGCGGTGCTCGGCGGCGTCCCGCCGGTCGGCCCGTCGGACCCGGCGTTCGGGAACTGCCCCTGCGAGTCGTGGTAGTTGTGGAACGCCAGGCCGATCTGCTTCAGGTTGTTCTGGCAGGACGCACGGGCGGCGGCTTCACGGACCTTCTGAACCGCGGGCAACAACAGGCCGATCAGGATCGCGATGATCGCGATGACGACCAGCAGCTCGATCAGGGTAAATGCACGCCGGGACTTACGCACCACTCTCACCTCCGCGGGCGAACAAAAAAAGGACGGCGGGTGCCATCCTGTCTGCTTCATTGAATGAGAGGCCGAGGAGAGACGAGAGGGGCGTCGCGGTCTATTCACGCGATCTTCGCCGCGCGTTCACAAACGACTTACTTCTTCGCGCGATCTACATCGGATGTGCTGTACAGCAAACGATTTCCTACGAGGCTCGTCGAAGGGAACGGTCATTTCAACGTGACGGGCGATTCGACGATCCGCACCGTGCCCGCGTCCGCGTCGAGTTCGATCATCCCGCCGTGCGGGAGCGTCGCGTTGAACGGCGTGTGGCCTACGGGGAAGTTCGCGAGGACGGGAACCTTGAGCGTGCCGAAGTACTCTTTCTGCAACGCTTCGAGTTCCTTCTCGTCCGTTCCGTCGAACGTGCCGAGGAGGACACCGGCGAACTGATCGAGCAGCCCGGCCAGCTTCAACTGCGAGAGCATCCGGTCCACGCGGTAGCCCTTCTCGCCGGTGTCTTCCAACAGGAGGATGTTGCCGGCCGCTTCGATCTGGTACGGCGTGCCGACCGTCGCGGCGACGAGCGAGAGGTTGCCGCCGACGAGCCGGCCTCGGGCTTTGCCCTTCACCAGCGCCGTCAGCTTCGGCCGGTTGTCCGGCATCGGCACGACGAACGGCAGCTTCGCGAACGGACTCTTCTCGGCCCGCAGCGTCGTCCAGAACAGGTCGTTCGAGTAGTCGAACCCGCCGCCGTCCCGCCACAGGTTCGACTGCGGCATCGGCGAATGGAACGTGACGAGCTTGCACTTCTTGAAAACGGCTAGGTGCAAGGCCGTCAGGTCCGAGTAGCCGCAGATGATCTTCGGGTTGGCGCGGACGGCCGCGTAGTCGAGCTTGTCGAGGACGCGCGTCAGCCCGTACCCGCCCTTGATCGCGAAGACCGCTTTGACGCTCGTGTCCTTGATCGCGGCGTTGAACTCGGCGGCTCGGTCGTCGTCCGATCCGGCGAGGTAGCGGTCCCTGCGGGCCGTCAGCGCCGGGGGCAGCGACACTTCGAATCCCAACTTCTCAATCCGCTGCTTCGCCTTCGCGACCCGTTCCGGGTCGGCCGGGCCGGCCGGGGCGACGAACGCGATCCTGTCGCCGGGCTTCAGGGCCGCGGGCACCAGCCAGTCGTCGGCTCGCAGGGGGCCGACGAAAGCAAACAAGACGAACGCGGCCCGGATCATTGCTCTACTGCCTTCTGGAAATGAGCGTGCCCGTGAGCGGGGTCACGGGCACGGGGTCGATTTGGGTCTAAGGATACACCTACTGCTTCGCGGCCTTGAACTCGTCGGCCGTCATCGTCTTGACATCGCCGTTCTGGAGCAGCACTTGCCCGCCCTCGGTGGCGGCCTTCTTCTCGAACGCGACGACAGCCTTCCCGGCCGTCCCCTTGGCCACGTCTTCCTCGGCCGCCGGTTTGGCGTTCCAAATGGCATCGACCTCACCGGACCGCAGAGCCTTCACACCGATCGGGAACAACTGCTCGTACTCGGCCAACTGCGCGGCCGTGGGGGCCGCCTTCCGACCCTTGCTGGTGTGTGCGGATACGATCTGGGCGACTTCCCGAAGTTCGTCTGCCCGCCCGCCCACCGTCCCCTCGCCGCTGCTGCCGGTATTCGAGGAGGAGCACCCGAGGGTGAGGGCAAGGAGGGGGAATGCTAACGCGACGAGGTGACGCATCGGTGTCTCTCAGTACGTGGTGAAAATGAAAACGGGGGTGCGAATCACGTTCGCACCCCCGTGCCCTGGGCGTGAATTAGTTCGAGGTGTTGGGTTCACCGCCCATCCGCGTGCCGAGTGCCCGCCAGGTGGCGATCGGCGTGTTTTCACTGAAGAATCGAACGGACCCGTCGCCCATGACGGCGTTGATGCCGCCGGTGTGGTAACTGCTGGCCGAGATGTGCATCTGGCCGAACCCGTTGTTACCGCAGCTGTACTTCTGCACGCCGCCGCCCGTTACTTGCTTGTTCCAGTTGATCGGCAACGTGTGGGTGAACAGGTAGTTCGACGGCAGGTTCCGGTAATACTGCTGGCCGACGTACTTGATCGACGTGCTCCAGGGGCTGCCGGTCATGCACGGCGGGATCGTCGTGCCGTCCGTCGAGTTCCAGCCGCCGTCGCCGCTGTCGATGATGACCGTGATGTTGTCCCGGATTCCGGACCCGGTGGCCGAGTTCGTCTCGCGGGACCGCATGACCTCGGCGAACATGACCGTGTTGCTCGACCCGTCCATGATGTTGATGACCGGGAAGCCCTTCATGATCTGGCCGGACGGCGTCGGCATCGAGAAGACGCCGCCGTCCGCCCCGGTGTTCGCCACGTTCGAGTTCCCGCCGATGCTTCCGAAGTAGTTCGTTCGGCCGGCGTTCGTGAACGTAAACATCGTCGAGGGGTCCGACGGGCACAGGTAGATCGGTATGTCTTGAGCCCGCGCGTTGGCATTTGCCCCGGTCTTCGTCGGGAACATCGGATGGATCGCCGCGTCGCTGTTCACGTTGTAGTTCAAGTCGTACTGATTGTACTTGTTCGCTTGCTCGACGTACGCGAGCATAATGACCAGCGGGGTGGCCCCGGACGTGTACGTCGTCGGCACCCCCGTGGTCGGGTGCGGCAGTACGACCGTGTGCTGCCGTGGCGGCAGGTAGCCGTTCGTACTCTCGTAGTTGTGGGCCGCGAGGCCGAGTTGCTTCAAGTTGTTGCTGCACTTGGCGCGGGCGGCGGCCTCGCGGACCTTCTGGACGGCGGGCAGGAGCAGGCCGATCAGAATCGCGATGATCGCGATCACCACCAGCAGTTCGATGAGCGTGAAGGCCGAACGTAGCGGGGTTCGACGCATGAAAAGAGTACCTCCGAAAGAATGAAAACGTGTGGCACCAGAGGAAAGTCCACTCACCCAATGATATTAGATTTTCCTCACGTGTAACTGTGAAAAGGATGTAAAGGGCAAGTTTCATTCCAGCGGGTTGCCGCGGCGCGAGAGGTTTCGGGTGTAGAACACCTCCCCCGCCAGCAGTGCCAGCACCAGGATCAGCAACAGCCACCAGATTTCGCGGGTCTGCGGGCCTTCGCCACGTTTCGCCTCAATCTCGTCCGGCGACGTGATGTACGTCAACGTCGGGACCGCCTCCGCGACGCGCTTCTTGTCATCGTCTGCACAGGGGACCAGCACCGACTCCTGCGGGTCGGACCGCACCGCGTAGTAGTACGACCGCCCCCCGACGGTCGTGACCTTGTACGCGCCGGGGTCGCGGGTCGCGTCGAACACCACCGGCCACGTCTTCGGCTGAATCACCTTCGCCGGGCCGTCCGGGACCGTGACCGTCACGCCGGCCGGCGGCTCGTTCGTCCGCGGGTCGAAGACGATCGGCTGCCCAGGAGACAGGTTTCTCTCCGCCGCCTTCGCCCCGGCGAGGTAGTAGCTCATCTCGTGGGAGAAGCGGACGAAATCGGGCAGGGTGTGAAAATTCGTCCGCCACGAGTTGTCTAGCGGGACCACGCACATCAGTGCCCGGCCGCGGCCGACGCCGCGCTCGATCAGGAACGGGTCGCCGTTCGTCAGCGTCGCGATGGCCGTCCCGGTCGCGCCGTTCGCCCCGGCCAGCGGATCGACCTTCCACCGCTTCGGGAAGTAGGCCGTGTGCAGGCCGCCGGGCAGCGGCTCCTTGAAGACCTCCATCGCCGGATGCGTGAACCCGGCCGGCTGCGGCCGCGGGGCGTCGTCGAGCTTCGCCCGCGGGCCGTCGTCGCCGACGATGTCCACGAGGCGGGCCGGCAGCCACCCCTGGCCGCCGCGGAACGAGACGCGGTTCCACCCGGCCGCGTCGCACCGGTCGCCGAGCGTCACCAGCACCGCGCCGCCGTCGGCGAGGTACTTTTCAATCGCCTCGTTCTGCTGCTTGTTGAGGATCGTCACGTTCGACAGGACGACGGCGCGGGGCGGCGTGCCCGCGCCCTTCACGTCCGCGTAGAGCAGGCTCGAGTTGAACTCGGCCATCGTCGCGACGCGGACGAGGAAGCCGGGCGTCGCGTCCTTCGCCGGGGCGAGCGCGTCGCGGAGGAACTCGGCCCCGCGGTACTTCGAGTCGGCCCGCGAGTCGCCGTCGATCACGAGGACCGGGATGCTCGGCAGCACCTCCAGCGCGAAGTCCTGGCGGTTGTCGCCGGGCAGGTCGTCGGGGTCCATTTGCAGCGTGATCAGGTGCGAGCCGGGCGTGAACTTGTGCGCGAATTGGATCGGCATGACGCCGTCGCTCGGCGAGCCGGTCGGCGTCAGGTCGCTGGCGGCGCGGCCGTCGATCTCGAGCTTCACCTTGCCGGGGGCCTTCTTCTCGCCGCCGCCGTGGAACTTGATCGCGGACTTGAACTTCACCTCCCGGCCGGCCGCGGCGACACCGCGGGCCGCGAGGATCGGGTCGAGGGCGGTGTTCAGCGGGTCGGCCGGGCGGTCCGGGGCGGCGTTCATGACCCAAACCCGCGGGTCGCCGTCCTGCCCCGGCTTCCGGCCGGCGGTGCTGAGCAGGTCCCACTTCGAGAGCGTGTTCTCGTCCGCCCAGCTATACCGCTGGTTGTCGTGAATGACGACGACCTCCCGGTCCTTGCGGCCGTTCTCCAAGAAGACCCACGCGGCCTGGACGCACGCCGGCCAGTCGATCCCGCCGCGGGGCGGGGTGAGCAGTTCGAGCGAGTTGCGGGCCTGCTGGTGGTCGGCGGAGAGGTTGCCGAGCAGCGGCACGAGCGTCTGCTTCGCTTGGAAGACAGCCACGCGGTCGCCGCTGCGGAGCGAGTCGATGACCTTCCCGGCCAGCTCCTTCGCGGCGGCGTCGGCCGTGGTGCCGTTGTGCTTGTACGCCATGCTCGCGGAGCCGTCGATGAGGATGACGACATCCCGCTCGCCGGTCCCGGCGGAGCCGAACCGGTTGAAGAACGTGCTCGTCACGGTCGGCGCGCAGAGGGCCAGCACGACGAGGCCGACGACGACCATGCGGATGAGCATGAGCAGGAAGTGCTCGATGAACACCTTCCGCCGCGTCTTCTTGCTGACCTGCAGGAACTGCATCGCGGCCCAATCGACCTCGTCGAACTTCTTGCGGCTGAAGATGTGAACGATCGGCGGGATCGCGACCCCGAGGAACCCGGCCAGCAGTGCGGCATTCAGGAGGCTGAACATGGTGTTGCGGGGTTACTTCAGGTTCCGCCGGGCCAGGTACGCGCCCAGCGCGCGGTCGATCGGGTCGTCGGTGCGGAGCATCGTGTAATCGACCTGCAGGTCGTCGCACTTCCGCTTCAGGTTCTGCCGGTAGGCGTCGAAGTTCTTCAGGTACTCCTCCCGCAACCGCCGGGCGTCGGTCGTGATCTCCTGGCCCTTCACTTCGAGGTTGCGGAACTTCGTCGGGTTCTTGAACGGGAACTCCAGCTCCTCCGGCGCGAGGATGTGGAACAGGAGTACGTCGTGCCCCTTGTACCGGAGGTGCTGGAGCGCGCGGGAGAGGTTGTCCACCTGGTCGAAGCAGTCCGAGAGCAGGATGACCATGCCGCGGCGCTTGAGGTGCTGCCCGGCGAGGTTGTGCCAGATCGGGGCGAGGTCCGTCTCCCCGCCGGGGACGACGTTCTCCAGCGTGCGGAGCAGGTTCAGCAGGTGCTTCGAGCTGGTCTTCGGCGGGACGATGCCGGTCACCTTCGTGTCGTGCGTCACGAGGCCGACGGCGTCCAGCTGCGCGAGCATGAGGTACGCCATCGACGCGGCCACCTGCTGCGCGTACTGGAACTTGCTGAGTTTCTGCTTCCCCTTGTACCCCATGCTGCCGCTGGCATCGACGACGAGGTAGCCCTTGAGGTTCGTCTCTTCCTCGTACTCCTTGATGTAGTACCGGTCGGTTTTGGCCAGCAGCCGCCAGTCGAGGTGGCGAATCTCGTCGCCGGGGTAGTACTGCCGGTGCTCGGCGAACTCGATGCTGAACCCTTTGAACGGGCTGCGGTGGATGCCCGTGAGGAACCCTTCGACGACGTTGCGGGCGACGAGCGTGAGGCCGCCGTACCGGGCGAGTTCCGTGGGGTCGAACGCGAGGGCCATACGACCAGCATACCACGTCCGGTAAACAAAGAAACCCTGGGCAACGGCCCAGGGTTTACCGGTGTTGATCGACCGATCAACGCTTCGGTCACCGTCAGGTCCGGCACACGGGCGCGGCCGGGAGGTAGGTCGGGACGTACTGCGAGCCGAAGCTCGGGGCCGGGGCCGGCGCGACGGCGGCCGGGCCTTGCACCTCGGTCGTGACCGGGACGCGGGCAGGGTCGGCCAGCCGGGCCAGCGTCTGCGGCAGGTCGGCCGGGGCCGTGGTGCCCACGATCCGCAGGGCCTGCCTCTCGCCGGTCCGGTCGCTGACGACGACCCCCTCGGTCATCTCGAACGTTTGCGCGAGGGCCAGGCCCTTCGCGTCGGCGGTGTTGACCGCCAGGACGACGTAGTTCGCCTTCAGGACTTTGGCGGTTTCGTCCGTGAGCTTCAGGTCGGCGGGCTTGCCCTTCCCGATGAACACCGCCAGCGGTTTGTGTTGTTCGGCCGCCATCTTCAGTGCCGTGCGATAGTCACTCTGCCAGGCCGGTTGAACCGCGAGGTTCGTCCCGAGCAGCCCGGACAGCGTGAGCACTGTGAGCGTGGTCAACATCATGGTGCGACTTCCTTGGTTTGGGCGAAACGTGGGGATACCGAGTCAACCGCTGACTCAGAAGCGGACATTGTTGGACATTTGCGACGTGTGAGCAACCAAAAAATTCGCCAAAACCGACAGAAGTGTTTTTTGACGCACGTTTCCGCTCAGAAACCGACAGTCGTTACCGGCGAAGTTGTGCGAATGAGGATAAATTCATGTTTGCCTAAATTACGCCGCTTACGTGTTTTGCAATGGCAACAGTGCGAACGATTCGCGTCGGGCATCGGTTTTCAGACGTGGAGTTCGGTCCGCTGGCCGAGTTTCCCCGCGTACCGGGTTCGGATCGGTTGCACCTCTTGTGCAAGGAACTCGATGACCTGTTCCGGCGCGCGGCCGACGAAATGCCGGGGCACGAGGACGGCGTCGAAGTCCACCTTTGAGAACGCCGGTTCCTGTTTCAGCAGGTCGAACAGCTCCGTCGAAACGCCGAGGCCTTGCTTGATCCGTTCCGTGACGGCGTGGCTGTGCTTCTTCACTACCTCGTGCGCGTGCTGCCGGTCGGCCCCGGCGCGGACGGCGGCCATCATGACGTTCTCCGTCGCCATGTACGGCAGGTACTCGCGGACGTTCTTCGCGACGATCGGCCGGTTCACGATCAGCCCGTTCGCGACGTTGATGGCGATGCGGAGGATCGCGTCGGCGGCGAGGAACGCCTGCGGGATGTAGAGCCGCCGGGCGGCCGAGTCGTCGAGCGTCCGCTCGAACCACTGCGTCGCCTGCGTTTGGGCCGCCATCGGCGGCAGGCCCATGAGGAACCGCGACAGCGAGCACATGCGTTCGGCCCGCATCGGGTTCCGCTTGTACGCCATCGCGCTGGACCCGACCTGGCCGGATTCAAAGGGTTCGTCCACCTCCTGCCGGTGGGCGAGGAGGCGCAGGTCGCTGCCCCACTTGTGCGCGGACTGGCCCAGCCCGGCGAGGGCGTCGAGGATTTGCGAGTCGATTTTGCGCGAGTACGTCTGGCCGGTCACGGGGAAGACGCGGGCGAAGCCCATCTTCTTCGCGACGAGTTGATCGAGCTGCCGGACCTTCTCGTGATCGCCGCGGAACAGGGCGAGGAAGCTCGCCTGCGTGCCGGTCGTGCCCTTCGCCCCGCGGAACGGCAGTTCGTCCCGGCGGCGCTCGAGTTCCTGTAAATCGAGGACGAGATCGTACAGCCAGAGGACGGCCCGCTTGCCGACGGTCGTGAGTTGGGCGGGCTGGAAGTGCGTGAAGCCGAGCGTCGCCTCGTCCTTCCACTGCTCCGCGAACTTCGCGAGCGAATCGATCAGCGACGCGAGGGAACCGCACACTACGTCGAGCGATTCCCGCATGAGAATCAGGTCGGCGTTGTCCGTGACGTAGCAAGAAGTCGCGCCGAGGTGGACGATCTCCTTCGCCCCCGGTGCGACCTCGCCGAGCGCCGCGATGTGGGCCATCACGTCGTGCCGGGTAACCTTCTCGTGTTCCGCCGCTCGCTTGAGGTTCACGTCGTCGAGGTGCGCCCGCAGTTCGTTGAGGTGCGCCTTCGTAATCCGCGGCGAATCGCCTTCCGCGGCCGGCAGGCCGAGTTCGTGTTCCGCTTCCGCGAGGGCCAGCCAGAGCCGCCGCCAGGTGCGGAACTTGCGGAGCGGCCCCCACCGCTCGGCCATCGCCCGGCTCGCGTACCGGCCGATGAGCGGGTTGTCGTAGACCAGTTCGTGTTCGGCGTCGGCCATGTCGGAGCTTTCCGGGTGAATCTTGAGCCTGAGTTCCGCGATTCGGAAGAAGTCGCCCTGAGGTCGGGGGAGTTCTCCGTGCGAACGGCTTTTCTAGGTTTTTCCGCGGGAAGCGGCCGGGCGATGGGGCGTTCCGGTCGTGGCGGGGAGTGTCGGTCAGCCTGTTGGCGCGGTTGTGACGATGGAAGGAGCAGACCCGTCACGGAGGATGACCGATGACCCGAACTGCTTTCTTGAAACTGATGGCCGTGGCCCTGGCCATCAGCGCGTGGGCCAGCTCCGGCCCCGCGGCCGCCGCCGACCCGCCGCTGCCACGGTACTCGTACTACCCGTACTACTACTTCCCGCACAGCTACTGGCCGGCGCAAAGCCCGCAGTGGCCGGAGCCGAAGGGCAGCCCGTACGTGCGGCCGCCGGCGTACATGGCCTACCCGCCGTTCAAGGAGCCGGGCTGGCGGTACGAGCTGTGGACGCCGCAGCGGTACCACCGCGGCAACCACTTCTGGCTCGACCAGTTCTAAGCCGACCGGCGAGCCGGTTGGCGATCCGAACGCCGTTAGGCGTCGGGTGAGCGTTCCTCACCCGACGCCTAACGGCGTTCGGATCGCCGTGATTTTGAAGCCTAAATTGACATCCCGTCGGGAATTGCTAAAAGTGAAGTGTCGCTTCACGTCACCGTTCGACGATGAAGTCGCAGAGCGCTTAGAGAATCGCGGAGAACCGAGATGGCACACATCGTCACCGAGAGTTGCAACGACTGCAAGTACACCGACTGCTGCGTGGTCTGCCCGGTCGAGTGCTTCTACCAAGACGAGAAGATGCTCTACATCGACCCGAACGACTGCATCGACTGCGAGGCGTGCGTCCCGGAGTGCCCGGTCGAGGCGATCTACGGCGAGGCCAACCTGCCGTCCCAGTTCGCGAGCTACGTGCAGCTGAACAAGGACAAGTCCGAGGCCCTGAAGGGCAGCGGCGGCCAGATCACCGAGAAGCAAGACCCGGTCGAAGGCCCCGGCTGCAAGAAGAAGTAGTTGGTAGTTTGCAGTTGGTAGTTGGTAGTCAAGAGGAAGCCTGCGGCACGCCGCAGGCTTTTTTCGTCGAGCGGGTCTATCATGTCTTCACTGCCAACTACCAACTGCCAACTACCAACTGCTAATGACCGGAATCCTCCTTATCCAGCTCGGCACGCCGGACGCCCCGACCGCGACCGCGCTCAAGCCGTACTTGAAGCAGTTCCTGTTCGATCCGCGCGTCGTCGAGACGAAGCCGGACACGGCCCGGTACGTCCACCCCGGCCCGCCGCGGCCGGCCCGCCGCAGCCCGTCCGGGTGGCTGTGGACGACGCTGATGAAGGCGGTCATCCTGCCGTTCCGGTCGCCGAGTTCCGCGGAGAAGTACGCCCGCATTTGGGACCCGCAGACCGGGTCGCCGTTGATGCACCACACGGTCCGGCAGACGCAACTGCTCCAGGAACGCTTCCCGAACACGCCGGTCCGGTTCGGTATGATGGTCGGCAACCCGTCCATCGAGAAGGTCGTCACGGAGATGCTCGCGAGTGGGATCGACCGCATCGTCGCGCTGCCGATGTTCCCGCAATACTCCTCGACGACCACCGCGAGCGCCACCGACGGCCTCGCGAAGCTGATGCTGAAGTTGCGGGTCGTGCCCGCGATCCGCGTCGTGCCTCCCTACTACGACCACGCCGCGTATATCGCGGCGATGGCCGCCGTCGTTCGCGATGATTTGGCGACCCTCGGCTGGGAGCCGGAACACTTCCTGCTCAGCTTCCACGGCATCCCGCAGAAGTACGCCCAGCGCGGCGACCCCTACGCGACGCACTGCGTCCGCACGGCGCGGCTTCTCGTGGAGGAACTCGGCTGGCCGCGGGACAAGTGGACGCGGACGTTCCAGAGTCGCTTCGGCCGCGACCCGTGGCTGAAGCCGTACACGGACGACGTTCTGGAAGACCTCGCGAAGAAGGGGATCAAGAAGGTGGCGGTCGCACTGCCCGGCTTCACGGCCGACTGCCTGGAGACGGTGGACGAGATCGGCCACGAGAGCGAGGAAGTCTTCCACAAGGCCGGCGGCGAGAAGCTGCGGGCGATCCCGTGCCTGAACGAGCATCCGAAATGGATCGACGCGCTGGAGCAAATCGTTCGCGAGGAAGGGCACGGCTGGCTGAAATGAAAGGGCACGGCTGGCTGAAATGATTTGTAGGGCGGGTCAAGGCTTTGCGCCGACCCGCCGTCGGTGACAGCGACCGACGGCGGGTCGGCGCAAAGCCTTGACCCGCCCTACAAGACTAATATCGCCCCTCCACACCGACCGTAATCCCCTGCACCCACAGGTCCGTCGTCCGCGGCACGAACCGCGGCTCCGCCGGGCCGACGAGTGCCCCGAACGGCGGCAGCTGCGTCGGGTTCACCCGCAGGTTGATCGCGTCCCCGGCCCGTTGCACGTTGCTCAGGTACAGGAAGTTCCCGCCGATGTAGCCGCGGATCCGCGGCGTGAACTGACACCCGATCCGCAGGCCCACGTCCGGCAGCACGGCGAACTCGTCGTTCGTGGACCGGCCGATGTTCGTCGGCTGCGCCAGCAGCCCGCCGGGGAACCGGGCGTTCACGAGGTTCGCCGGGGCCGGGGCGTTGATGACCGTGAACCCGCTGATCTCCGTGACCTGGTGGTTCACGCCGAGGGCCACGCTCGCCCGGTAGCCGACGTAGCAGGCCCCGAACCGCCGCTCGCCGGCGACGCCGATCACGCCGCCGTGGAAGTTGTTCTCCGTGCGGAACCGGTCCTCGATGGCGAACCGCGTCCCGACCGGCACGGCGGCCGCACCGGCCAGGGTCGTCAGGTCCTCGCGGACGATGATCTCGTCGCGGGCGTTGAAGTACCGGTAGCCCACGATCACGTCCAGCCGGGAGCACGGCGAGCAGACGCAGTTCTTGAGGAAGTTGAACCCGCCGCCGGTCACGTCGCTCTTGGAATCGACATCGACGGACCCGGCGAGGACGCCGGGGAACGACACGGGCAGCGAGCCGAGGGCGTTGGCGGCCGCGTTGAAGAACGGCCGGGAGACGATCTGCGACCCGTCCGACCCGGCCCGGAACGCCTGCCGGGACTGGCCGAGGTAAAGGTACTCGCCTTCCAGCCCCCACGTTCGGGCGTCGTCGAACCACGTGCCGGCGGTGACGCGGAACCCGGCCCGGAAGTCGTCGTTCAGCCGCCCGCCGCCGATGAGGGTGGTCGCCCCCGGCGCGGCGGCCGTGACGAGTGGCGGGGTCGGGTTGCCGCTGGCGATCCAGTAGATCATCTCCGCGTTGACCCAGAACCGCCCGGCCGGGCCGCACGGCTTGCAGAGGGTCTCGCACGCCGACGGCGCGGCGGTCGCGTCCGGGATCGTCGGCGGCGGGTTCACGCCGGCGTCGTTTCGCTCGACGGCGGACGACACGACGACCCCGCCGCCGGGGACGCCGGGTTCGGCGAACGTCGGGGATTCGGCAGCAGCGTACCCGCCGCCGAGGGAGAGCAGTCCGGCCAGGAGCGTTCGTAGCTTCTTCATCGCCTCCTCCGTGAGACGGCGCGGCATCCGGTTAATCCGGTTCTCCCATCGGCACGGCTTTTCGCGAGGAAACAGGTCGAAGGCGACGTGCGGACGGGGAAAGAGATGACGCGCGCGGCCAACCCGCACAACCGGTACAGGCGGTACGATTCGATAGCAATTCCGTTGACAGCCAGCTGGCGTTCGAGGACTTTATCGAAATGAATGTCGCACCCGATCCGGCCCCGAGATCCGACCAGCCCGACTTGCGGCAGGTCTTCACCGAAACCTGTCAGATGTACCGCCACTACCTGTTGATGCGGTACTACACGCTCGCGGCCCTGGCCGTGTTCCAGGGCGTGCTGCTGGCCGCGTGGTTCCAGAAGGGGTCCCCGCTCCCGACGGCCAGCGCCATCACGTTGGCCCTCGCCGGCGTCGCCGTCCTGGCCGCGGTGATCGCCATCGACCTCCGGCTGACGGTGATCGGCGCGCACCTCGCCGCCCGGTGCGACGAACTCGCCCAGGCCCTGAGTCAGAAACCGCTGCTCGACGCCGGGCACCACAAGTTCGGGTCCGTCTGGTTGCCGTCGATTCTGCTCGGCGTCACCCTCACCTGCGGCGGGCTCGGTTGGATTCTGTCGCTCATCATCTTCTTGAGGTCGGGGATCGGAGACCCGGCCGCGGCCAAGCCCGATCAAGTGATTCAAATGACCGGGCCGACGACGGTGAGCATTTCTAAAGACCGGTAACGGACGTGAACGTGTGACGTGCGATCCGACGAGTGGCCAAGGTGGGACTCGAACCCACACGTATTGCTACGCTCGATTTTGAGTCGAGTGCGTCTGCCATTCCGCCACTTGGCCTCTCCTCCAGCGTATCGCCGTCGCCGCGTCGGGCAAGACCCGCGACCGCCGCCGGTATCGTTCGTAAGCTACCCCAACCAGCCGCGGAGGAGTGTCGTGCCGGAAGAACACGTTGACGTCGTCGCTGTCGCCCCGCACCCGGACGACCTCGAAATCCTCTGCGGCGGCACGCTCGCGAAGCTCGTCCACCAGGGCTACCGCGTCGCCATCATCGACCTGACCAGCGGCGAGCCGACGCCCCGCGGCAGCCTCGAAACGCGGAAGAAGGAGGCCGAGGAAGCCCGCCGCATCCTCGGCGTGCAAGTTCGACTGAACCTCGACCTGCCGAACCGCATCCTGATGGACAACGCGGAGAACCGGTACGCCCTGGCGACGGCGTTCCGCAAGTTCCAGCCGAAGGTCGTGATCGCCGCGTTCGGCCGCACCCCGGCCGCTTCGCCGGACCACTACCAGGGCGGCCTCATCGCCGAAGCCGCCCGCTTCCACTCGCAACTGACGAAGTGGAACGACCGGTTCGACGGCACGGCCCCGTACCGCGTGCCGCACTTGGTCTACGCCCCGTTCCCGTCGGACGCGGAGGTCCGCACCTGGCCCGGCACGTTCGTGATCGACATCACCGACACGATCGAGCAGAAGCTGGCCGCGGTGCAAGCCTACGAGTCGCAGTTCGACGGCGACCGGTTCGCGAAGGTCCGCCACTACCTGACGAGCGCCAACGGCTTCACCGGCGGCCGCTGCGGGTTCCTCTACGGCGAAATGTTCGTCCTTCCCACGCCCGTCGGCGGCGACGACCTGCTGAAAGTCGTCACCGGCGGCAAGGGAACGATTGCCCCGGTGCAGTTGCCGGGCAAGGACCACCTACCGCTTCAGTGATTCACCCATTTTACATTTTTCATTTTGAACTTTTTCATTGGTTCAGGACATCACTGGACCAATTAAAAAGTCGAAATGAAAAATGCAAAATGAAGAACCTACGAGGAAACTCCGTGGACCCCCGCCGCCTGCTCGCCGACCGCACGACGAAGATCGAGGTTTCCGGCATCCGCAAGGTGTTCGACCTCGGCAAGACGCTGAAGGACCCGATCAACCTCAGCATCGGGCAACCGCACTTCGACGTGCCGGAGCCGATCAAGGCCGCCGCGAAAGCGGCGATTGATGCGGGCCACAACGGGTACACCGTCACCCAGGGGGCCGCCGAGTTCCGCGACCGGATCAAGGCCGACCTCGCGAAGTCGCTCAACCACCCGGACCGCGACGTGATTATCACCAGCGGCACGAGCGGCGGGCTGCTCCTCGCGATGATGGCCGTCGTCAACCCCGGCGACGAGGTGATCGTCCCGGACCCGTACTTCGTCGCGTACCCGCACCTCGTCACCCTCGCCGGCGGCACGGCCGTCTACGTGGACACGTACCCGGACTTCCAGATCGACCCGGCGAAGATCGAGGCCGCCATCACCCCGCGGACGAAGGTGATCCTCCTCTGCTCGCCGTCGAACCCGACCGGCGCGGCGGTCAGCGTCGAGGTGCAGAAGCAGCTCGCCGAGATCGCGGCCCGGCACAACGTCCTGCTGCTGAGCGACGAAATCTACAAGGCGTTCCACTACGACGCGGCCCCGCGCAGCCCGGCCGAGTTCGACCCGAACGTGCTGGTGATCGAGGGGTTCGGCAAGACCTACGGCATGACCGGCTGGCGGCTCGGGTACGCCCACGGCCCGAAGCCGATCATCGACGAGATGATGAAGCTCCAGCAGTTCACGTTCGTCTGCGCCCCGAGCGTGGTGCAGTACGCGGGCCTGGCGGCGCTGGACTTCGACGTGACCGGCATCTTGTCCGACTACAAGCGGAAGCGGGACCGGCTGTGCGCCGGCCTCCGCGACCGGTTCCGGTTCGCGACCCCCGGCGGGGCGTTCTACCTGTTCGCGGAGGCCCCATGGGGCACGGGCACGGAGTTCGTGACGGAGGCGGTGCGGAACGGCCTGCTGATCATCCCCGGCGGCGTGTTCAGCCGCCGGGACACGCACTTCCGCCTCAGCTACGCCGCGAAGGACGAAACTCTCGACCGCGGGATTGAGGTGCTGAACCGGCTGGCGAAGCGGTGAGTCGAACGATGTAGGTCATCAACTTAGCGGCACATTCAGTAGCCGGGAGGAGTAACGGATGGAAACCATAGCTTACCGGCGTACCTATACTTAAACCGCTGCGCATTACCGCAGTTTGAACACTCCACGAAGACGAATTGCTCACTTCCTATGTTACCCTCTTTGGGATAACCATTATTGTGGGCATTGCCCTGGTCAAAACTTGTGGCTATGACTTTGTAAGTTCCAGTCCGGCAGAAGAGACAACGGTACGTACTATCTACTCCAGCTACAGGATGCTGCTCTCTTATCGCTGTTCTCGCCCTTCCTAGTAGAGTCGCCAACTTTTCGGCACTTTCGAGACGTTGATCTGGATTCGCGATGACACACCTGTCAAGCAAACGCGAAATCAACTCCAGATAGGGATTGGAGAGAATAGATGCAAGGTTATATTTCGATTCGCGATGCCGCTCACGGGAGAACATTTGACCAGAGATAAGGTAGTAGATTACCTTGCCAACACTGTAAATGTCGGACGCATACGTCACTTCACTGGCACGCCCTTCCTCTAACTCAGGAGGAATGTAGAAACGCGAACCGACTTGTTCCATTGTAGCCGTTTGGCGCTCGCCTTCGTCGATGAAGACGAGCCCGAAATCGCAGAGACGCGCGGTCGTGCGGTCCGGAGAAATCAGAATATTGTCCGGCTTGACGTCGCGGTGAACAATACCCGCATTGTGGGCAGCCTGTAGTGCTTGGCAGATTTGCTCGCAGATTATGAGTCGCTGATTCAAGGGGAGCAATAGAAGTTTATCAGGCGGTATATCTCCGAGGCTACCTCCCGGCTCGTACTCGTACACGGCAAACGGCTTCTCGTCCTCCAGATCGAAGTCGAGTAGCTGAACAATTCCGGGATGCTTTAACTTCTGAACGGCTTCGACTTCTGTGCGAAATCGGTCTTTTCGGTTAAGATTCTTCAGCCGCTTGAGAGCGCCAATCTGCCCCGATGTCTTGTGGCACACTCTGAAAACGTGGCCGGCCCCGCCTTCGCCGATGGTCTCTTGAATGACCCAAGGTCCATACTCGCTCTTCGGCATCGCACACCTTTCGAGATGTTCGTGATCGAGTTTGCCGCCCCCTACTTCTCGCTTCCAGCACGCCGTGGACTCGCGGCACGTCTCCGTGCACCCGTCCTCCAGCCGCATAACCAGTTCCCACCTCGACGACCGTTTATTCACCGCGTCTTCAGTCAGTGGAGAGCCGCGAACGAGACGGTCGCCTGGCTCACGGACGCCGAGACACTCTCGCCGCGTCGTCCTGAGTAACTCCTTGGGGCGACGCAGCCGAACAAGTGGTTGCCCCAATTTGCAGTTGGGAAAAGCGAACTTTTCACCGGCACGCTACGGCTAGGCGCGACGCCCTAGTGTAACAGACCTCATTCGATAGGTCAAAAGCCAAACATGTTACCGGGAGAAAATCTCTGCCACACAGTATTGACATTTGTTCACTATCTGGTGTAAACTGCGGTGTCACTTCACTCGGAGGGTTCGTCGTGACCGCCACCGCACCGCCCGTCGCCAACCGCATCGCCCAGCACTTCGCCCCGCCGCTGCCGCAGACGCCGGAGGAGCGGCAAGCGGTGTGGGCCGACACCCTCGCCGCCGCCATGCTGTTCTACCAGCGGCAGCTGGCCAGCCCGCTCGCGCATGAGGCCGCCGAGGCCGCCCGCGCCATCTTCGACCTGGAGAAGACGCGGCTGCGGCACGGCCGCCCCCTCGCCGGGGCCGACCCGCCGCCGGAGCCGGACGTGTTGCCGCCGCTCGAACCGCTCTACCAAGTGAAGGCGTGCGAACAGACACTCGGCGCGGCCGTGAAGGGCGGGGCGTTCGAGGAGGACGACCAGGACGAGTCGGAGCCGCCCGTGACGGTCGAGGAGAAGACGGACGAGGAGTTGGTCGCCGAATACGAGGCGGTGTGGCCGGAGAAGTTCGCGTGGTGGATGGGGATCATGCGGGAGGTGCTGGAAAAGCGCGGCCAGACGTGCGACGACGCGAACCTGCGTCGGGAAACGCGGAGCTATCTCGTCCGGAAACTGGTCGAACGGCGGTCGGGTGGCGTCCCCGGAACGCCGGGCGGCGGGCGGAATGGGCTGGACGACCGGGCGGCCCGTGCCGATAATTCCTGAACTGGATCGCTTCTAGGTCGGCTCGAACGGTCGCGATTCCCCGTTGCGGGAAGTCACCGACCGCGGTTTCGTCTGGGGCCGACAACCAAACCACCACCCCTCCGAGGGGCGCTGCGACGGGACGCGAGGGCGTTCCTGCCAGGCTCGGAAGGGGTGGCAAACTAGCAACGGCGCCCGTTCATCGTTTCGGAGACTTTGAACGTGAGCGCGACCAAGACCGCACCGAAGGCCGCCGCCTTCACCGACTACCACGTCGCCGACATCTCGCTCGCCCCGTGGGGCCGCCGCGAGATCGCCATCGCCGAGACCGAGATGCCCGGCCTCATGGCCATCCGCGAGGAGTACGCCGCCCGGCAGCCCCTCAAGGGGGCCCGCGTCACCGGCTCCCTGCACATGACCATCCAAACGGCCGTGCTCATCGAGACGCTCAAGGCGCTCGGGGCCGAGGTCCGGTGGGCGTCGTGCAACATCTTCAGCACCCAGGACCACGCCGCCGCCGCCATCGCCGCCGCCGGCATCCCGGTGTTCGCCTACAAGGGCGAGACGCTGGCCGAGTACTGGGAGTACACCCACCAGATCTTCGAGTGGGCCGACGGCGGGTTCACGAACATGATCCTCGACGACGGCGGCGACGCGACGCTCTTGCTCCACCTCGGGGCGCGGGCCGAGAAGGACATCCACGTCCTCGACAAGCCCGGCAGCGAGGAGGAGCGCATCCTGTTCGCGGCCATCAAGAAGCGGGTCGCGGCCCAGCCGGGGTGGTACTCGGAGCGGCTGGCGGCGGTGAAGGGCGTGACCGAGGAGACGACCACCGGCGTCCACCGGCTGTACCAGATGCACAAGCGGGGCGAGCTGAAGTTCCCGGCCATCAACGTGAACGACTCGGTGACGAAGTCGAAGTTCGACAACCTGTACGGCTGCCGCGAGTCGCTGGTGGACGGCATCAAGCGGGCGACGGACGTGATGATCGCCGGGAAGATCGCCGTCGTCGCCGGGTACGGGGACGTGGGCAAGGGGTCGGCCCAGGCGCTGCGGGCGCTGTCGGCCCAGGTGTGGGTGACGGAGATCGACCCGATCTGCGCGCTGCAGGCGGCGATGGAAGGCTACCGCGTCGTGACGATGGAGTACGCCGCGGACAAGGCCGACATCTTCGTGACGACGACCGGCAACTTCAAGGTCATCACGCACGCCCACATGAAGGCGATGAAGAACCAGGCGATCGTCTGCAACATCGGCCACTTCGACAACGAGATCGACGTGGCGTCGCTGGAAGACTACCGGTGGGAGGAGATCAAGCCGCAGGTCGATCACGTCATCTTCCCGGACGGCAAGCGGATCATCCTGCTGGCGAAGGGCCGCCTCGTGAACCTCGGCTGCGGGACCGGCCACCCGTCCTACGTGATGAGTTCGTCGTTCGCGAACCAGACGCTCGCGCAGATCGAGCTGTGGCAGCACAACGCGAAGTACCCGGTCGGCGTGTACGTGCTGCCGAAGAAGCTGGACGAGCACGTCGCGCGGTTGCAGTTGAAGAAGCTGAACGTGCAGCTGACGGAGCTGACGCCGGAGCAGGCGGCGTACATCCACGTCCCGAAGGAAGGGCCGTACAAGTCGGACCACTACCGCTATTGATCGGCGTCCCGTCGCCGGGGGTGACAACTCCCGGCGACGGGTTTTTGGTTTTGTTCCCTCCCCCCTGTGGGGGGAGGGGT
>JAESGS010000645.1_pt1 | contig 19980 bp, 11 predicted proteins | sample 9269761 | NCBI WGS metagenome assembly JAESGS01 (sample SAMN15741799, study PRJNA653493) | algae metagenome | isolation source: Cyanosarcina radialis HA8281-LM2 and co-occurring heterotrophs from damp... | place: USA: Makauwahi cave, Hawaii | collected 2011-01-06 | reverse complement strand
CTCGAGTCGTCGAGGACATAGGCGGAAAGGAGCAGCACCATTTCGTCCATGCCTCCGCCATTACGCCGAAGATCGACAATCAGCGCGGGCGACTGCGCAAGCAAGCTCATCGCCGCCACCGCCAGATCGCCGCCCATTTCCACCGGCGCAAAGGCCGTCAGGTTGAGGTAGCCAATTCCACCTTCCAGCCGCGCTACCCTGTCGAACCCATGGTTGACCCCGCTCCCGTACCAGCGCTCTAGCATCTGATCTTCATTGTCTTTCAGATTTACCGAGTTTGCGCGCACCGAGAGAGCAAAATGTCCGTCCCCGGAAAGGCACGCAATCGATCGGTTGCCCTTTTTGCGAAAACTTCGTCATCAAGAGCGGTCTCGAAAAGATCGCTCCTTGCGTCCCGCCGCAGTTGTTCGGCGATGGTCCTCGCTTTGATGGGATCGACATAGCGCGCCGCCACTAGGTCTGCTGCCTGCAGCAGGGCCGCACGCTGTTCTTCGGCAGTGGACGCCACGACTGGCAAGGGCATGAACGACAAGACGGCGGCAGCAACAACGCGAACAGCAAAATGTTTCACATCTTTTCCTCTGCGCGAATGCGCTCGCTGAAGGACCGGCGTTCAAGGGCCTCGATCGTTTCTGCGACAAGCCTCGTCAGCGGATAGGACAGGTCTTCGTCGAGCGAAGATGCGGCGGCGTTGGTCGCCCGCCAGCGCGTCTCGAGCTGTGGCAATATACTGATGAGGCTTGGCGTAAGGGCCACGATCCGTTCCCGGCCATCAAGGCCGCGATCTGCCGAAACCCATCCGGCAGCGCTCATTTGCGTGATTGTCTGGCTGACGGCGGAATGCGTCATCCCCGCATGCCTGGCGATCTGCTTGATCGATGCGGGTCCGATCTCTTGCAGCGTTCGGACTATGGGGGTGTACCGCGGCCGATAGTTCAACCCGTCGGCGCGGTAGATCTCGGCAAGCTCATCATCGAGAAGCGACAGCAAATGCCGCAGGGCGGTTCCAAGCGTGCGTTGACTCTGCATGCGGACAATATAACAGCGCTGTTATATTATGCAATCCCGGTTCGTCGAACGGTCCACAACTATGGTCGGCACCGGCGAAACGAGGGTGCCAATTCAGCGGAGAGAAATATGCTCAGCGTTTCAAACCATCCGCCGAGCTAGCGACCTCGCGTTCGGCCTGCACAAAGCCATATGCCGGAACGACCGCGCCGTCCCGCGCAACGACGTTCGGCCACCACGTCATGAGACGGTTACCGGCATCGGGATCGCTCCCGATGAACGCGCCGCGCGACAATGTGATCTCGGCGCTCGCGAAATGCCCGGCGCCTCCGCAAAGGATGGCGCGCGTCGGGGCAGCGTCGCCGGCAAGAGACAGCAATCCCGGGCTGACGAGCGCCGGATCGAGCGCCGCAAGGCTCTGCTCGGACAAGACCCCATGCGTCATCTGCGTCGCGGCGGTGGGCGCGAGGCTGTTGACGCGGATGCCATATTTCTCGCCCTCGATCGCCAGCGTCTGCATCAGCCCGACGAGCGCCATCTTGGCGGCGCCGTAATTCGCCTGCCCGAAATTGCCCCAGAGCCCCGACGAGGAGGTCGTCATGACGATGCGGCCATATTGCTGCGCGCGCATCACCTCCCATACCGCCTTGCAACAGATCGCGGCACCCATCAGGTGGACGTCGACGACCAAACGGAAATCGTCGATACTCATCTTGGCGAAGCTCTTGTCGCGCAGGATGCCCGCGTTGTTGACGAGGATGTCGATGCGTCCCCACGCATCGATCGTGTCGCGAACCATCGCCGCGACCGCGGCCTCATCGGTCACCGAAGCCGCGATCGCCAACGCCTCTCCGCCATTCGCGACGATCTCCGACGCGACCTGCTCGGCAGCAGCCAGCGCGAGGTCATTCACCACGACGCGTGCGCCCTGCCTTGCGAGGTAGAGCGCATGGGCGCGGCCCAATCCGCCGCCGGCGCCAGTGACGATCGCTACGCGGTCCCGCAACGGCAGAATCTCTTGTTCCATAATAATCTCCATTCACTCTCTAGTGAGTTAATATATTGAACAGACAAAAGACAAGCGGGCGAGCCGGCCCTTCCGTCTAAGCCTTTTTGTTGCAGATTTGCCGGAAACCCGCCGCCATAAAGGCGGCCATGCGTGCCTTGATGGCTTCGAAGTCCTCGGACTTGCAGACGCCGCCCGACAGCTTGTCGATGCGTCCGGTGCGTGCGAGCGTGACCATCAGCGCGCCGGTGACGAAATGATAGCCCCAGAAGATATCCTCTTCGGCGCAATCGGGCATCGCTTTCTTCAGCAGCTCGATCAGGCGAAGAACCACGGGATCGAAATGGCTGTCCATCAGCTCGGCGCCCCATTCGGGGGTGTTCGCGACCTGCGCCCCGAGCGCACCGTAATTTTTCCAGCCGTCGCCGCCGTGGATATAGAGATCGAGGTCGGTGTCGAGGAAGGCGTGGAGCGCGCCCTCGATCGTCGGTTTGCCGCCGCTCGCGCGATCATATTCGTCGAGCGCCTGCATCCGCTTGGTGCTCGTCACCACCGCGCGGCGCGCAAAGACAGCGTCGAATAGCTTCTTCTTGTCCTCGAAATAATAGTTGAGCAGCGTGTGGTGGACTCCCACGCGCTTTGCGACATCCTTCAGCGTCACACCGTGCAGGCCGTGCCGCGAAAACAGCAGTTCGGCCTCGTCGAGGATCTGCTCCATCGTCTCGGCGCGCTGTTCGGCCTTGGTCGATCGCCGACGCGTCTTCGCCTCTTCTGCCACTATTCCGACTTTCAATAACTGTTCCGTTGCCGCCCCTGCTGCAACGTCCCCTTGCCGATCAACCCGCGCCATGGTCGTTCCGCAAGCGAATCTTATCGATTTTTCCGGTCGGCGCCAGCGGCATGGACGCGAGGCGCACGACGGCATCGGGAATCCACCAGGGCGCCACACGGCCGGCGAGCGGCGCGAGCAGGTCAGCGTCGCTGATGTCGACATCCGCGCCAAGCTCGACGAGCAGTACCGGCCGCTCGCCCCATTTGGGATCTTCGCGCCCGATCACCGCAGCGAGCGACACCTGCGGCAAGGCGCCGACGACGGCCTCGATCTCGGCGGGGTTGATCCATTCGCCGCCCGACTTGATCAGATCCTTGGCGCGGCCGGTGATCGACAAATTGCCGCGTGCGTCGATCCGGGCGAGATCGCCGGTCGCGAACCAGCCATCATCGTCGGTCGCGGACGCCTCTTGCCCGAGATAGCGTTCGACCACTGCCGATCCGCGAACACGCAAATGCCCCTCGACCCCGCGCTGCTCCGGCAACGCGATACCTGCCGCGTCGGTGAGCAGCAGGTCGACGCCGATCGCAGGCCGCCCCGACACCGATGCGGTGCGCAGCGGGTCGTCGGGCGGTGCGATAGTGCCGAGCGGCGACAACTCGGTCATGCCCCAGCTCGTCTGCACGGTGACGCCAAGGCGTCGCTCGATGCGCTCCATCAGCGCGGGCGCCATCGGCGCGCCCCCAACGATGATGCGCTTCAGCGACGGCAGCTCGCCGCCCGCCGCCTCAAGATGCTCGACAACGCCGAGCCAGACGGTCGGGACGCCGACCCCGACCGTCACGCCCTCGGCCGCGATCAGCCGCGCGAGGCTCGCGCCGTCGGCCTGCCGCCCGGGGAGTACGAGCTTGCCGCCGACCGCTGGCAACGCGAACGGCAGCCCCCAAGCGTTGGCGTGGAACATCGGCACCACCGCGAGTACCGCATCGCGATGGGTGAAGGCCATGACATCGGCCTGCAACGTACGCAGCGTGTGGAGGAAGCTTGCGCGGTGTGTGTAGGTGACGCCCTTCGGCGCGCCCGTCGTTCCCGAGGTAAAGCAGAGCCCGGCCGGCGAACGTTCGTCGAAGCCACCCCATAGGGCTCCGCCCGGCGCATCGGCCATCAGGGCTTCGAGGTCGTGGAGCGGTGGCGCGGCAGCAGGCCAATCGCCAGCGGGCCCGTCGATCACCAGCACCTGCCCGATCGCTGGAGCCCGCTCGGCGATCGACCGCGCGAGCGGCAGCAAGTCGGCGCTGACGATCAGCAGCTTCGCGCCCGATTGCGCTGCCATTGCCGCGAGTTGCGGCGCGGTGAGGCGCGGATTGAGCGTATGGCAGACGGCGCCGATGCCCATCGTCGCATACCAGGCCTCGACATGCGTCTGGCTGTTCCATGCCAGCGTTGCGACGCGGTCGCCCTCGCCCACCCCGAAGCCGGCGAGCAGCGACGAGATCGCGAGGCTCCGGTCGCGCAGCATCGCATAGCCGATCCGGCCAACGCTTCCATCCTCGCGCGCGGTTACGACCTCGGCCTCGCCGTGCCAGCGCGCGGCATGGTCGAGGAATTTGTCGAGGGTAAGCGGATAATCCTGCATCATACCGTGGATCATGGACAGTTCGCGTCCTTCGCGAGGACCGGCGAAACGATGCCGGTGTTCCAGTTCCACGGCTGGTTACCCGCCGCACGGCGGCGACAGACCGCGGCTTCGTGCAGCGCATACATGCCGGGCATCAGCCGCGCACCGGGACGGGGCACGTCAGCGAAGGCCATGAAGGCGGCGTCCTTGCCATAGGGGCGCCATGCCGCCTGCCCCACGGCCTCGGGCTTGCCCGTCCTAGCGAAGGAGACCCAATAGTCGCCCATCGCGGTCGCAAAGCGGCGCTCACCGACGGTGTCGGGAATCTTCGGCCAATAGGGCGGCGTGTCGCTGGCGGTGCCGAACACGAAGGGGATTTCGGCGGCATGAAAGCCGTGCAGCCCGGCCTCGCTCGTCGCCGGATAGCCATGGTCGAAGAGGTAGAGATAGGCGGGCTGACCTAGCGCGGTTTGCTTGATCGCTAGCCGTTCGGAGGTCCAGCCATAGAGCGCGTCGCGCGGGGTCGCGAGGATCGTCTCGGCAAGATTCTTTGCAGGATAGAGTTTGAGCCAGGCATCGGCGAGGTCGCCATAGCGTTCGCGGATAGCCGTCTCATAAGCGGCGGCATTGGCAGGAACCGGCGGCGCGAGGATGCGCAGCGAGCGGATTTCGCCGATGTTGAACCCGGCGATCATCGGCACGGGCGCCTGCTCGCCGCGGTCGAAGATGTCGACGAGTTGGTCGGGGAGGACCTTGCCGTCGACGGTGCCCCATGGGAAATATCCCACCTTGGCCGCGCCGTCGGTCAGCTGGGCCGGATCGACGTTGCGCAACGCCGCGATGTCGGCGGCGCCGAGCGCGGCGGCAACTTTCTCGCCCGTCGCTTCGGCGGCGGGTTCGCCGTGGCGAACCTCCTTCAGCGAGGGGGTCGAGATCATATAGGCGCTCTGCGCGATCGCCTTGTGGAACAGGCCGCGCGCCTTTGGCGATGCCATCAGATACATCACGCTGAGCGCGCCAGCGGACTCGCCCGCGATTGTGACGTTCGCCGCATCACCGCCGAATGCGCCGATGTTCGCCTTCACCCATTCGAGCGCGGCGATCTGGTCGAGCAACCCATAGTTGCCCGACACGCCGTCGGGCGATTCCGCGCTGAGGCCCGGATGCGCCATGTAACCAAGCACGCCGAGGCGGTAGTTGATCGATACAACAATGGCACCGCGCGCCGCGAGCTTGGCGCCGTCGTACATGCCCTCATGACTGTAGCCTGTGGCGAGCGCACCGCCGTGAATCCACACGATTACCGGGGCGCCCGTCACCTTTTCCGGCGCCCAGATATTGAGCGTCAGGCAATCCTCCGAAATCTTCGCGGGCGGATTGGCGTAGATGTGCACCGCGGTCGGGCGCGGTTGGATGCAGGCGGCGCCGAAGCTCTGCGCCTTGCGTACACCGGGCCAGGCGGGCAGCGGCTGTGGAGCTTTCCAACGGAGCGGCCCGACCGGCGGCTGCGCGAAGGGGATGCCCTTGAACTCGCGGATTTTGCCGACGGTCTTACCCTCGACGGTGCCCGCGGGTGCTTCGACCACCGGGCTCGCGGCGACGGCTGGCGCCGCCATCAACAGCCCGGCCGCCGATAATGCGCTGTATAGTTTCTTCATGCCGCCAACTCCTGCCGGCCATCCTCTCGGCGCAGCCGCCGCGCGAGCCAGAGGAAGAGACCGATCGCGATCAGATAAAAGGGCGTCAGCGTGTAGAGCGCCGTTTGCAGCCCGTGGAGGTCGCCCTGCGCCTTGAACCAGTCACTCGCGAAGCCGACCCATGTCGGCCCGAGCCCCAGTCCGATGAAGTTCATGATGAGCAGCAGCAAGGCGCCCGCGAGGACGCGCTGATTGGGCTTCACTTCTTCCTGAACCAGCGCAACCGAGGCCGAGAGGTAGAAATAGTTGAAGATCATCACGACGGTGAGGAGCGCCAGCGCGAGCGGCCAGCCCGGCGCCCAGACGAAAGCGACGTAAAAGGGCATCGCGACCACCAGTGAGAGCGCGGGCGCGATCGCATAGCCGGCGCGCGATTTACGGACCATGTGGTCGATCACGCGGCCCGAGACAACCATCCCGCCGCCCATGCCAATCAGCAACACCAGTGCGTACCAGATCGCGACGTCGCCGAGCTCCATGCCCTTTTCGCGCATAAGGAACAGCACCGCGAAATTGCCGAGGCCGTAAGTGACGAACTGTGTCGCGCCGCTGCCCAGCGCCGCGAGCATCAGGATCGGGTGTGAGAGGAACATGCGCACGGTCGGCCAGAAGGCCGCCTTGTCCTCGGCGCTTACGGGCGAAGCCGCGACATCGGTCGCGCCGCGCTTGGGCTCGCGCACGGTCAGCCACACCGCCAGCGCCGTCACGATCCCGATCGCGCCCACCGCGATGAAGGGAATGCGCCAGCCGAAGCGCTCGGCGATCGCCGCGCCGAACGCCACTCCCGCCGCTGCTCCGATCGCCGGGCCGAGGTTGAAGATGCCGAGCGCCGCGGCGCGTTTGCCGGGCGGATAGGTATCGGTGATGATCGCATAGGAGGGCGGCACGCCCCCCGCTTCGCCGAAGCCGACGACCATCCGCGCAACGACCAGTTGCGTATAGTTGGCGGCCATGCCGCACGCGACGGTCGCCCCGCTCCAGATCGCGCAGGCGGCGGAAAGGACGCCGACGCGGCTGGTCCGGTCGGCAAACCAGCCGACCGGGATCGCGATGAAGCAATAGAACATCGCGAAATAGAGCCCGCTGATCAGCCCGAGCTGGCCGTCGCTGATCTGGAGCGCATCCTGGATCGGCTTCGCCAGGATCGACAGCAGCTGCCGGTCGAGGAAGTTCAGCACATAGACGAAGCAGAGCATCCCCAAAACGAAGGTGGGGTTGTTCCCCGGCCGTGTGGACGCGACGGCCGGGGAGAGCGAGGCTTCTGCACCCGCCATCACTAGAGCCCGTAGCCGAGACGGATACCGAAGGTACGCGGCCGCATCGTCCCGAAGCGGCTGTTCAGGAAGGCCTCGGGGTGGATGTAGGTGATCGAATGATCGTCGAAGAGATTTTCGACATAGAGCTGCGCCGAAATATCGCCCTTCTTCAAACCGAAGCTGAGGTTCACGTTGCTGTACGCGTCGGTCTTTCCGAAGGTCGCGAGCGGCACGTTCGGCGCGCCCGGGGTGTTCGGGAAGCTGCTGTTATACGCGCCGATATGCTGCGCGTTGACCGCCAGCATGGCGTCGACGTCGGTAGCAAGCTTGAAGCTGTACGACATATAGGCCGACCCTTGGATCCGCGGCGCCGACAGCCGGTGCCCGAGCACCGCGCCCGAAATCGCAGCCTCTTCGGGCGACAGCTTGGTGATCTTGCTGTCATTATACGCGCCGTTGAAACCGATCGCCCACCCCGTCGCGGGGATCACCCCGACCTCGAACTCGAAGCCCTTGCTGCGCGCCGCGCCGATGTTGGTCGCGAACTGGACCGAGTCCGACACGCGGTTCGCCTGCGCCTGGATATTGCTCCAGTCGATCTGGTAGAAGGCGACGTTCATGCTGACGCGTCCGCCCAGCCAGCGGCCCTTCGCACCAATTTCATAGCTTTTGAGGTTATCCGAATCCGCGCCGAAGGGAATGACGATGTCATTGGGATCGACGACGCTCGGCCGGCCTGCAAAGGCGTTGACGATCGGGGCGCGAAAGCCCGTCGAGAAGGTCGCATAGGTGGTGACGCTCTCGCTCGGCTTGAACGTCGCGCTCGCTTTCCACGACGGCTTTGACCCTTTCGCCTTGATGCCTTCAACCGCGGCATAGGGCGTGAATGTCGTGAAATTGACCGGAAGATACGCCCCAGTAGGGCCCTTCAGCCCGGCCAGCGCCGCCTGGAGATAGTTCAGATTGAAGAACCCCGGCGCGGTCGCGAGATAGCCGCCCTCTTCGGTAAAGCCCTGCGCCGACGTCTCGCCATAGCGCAGCCCGCCTGTCAGCCAGAAATTGTCCGAGAAGCGGTAAGTCAGCTCGCCAAAGCCGGCGAGTTCCTTGCTCAGCGAATGGGTATATTGCTTCTGATAATATTGGTCGGGCAGCCCCGTCATGTTGCGCGACGCGAGAAACGCGGGGTTCGACCGATAGAAATAATCGACGTCGCGGCGGCGATCGAGATAGAAGCCGCCGACGACGAACTGGAACGGCCCGTCGAGCGTCGACGCGAGGCGCGTTTCCTGCACGAACACCTTGTCATAACCATCGGCGTCGAGGCCGAACGCAATCGGCGCGCCGGCGAAGGAGCCCGGCTGGAAGGTGCCGGCCAGATCGACGTAGAAGCGCTGGTCGAAATCCGAATAGGTCGACGAACTGGTGAGCTTCGCGAAGTCGAATTCATAGTCGATCGTCGCGTTGGCGATCAGCTGCTTGCCGGTGAAGCGGTCGGGCTGGTCGGAAACGCGCTTGTTGCGCCCAAGCGACGGGCTGGTCAGTGACGAATCCTTCGGATTGCTATATTCGTATGAGCCGAGCAGCTTGATCGACAGGCGATCGGTCGGGCGCCACAGCAGGGTCGCGCGGCCGCCATAATCGATCAGCGTGTTCGAATTTTTGACCCCGGTCCCGACATTGTCGAGATAACCTTCCTCGTCGCGATAGAAACCGACGACGCGCAGCGCGAGCTTGTCCTCGACGAGCGGCACATTAACCATCGCATTATAGCGCTGACGAATCGAATCCGATCCGGTGAGCCCGATATCGACGAGTGCCGAAACGTCGAAATCATTGAGGTCGGGAGTTTTCTGAAGGATGCGCATCGCGCCCGACAGCGAGCCCGAACCGAAGAGCGTGCCCTGCGGTCCGCGCAGGAATTCGACGCGTTCGACGTCGAACAAATTGGGGTCGACGACAGTGGTGTTGCCGATCGTCGAGACGGGAAGCTCGTCGATGTATATCGCGACCGAGCTTTGCAGATTGGCGTTATAGCCGTTCGTCGCGATGCCGCGCGCGGTGAAATTGTTGAAGTTGGCGGTCGGCTTGTTGAGCACGACGCCCGGCGTCTCGCGCCCGATGCCTTCATAACCGACGATGCCCTTTTCGGTCAGTTCCTCCTGAGAAAAGGCCGAGATGCTGATCGGCACGTCCTGGATGCGCTCGGCACGCCGCGTCGCGGTGACGATGATGTCATTACCTTCGCGCGCTTCATCGGCCTGCGGCGCGGTATCGGCGGCGTCCTGTGCAGCGGCGCCCGCCGGGATTGCGAAAAGCGCGCCCGCGCATACGGACGCAAACAGCTGAACCCTCATCTTGCCCTCTCCCATTCATCACCGCTCGATCGTCGGCATGCCCTGTTAGTGACAGCGCGGGGATCAAGAGTCAACATTCACTCTCTTGCGTGTGAATGAAATGCGATAACGCCGGATGATGGGCTATGCCGGTGATGGGGCGGCAATAGAAACAAGATTGGCGGAAGAGCTTGCGCTACCTCAACCGCGAGGGCGAAGCGGCATCTTCTCCCGCGCGCGCCATCGCGCAAAAGGGGCGTGCGGGCTCAAACGTCCCGGCGCCGCGGTGCGCGGCAACCGCTCCCCCGCTATGGAGCATCTCCGCCCACCCGCAGATGAGGGAGCACGTATATGGCCGTCAGGATCGGTACCGAGTTTCTCGTCAACACGCTCCATACATATGGCGAACAAGGTCAGGCCGATATAGCGGGCACCGCCGATGGCGATATTGTTGTCACCTGGCGCAGTCAGGTGCGCGGCGACGAGCTGCCCCGATCCTATTCGGACATCCACGCCCGCGCGTTCGGCACGGGCCGGGCGATCGGCGACGAGTTCCGCGTGAACATGATCACCGACGATGCGCAGGTCAGCCCGGCGGTCACCGCCCGTGCCGACGGAAGCTTCGCGATCGTCTATAGCAGCGGCGAGGAGAATCATCTTCCTGGCACTTCGGTGAACACGCGGATCATTGGTGCCGACGGCGTCCCGATCGGCCCTGAACTGCTGACCGATTATGATTATTACCACCAGAACCCGCAGATTGCCGGTTTCGCCGATGGCCGCACGGTGACGGTATGGAGCGGCGAGGATCAGGGCGAGGGCGAGATTCGCGCTGCCGACGGGACGGTGCTTTCGAGCTTCGTGTTCGGCTGGGACGGGCGCGTGAAGCCCAAGGCGGTTGCGGCACTGGCCGATGGCGCGTTCGCGCTGCTCTGGCACGGCCAGCGCGATGAAAACGACGCGCAGGAAGGCGGACTCCCTGCCTTCTACGGCCAGATACGTGCGGCTGACGGCAGCGCGGGAGCGATCTTCGAGATCGGCGCGGCGCCGGGCGAGGACCCCAGGCCCTCGATCGTCCAGCTTTCCAACGGCAACATCGTCGTGGTGTGGCAGGACGACGCCACTGATGCCGATCCGGCGGTCGATCCCGATGGCACCGACGTGAAGGCGCGGATGTTCTCGCCCGCGGGCGTGCCGCTGGGCGAGGCCTTCACGGTCAACACGCTCGCCGCGGGCGACCAGCGCGACGCCGATATTGCGGCGCTTTCGGACGGGCGCTTCGTCGTCACCTGGCGCGACGCCAACGGCGAACCCGGCGAACCGAACGCGGGCGCCTCGATCCGCGCCGCGGTGTTCGGAAGCGACGGCCAGCGGTTGGGCGACGAATTCCAGGTCAACACCGCCGCGCTCTACGATCAGGACCACCCCCGCGTCGCCTGGCTCGGCGCGGATCGCTTCGCGATCAGCTGGACCGACGGCAGCGGCGACGACATCGACATCATGGACGGCGGGATCAAGGTGCAGATCTTCGCAGTCGACGCCCCTGCCCCCAATGCGATCGGCGGCACAAGCGCAGCGGATAGGCTGACTGGGACCTTCGCCGACGACACGATCAGCGGCGGCAGTGGCGGCGATACGCTGTTCGGCGGCGCCGGCGAGGACCGGCTGTTCGGCGAGAAGGGCGAGGACAAGCTCTACGGCGGGCTGCACGACGATCAACTCGTCGGCGGCTGGCAGAGCGATGAGCTCTATGGCGAGCTCGGGCGCGACACGCTCTATGGCGATCTCCTTGCGATCGGCAGCGGCAGCCGTGGCGGCAACGACCGGCTTTACGGCGGCGACGGCGCCGACATACTCTTCGGCGACGCACGGAGCATCGCGGCGGGGGGCCAGGGCGGCAGGGACGCGCTGAAAGGCGGCAGCGGCGACGACCGGCTCTACGGTGATGGCGAAACGGGTGCGGGCGTGGCGACGGGCGGCGGCGCGGACACGCTCGACGGCGGCGCGGGCAACGATCAGCTCTGGGGCGGCGGCGGTGACGATCGCTTCATCTTCAACGGACTGTCCGGCAGCGACATCATCTGGGATTTCGGTCAGTCATCGGGCGACAACGACGTGATCGACCTGCGCGGCACCGAGGCCGGCGATCCGACGAACGGCCAGCTTCAGGTCTATTATGTGGATGGCAATGCAATCCTTGAGTTCAATGGCGGGCGCATCACGGTGATGGGTGTGACGCATCTGGACGATTCAGACGTACTGGTCACCTATCGCAACGGCGGACAATCCCCGTTCGAAAGCCAGGCCCCTGACCCACGTGTTGCGTTGATGGTTCAGGCAATCGCGGCGTTCGGCGCGCCCGGCGCGACCGAAACGCGCATGAGCCGCAGCGCGGAAGGATCGCGGCCCATCGACTATTTCGCGGGATAGGAACGCGCCTTCATCTCCCTCTCCTTTACGAGTGCCCGGCGGGAGGCCCGCCGGGCACTGCCCGGATCACATCCGCTGCGTCAGGCTGAGGAAGAAACTGCGTAGCCGCGGATCGCCGTAGGGCGCGTAACCCGACGTACGGGTCACGTCGATCGGCGGCCGTTTATTGAAGATATTGTTGATCCCGGCGCGCAATTCGGTTCCGGTCGGGAGAGAAATGCTGCCGAACAGGTCGAAGAAAGTCGAGCCCGACACGCGGTTCGCACCCTGGTTCAGCACGATCGGATATTCGCCGGTCGCGTCATCCTTGTAGCGCAGATAATAGCCGCTCGTGTGCCGCGCGCGTGCCCCGATGCTCCACCGCTTCGTCGAATAATTGGCGGTCAGCGTCCCGCGGAATCGCAGGCTGTTGCCGATGCCTGTAATATTCTGGGTGGTGACGATACCGTCCTCTTCGAAAACGGCGGAGGCCGGCGTGACTTGGCTTTTCAAGTCGAGAAGCAGTGTGCCGCTTCCCGTGACGCTGAACGTACCATCGCCGATTTGCGTCTGGTAATCGGCCGAGAAATCGACCGATTCACTCTGGCTGAGCGAGAGGTTCGTATATCGCGCGTCGATGTAAATGATCTTGCCGACACCGAAGGGATCGCCCGGTGCGGGCGCCGCGCGGGTAAAGCGTTCGGGGTGCGCCGCATAAAAGGATTCGAACGCCTCCTGTTCCTCAGGCGTGTTGGCGAACAGCAACCTGCGCGGATCATAATAGGCATTCCGGATCGTGATCCGGCTCCAGTCGGCCCGCAACGTCAGGCCGGGCACGAACCGCGGCGTCAGGACCGTGCCGAAAGACCAGCTTTTCGATCGCTCCGGGTCGACGTCGGGATTGCCGCCCGTGACGCCGTTGAGACCGCGAAAAAGACCGAAGAAATAGGTTTCGCCGATCAGCTCGCCCCCCCGCTCCGGATCTCTCACGCTCGTCGAGATGAAATTCGGGACATCGGGCGAAATGGTGAACGGCGGCGGCGGGTCCGCGACCAGCGCCGAGAGGTACGGGGGCTTATATCCGGTCGAATAGCTCCCGCGAAAGGCGATGTCGGGCGTGACCGACCATTTCGCCGCGATTACGGGATTGGTGGAATGGTTCTTGGTCGTAATGTACGGGATCGTAACCCCCGCCGGCGGGCATGCGCTGGCGCGCTGCTCGGGCGTCAGATAACCCACGACATTGGCAAGACAGGTGAAGGTCGTGTTGGTGCCGACGCCGGTGTAGCGATCATATCGACCGGACAGACGCAGTTCGAATTCATGGACCAGTGGCACATGATTGTCGGCGCCGACGACGGGCAGGACCAGTTCGCCGAAGGCGCTGTCGGTAGAAATGCTGCGCCCCGGCGAATAGCTGATGCCCGATCCGAAGGGCGGGCTGCCCGGCCCGTCGTTGAAAAACACATTGTCGCCGAACCATTGTTTCCGCGTTTCGGCGACGAGCGTGACGACCGGCTTGCCGCCCGGAAGGCGCGCAAAGCCGATTGGGCCGGCCAGCTTGAACGTATAGGTGGTGGCGGTCGATTTTGACGGCGCCTGCTCTGCAAACCGGCCTTCGGGATCGAGTTCGGGCTCGATCGGATAGGCCAGCGTGTCGCGGAACATGTCGAGCTGCCCGGTTTCGAAGAGCTGCCGGAAAGGGCGCGAAATCTGTTTGGTTCCGCTATGCGTCGTCGTTGTTGCCCAGCTCTTGCTGAAATCGAAATTCGCCTGCCATTTGTAAGGCAGTTTCACGATCAGCCCGCCGATAGCCTGTTTGTTTTCCATCACCGATTTGAAGGTGTCATAGCCTTCGGATGGGAAAGTGATGGTGATAACCTGATTGAACGGATTGAGCGGGGAGCTCGGATTCAGCTGGAAATTGTCGGGCAAAATCCCCGTCAGCCCCTGCGACGTATAGCGCTGATAAGACCCTGACCCGTAGATGGAGAGCCAATCGGCAATTTCTCCGCGCGTCGAAAGCGAGACGTTGACGCCCTCGCTGCCCCCCATGAGCGGCGATCGGTCGCCGGGAATCAATCCACCCGAGGTCCCGGGCGCCGGATCGATGCTGACCTTCCCGGCATTGGCGAGGAGCGCCGCGCCAAGCGCCGCATTGCCCTCGATGGCACGCCCCTGGAAGCCGGCGGGAATGAAGCTCACCCGCGAGTTGAGCGCCGTGACGCCGTTCACGGCATATTGCGGCTTGAGCGTCAAATTGGTGTCGCTCAGGATATTGGGCAGGCTTGAAAAGAGGAGGCCGCTGTTCGGATTCGTCGAATCGAAATAGGCGGGATTGTTGTCGAGAATATATCTGACGCCCTCCTGCACAAACGGACGGTCGCCAGCAAATAGCGGATCGGTCTTCTGCCAGTTTGCGCTGAGCGTCACCGAGAATTTATTGCGGAGGATCGGCCGGGTATAGTTGGCGCTGACGCGGCGTTCGATGGCGTGCCCGTCGGTGGTGCCCCCGACATAACCGCTGACCTCGAAACCCTTGAAGTCGCGGCGCAGAATGACGTTGATGACGCCGCCAACGGCATTGCTGCCATATTGGCCGGCGGCCGACGAGGCGAGGACCTCGACGCGCTCGATCTGTTCGATCGGGATGCCCATGATCGAGGATTGAACGAAGCTGCCGTCCCCGTTGTTGGGGTCGGCGATACGGCGCCCGTCGACGAGGATCAGCGTGCTGTCGAGGCCGAGACCGCGCAGATCGATCCGTGAATCGCGTGCGCTGCGCTGACTGGCCGTCGTAATGCTGGTGTTCGCGCCCAGAAAGTCGCGAAAAAAGCTGTCGAGGTCGGTCGCCCCGGACCGCTTGATGTCTTCGCGCGAAAAGACCGTATAGGGCTGTGCCTCATCCTTGCCGCGCGGGATGTCGGTGTTCAAAGACCAGCTCCGCTGGCCGACAACCAGGATTTCCGGGATGTTCGCCTGCCCGTTCACATAGCCCTGATCGGCGCTCATGTCGGAAATGATCCGCTTCGCCTTATCGAGATTCGCCTTGCTGGTGCCCGAGACGACATAGGAGCCGGCGCTCACGCGCTTGAAGGTGAGCCCGCTGTCCTGCAGCAGCCGGGCCAGTGCTTCCTCGACCGTCATCCGGCCGCGGAGCGCCTTGTTTTTCCGGCCTGACACGCTTGCTGGCGGAAAGACGACCTGCACATTTGCCGTGCGGCCGAGGGCGATGAGCGCGTTGGAAAGCTTGCCCGCCGGAAGGTTGATATTCACCTGTCCGCCGGGCGCCGCTTCCTGCGCCGCCGCCGCGACGGTGCCGCCCGGCATCACGACAAGCGCCGCCGCGCCAGCCGCAAGAACGCACCGCAAAATCTGAACTCTTGTCCGCACCCCAGTCATCGACAGATCCCCTCTCCTGAAGATTGCGAGGCGCGTTTTCCCGCCTCGAACCCCCAGACGCAGTGCCGACGAAAAACCCCATCCAGTGTGCAAAAAATTGCGACATGGGCGAAACACAAGTTCAGGGCGTGTGATACAATTCCACTTCGCCGCGTTCATTCTTCCGCGCCGCAACGGGCAGCATCGCACCGACGAGCGCCGTGAACGCATCGGCATCCCCGGTTTTGACAATGCCGCTGATCCGCATGTCGGCGACGCGCGGGTCGCGTACGACAATCGGACTAGCCGAATAACGGTTGAGCTCGGCGATCGCATCGCCGATCGGCGCATCGTCGAATTCGACGAGCGACTGTCGCCAGAGGAGCTGCTGCTCGACATCGACGCTCTGCACCACGGGTGCGAGCCCGGTGGCCGAGGAGAATTGCTCGCCCGGCGCAAGGAAAGTCGGCGCGGGCATTTTCGTGACCACCGCATCAGCAGCCTGCTCGTCGACACGGACGCGCCCGCGCAGCAATGTCACCTGTAACCGGTCCTTGTCGAGCCGCACCTCGAACAGCGTGCCGAGCGCGGTGACCTTGCGCCCCGCGACAACCACCGAGAAAGGACGATCGGCGGCATGCGCGACGTCGAACAGCGCCTGCCCGCGCACCAGCCGCACGAGCCGTTCGCGCGCACCATAATCGACCGCTATCTCGGTGCCGGTATTAAGCGTGACCTTCGACCCGTCGGCCAGCGTGACGGTCCGCTGTTCGCCGACCGCGGTTTTGTAAATGGCTTGCCCCGCGGGAGCACCTGTCCCCGCGTCGGCGACCTGCGGCGGCGAGCCGGGCAAGCGCTGGCCCACCTCTCCCGCCTGAAAGACGATGAGCGCCGCCACGATCGACGCTGCGAGCGCGCCACCCGCCCAGGGCATCCAGCGCCGGCCTGCTGCGGCGGCATGGCCCTGCGCTTCCTCGCGCAGCGCGGCAAGCTCGGGCAGATCGGCGTCGAGGTCATCGAACAGCCCCATCGCATCGTTCGCCCGCTCGAAGGCCGCTTGGTTCGGCGCCTCGGCAAGCCATTCGTCGAATTCGGCCAGCTCGGCCTCGTCCAGGTCGCGGCTGTCCATGCGCACCGCCCACTCGGCGGCCCGATCCTCCGGCGTCTCGGCGCCTCCGGGAACCAGCTTCAGCTTCATATCCTGTCGTCCATGCCCTTCGCGAGCTGGGCCACGGCGCGCTCCATATGCTTCTCGACCGCGCTTACCGAAATCCCCAACCGCGTCGCAATTTCCTGATATTTCACTCCCTCGAGACGTCTCAGCACGAATATGACCCTGGTACGTTCAGGCAAGGCCTGAAGGATTTGCATGGCGCGCGCAAGGCGCTCCCTTTTTGCCAAGACGTGCTCGGGCGAAAAATCCACACCTCCGTGGACGGATTCGTCAAATTCTTCATGGGCATGGCTCTGCCGGCTTCCGCTCTTGCGGAGATGGTCGGTTACGACGCTTTGCGCGACCCGGAAAATATAACCCTTCGCATTTTCGATCGAGTCGAGTTCGCCGCGCTGGATCAGTCGCTCGAACACCTGCTGGACCATATCCTCGGCAACCGCGCCGTCGGAAATACGGCTGGAAAAGAAACGCAGCAGCGGGCCGCGATAGGCGCGGTGCAGGCTGTCGACAGCCGTATTTTCGCGCGTATGCGTCACCTGGTCCGATCCGCTTCCCACCCTATTGCCGACGATCGTCATAATGATGTCGCAAATCGGGGTCGCGTCAAGGCGCCTTGCAGTAACGTCATTTCATAAGCTCCTGCGGGGACGTCGGCCCACCGATCTAAATTCCGGATCGGGATGGGGTTTTTCACGCACGCTGCGTCTTCTGGTCCGGAAACGTTTCGCAGCCCCGCAAAGCCGGGCGCGGGACGCATCGTCCGGATCATGAGGGGAGTAGGAAATGAAGCTTTCATTGCAGTCGCGGTTGTCCATCGGCGTGTCGCTTGCCGGTCTCGCGCTGGCAGCGCCGCTGGTATCTCCGGTCACGGCACAACAGCTTGCCGGGGCGACGGCGCCGTCGCAGCCTTGGGCACATGAAGCGAGCGACATACCCGTCGACCGCGACATCCGCTTCGGCCTGCTGCCGAACGGGCTACGCTACGCGATCATGCACAATGCGACGCCCAAAGGGAAAAGCTCGCTGTGGCTGCGTATCGACGTGGGATCGCTGATGGAGAAGGAAAATCAGCGCGGCCTCGCCCACTTCATGGAGCATATGGCATTCAACGGGACCGAGAATATTCCGGAGAATGAGCTGATCCACAAATTGCAGCGGCTGGGGCTGCAATTCGGCGCCGACCTCAATGCCGGGACGACCTTCGACCAGACCTTCTATCGCCTCGACATGCCGAAGAATGACGAGGAATCGATCGATACCGGGCTCCACGTGCTGCGCGAGCAGGTGTCGGCTGCGCTGATGGATCCCAAGGCGATCGACGAGGAACGCGGCGTCGTCCAAGGCGAGGACCGGCTGCGCAATTCGCCAGCGAACATCATCGGGCTGAAGCTGTTCGACGCGATGGGCGCCGGCACGCTGCTCCCCAAGCGCATGCCGATCGGCGACATGGAGGTCATCCGCACCGCGCCGCGCGAACGTTTCGTCGAATATTACCAGCAATATTACCGCCCTTCGCGCGCAACGGTCGTCGCTGTAGGCGATTTCGACGTCGACGCGATGGAAGCGAAGATCAAGGCGCAGTTCGCCGACTGGAAGCCGCGCGCCGCCGACGGCGCCGAACCCGAACTGGGCCAGATTGTCCCGCACAGCCTCGAAACGCATGCCTTCGTCGAGCCGACATTGAGCCCGTCGGTATCGATCAACTGGATCCGCGCGCCCGAAAACAAACCCGACACGCTCGCCAACCGGCGCGACGATGTCGTGAGCGATCTCGTCATCGCGGTGCTCAACCGGCGCCTCGGCGAAACCAGCCGCACCGACAACCCGCCCTTCCTCTCGGCGCAAGGCAGCGGTCAGGAGGCCTATCGGACCATGCGCATGGCGTCGATTTCGGGCACTTTCGTCAAGGGCAAGTGGAGCGAGGCCCTGTCGGGCATCGACCGGGCGGCGCGCCAGCTGACCCAATATGGCGTGTCGGAGGCCGAACTTAACCGCGAAATCAATTCGCGCCGGACGAGCTATCAGGAAGCGGCGAAAGCGGCATCCACACGCAATACGGTCAGCTTGGCGGGGCAGATGGTTTTTGCCGTGAACAATCGCACGGTGTCGACCTCACCCGCGACGGACCTCGAAATTTTCGAGAGCGCCGTCAAGGGCCTGACCGCCGAGAAGGCGAGCGTGGTGGCCAAGACCATCTTCGCCGGCGAGGGGCCGATCGTGTCGCTGATGTCGCCCGACCCGGTTGCGGGCGGCGACCTCGCGCTCCGCGAAGCTTATGACGCATCGGTCAAGCTTGCAGTCGCGCCGCAACCGACAGTGGCGCCAAAGAGCTGGGCCTACACCGACTTCGGCACGCCCGGAAAGGTCGTGAGCACCAGCCGGCCCGACGTGCTCGGCGCGACGACCTACACCTTCGCCAACGGCGTGAAGCTGAGCGTCAAGCATGTGGATTTCGACAAGAACCAGATTTCGGTGGGCCTGTTGACCGGGATCGGCGAGCGCAATTTTTCGCCCGACAAGATCGATCCGCGCGCCGTCGCGCTCGGCGCGGTCACCTCGGGAGGCCTCGGCCGGATGACCGTCGACGAAGTGACGCGTGCCTTCAACGGCAAGCGCGTCGGTGCCGGCCTGTCGACGCTGGGCCAGCGTTTCCTCCTGTCGGGTGGGACGCGGCCCGAGGATCTGCAACTGCAGATGCAATATATGGCCGCAATCATGACCGACCCGGCGCTCCGGTCGAACGAGTTCGACAAGGCGATCGCGTCGGCACCGATCGGCTGGACGCTCGCCCATTCGTCGCCCGACGGCGTTTTCGGGGTCGAGGGCAATCCGCTGATCTCGGGCGGCGACCAGCGCGTCGCCTTCGCTCCGCCCGAAGTCACGAACAGCTGGAAGCTCGGGCCGCTGCGCGACGATGTCCGCCGGATGATCGCCAGCGGCCCCATTCATATCGTCGTCGCGGGCGACATGAACCCCGACGATGCGGTGAAGGCAGTCGCGTCGACCTTTGGCGCACTGCCGCCGCGACCCGACTACAATGCACCCGCGCCGGGTTCGGACCGCCGCTCCTTCGGCACACCGAACAAGGAGCCGGTGCTGTTCACGCACAACGGCCTCAAGGACCAGTCGCTCGGCAGCGTGACCTGGCAGACCAGCGACGTCATCGGCAAGAATGGGAAGCTCTCGCGACAGCTTTCCGTGCTGAAATCGGTCATGCAGCTGCGCGCCAACGACATCATTCGCGAAAAAGAGGCCCTGGCCTATTCACCGCGCGTGTCCGAATTCGCTTCGCCCGACTATGCGGGCTTCGGCACGCTGCAGTCGAC